>ERZ808046.1154-NODE-1154-length-13307-cov-3.161829_pt1 | contig 13307 bp, 15 predicted proteins | sample MGYA00380196_ERZ808046 | MGnify/ENA primary metagenome ERZ808046 (study PRJEB31490, sample SAMN06133421) | mouse gut metagenome | isolation source: Z6_2 | host: mice | place: China: Chengdu | collected 2015-05 ...
ACCTGAATTTGGTACAAATATCACGCAAAATGGGGCATGCAGATGACAGGAATGATTTTTCAAACACGCTCTAGGAACAGGAACATGAAAAGAGAAATACAGGAATAAAAATATAGCGGAGGGAATTGGATATGGCGAAGAGAATGTTAGACTGTACAGCATCAGATTTGAGAAATTTTACAAAGGAGGACTATTTAAGTTCCATCGCAGGCAGTGAGGGGCGGGTGGTTGCCTGTGAATGCATAGGTATCACCATGCCGGCGCTGGTGGACGTGACAAATGCAGAGTTTGCGGCAGCTCTTGGAGCGGATATGCTTCTGCTTAATATGTTTGACGTAGAGAAACCTGTGATAAACGGCCTGACCAGGGTGGCGCCGGAAGATACGGTAAGAGAGTTAAAGCGTCTTACAGGAAGAATGATTGGGATCAACTTAGAGCCTGTGGAGGAGGATATTGCGGCAGGGAACAGCGATACTTTATGGGAAATGTCACAGGGAAGGAAAGCTACCGTTGCCAATGCCTTAAGGGCCGCGGAGATGGGCGTGGATATGGTGCTGCTTACAGGCAATCCGGGAAACGGTGTAAGCAACAAGGCAATTACCGATTCTTTAAGGGCCATATCTGATCGGCTGAAAGACAGGCTGATCCTTGCGGCAGGTAAGATGCATGCTTCCGGCGTGACAGGTGAAGGCGGCGAGAATATTATTACGAAAAAAGATATCGGTGAATTCATTGATGCCGGAGCGGACATCATTCTTCTGCCGGCACCAGGTACTGTGCCGGGGATTACGATGGAATATGTAAGGGAACTGATTGCCTATGCACATAGCCGGGGCGTGCTGACCATTACGGCTATCGGTACTTCCCAGGAAGGTGCGGATACCGAGACGATTAAGCGGATTGCCCTTATGTGTAAAATGGCGGGGACTGACATTCACCATATAGGGGACACTGGATATCCGGGAATGGCGCTTCCGGAGAATATTATGGCATATTCTGTGGCGATTCGTGGGATAAGGCACACATACCATCGGATGGCGGCGTCTGTCAACAGATAGGAAACGGAGCGGGTAAAATGGATTTTTTAGCGAAAATTGGTGTATTCGTTGCTGTGGCACTGATCCTGAATTATATAGTAAACCTGATTTTTAAGTTTGCATCGAGAAAGACCAAGGCGATTCACCTGCGGTTTTCAAAAGGGGTAGTGAATCTGACAATTGATGTTATAATTATTTACAGCCTTGCCCAGCAGTTTGAGATAACAAAAGATATCAGCAAGGTCCTGCTGCAAAGCGGTTCGCTGATGGTGGCAATTGCAACTTTTGCCGCCCAGCAGGCACTGGCAAATGTCATAAGCGGCATTACCATATCAGCCTCCAAGCCCTACAATGTGGATGAAAAAATAAGGGTCATTCAGGGCGGCACTGTGATTGCGGAGGGGATTGTAAAAGACGTCACCATACGCCATACGGTTATTTACCAGTTTAACGGGGAAAGCTGCATTGTACCCAACTCGGTGATGGACTCATCGGTGATCATTAACACAAATTTCACGGAGAATATAGGAAATTATGTGGAGATAGAGATTTCCTTTGATTCAGATATTGAAAAAGCAATCAGCATCATGCGCAGAATATGTGTGGAGCATGAGCTGACTCTGAATACGGAAAAGAATTCTGTATCGGCAAGCGCATATACGGCCAACGGCGTCATTATAAAGACTATTGTCTGGACCCTGAATCTTGATGACAGCTTCCGGGCATGCAGCGATATAAGGATTGCTTTGGTAAAAGAATTTAAGAGGAATGATATAGAAATACCATACCAGACAGTTACAGTACATACTTTGTAAACAGCGGTTTATCAGCAGTATCATTAAGTTAATAAGCGGAAGACTCTACCGGCCCTGCAAAGAAACATGCCTTCAATAACAGGCAGTTTCCCAGCAGGGCCTTTTGCTGCAATAAGCTGGTTTGCCAAACATGGCAGGGGCATAGGAATAGCTGATGCATGCTATCATCCGCTGATTGTTGATTTTTTTGGTATTTTCAAAATATTATATTGACATTAATTGGAAAGTGTATTAAAATATAAATACAGTAAGTTGTATTAAATATAAAATATGCCTAAATATGGCAATAATTATTTGCTTGAAATGGGTAAGGCAGCATTAGGGTAAGTATTTAATATGACGATGTGTAAAAGGGGAAACGATAAATCTGGCATTGGAAAGAAAATTTTAACTTTCCAATGCCAGATTTTATTGCATTTAATTTTTCCTGCTGGTACTCCGTCCAGTCAGTTCAAAGGGCTGTAAAAATTATTTTTGATGCAACTTTGATGCAAAAATGATGCAGTTTTGATGGAGACCGCATGTATAATTAACGTAACGGTTGATCCAGTAATGCCGTCAGGTGTGTGGAGTGAAAGTCCGGCCAATAAGAGGGCTGGATTTCATAATCAACCAGACAAAGGCGAAGATGTCTGGCACTTTCGGCATTCGTTGTTGATTATGTTTTAAGAAAAGCAGAGGGAGGGCTTATGGACGAAAGAGAAAATATTCGGGAGGACAGCCCGGCAGAGGAAGGTATAGGTAAAACAGGAAGGGGAAAGAAGATTCTTTTGGCGGCAGTGATTTTTATAGCAGCTATTGCGGCGGCAGTGCTGTATTTCATTGCCAGTCATCTTCCACCCAGGGGGTACAGTGACTATACGGTACAGAAAGAACAGTATTTCGTGGAATATTCGGATGAGTATGACTACGGGGAAGTGCTGACTATAGAGTATCCATATCTTACAGGGGTAGAGGAAGAAATGCAGAAGCAGTTGAATACGCTGATGTACGATGCTGCTATGGACAGAACAAATTACTGGCATTTTTTTCCCAATGATGAGGTGAAGAAATTCCAGAGAGAGTATTTTACTTTTTTTTGCAGTGATGTAAACTGCGATATGGCTTTTCACAGCCAGTATCTTTTAAGCATGAATTTTGAGGAGATATATTGTACGGGGAATCCGGTCTGGATGACAAATCTGACGGAAAGGACGCTGACGGTGGATTTGCTCACGGGACAGACCTATGAACTGTCGGACATCTTTGAAATCAACAGGGATTTCATCAGACTATGGGACCGGGTTTACAGTGAGGAGGCAGGGGAGGAATTAGGCGATGATGAGACGATAGATATGCTTCTTTCCTGGTTTTTAAAGGAAGATGCGGAGTTGAATGAAGTATATCAGTTCCGGCCCAGTTTTTATGTGACGGAGGACAAAAATTTTGTCATCGGCATTTTTCTGGATCCCATACTGGAAAAATCAATTACTTACGAACCTTTATACAGAGGTTTTAAGGTGGAAATCGCGGCGGAGGATTTGGCACCGTTCAGGAAGGAAAGTGAGTTTTGGGGCAAATATGACAAATCAGAGGCTGCCGGGGAAGTCCTGCCCTGTCAGGAGAAAAAAGAAAATCTGTGGTTAGGCGAAGGAGCGGGTATATGGGATTGGGAGTATTGATAAAAGGTATGGCTGTAAAGCTGTTCGCTTTTTTCTGCATTTTTTGTCTGGTGCTTGCCAGTCTGCCTGTGCTTCCGGTTTTGGCTCAGGAGGAAGCTTATCCGCTTATTTTTGGGAAAAAGCCGGAAACGGAAGAACCGGTATTGGAACTTTGGATGGATGAGGAGGAATATGTGGTCCGTCCCGGCGAATGCCTGTGGGATATTGCAGAAAACCTTTGGGGTGAGGGCGCCAGGTATACGGATATTCTGGAAAAAAATAAGAATATGATCACAAATGAGGACTTGATTTATCCCGGCATGAGTCTTAAAACAGCGGGGAGGGGATATATCGTCAGAAAAGACGCAAAGTACGGCGGCGTCCAGATGGGCGAGTATTCAATGGATATGCCCGGCGGATGGACGGCGGGGGTTATATCTTCGGGGGACGCTTATGCTAACTTTGCCCTTTCTGGGAACGGAATCTCGGGCATTGCCTGTCTGATACAGGACAAGAGGCAGGAGACAGAAGCGGACGTACAGGACTGGCAGAAGGCCGCAGAGAAGATTCAAAAGTATGCGGAGGAAAATTATCCTGGAAAAGTGTCAGATTTGACCTTTGAACATTACGGAATGGAAAATGATGAGGCGGTATGCCTGTATTCTTTTACATACAGGGCAGATTTGGCAGATTATGAAATGGACGGAGTATTTTCCTGCCGGGTCTGCGTCGGGATGAAGCTGACAGAGCATATTCAGGCCCAGTTTGTGGGATATGCTGTGAATTATGATATTGAAAGCTGTGTTCGTTATGTGACCGCAAGCTTTGAAGAACATACACAGGGATATGATTTGGATGAATTTACGGTTAGCGATTCCAACATGGCGATTTCGCCGGAATCGCCATGGACATTAGAAGGTATGTTTAATTCTGTTGCATGGATCGATGAATTTTTTACTGCCCTTATTAAAAAGGCGGCGGGAATTGAACCGGAGAAAAGCCCGAAAGAAAACCTGGTGGATAAGATGACCCGGACGGGTAAATAAAACCAGACAAACCCTGAATTGTTTTACAATTGGCTTATTGAGTGAAAAAGGCTCAAAACCTTTCGCAGGTTTTGAGCCTTTTGGAATTGTCTGTGTGACTTAAGCTTCTGTTTTGATACCGGCATCTTCAGCCATCTTGTCGAAGCCTTTAAGTACAGCGTCATAAGTCTGCTTGGAAATTTCAGGAAGTTTTCCTCCCCATGTTTTCTCAGCTTTCTCATAACCTTTTAAGAATGCAGAACGCATTTTCTCAATTTTGCTGGGATCACCACCTGTTAAAGCGGTGGCAAAGTCCAGAATACGCTGGGAAGTCTGGGAAACACCCCAATATCCATCCTCTGCAATGTCTTTCTGTGCCTGTGCTTTGGTTGCAGCGTCAACAGTGAAGTTGCCGCTTGAGAGTACGCTCCAGATATCGTTGGCCTTTCCATAGGTATCGCCCTGCTTTAAGAGCAGTTTTTCAACAAGGCTCTTCATCTGGGAAACTCTGGCGTCTGTATCAGCTTTCAGTTTTGCAATCATGTCTGCGTCAGGTTTGTACTTTTTGGTTGCAGATGTGGCAGCATCTTTGGAAGGCTCATAAACTGCACCAGTATCCTGGGTAGTTTTGTCTTCCTTAGCGGCTGCATTGGCTTCTGTCTTGGCTTCGGTGTTCTTGGTTTGTGCTTGTGTAGTGTAAGCACTATACGTATTACTAGCACCGGTAATTCCATTTACGCTCATAATATCACCCTCCTTGGTTTTTTCTATTATGGATATCGGCATCTTCCCTGAAAATATTTAACAAATTTAGGAATTTAATTCCCAAATGTCATGAAATCTGCCGAAACCGTATCGAAATAAAATTTCCTGTTTTACAGGGGAAATTTGTTAAAAATATTATAGCAGAAGAGATTAGAATTTTACAGTGTTTTTATGAATTTTATATTCTGTACTTTCCGCCATTGCTTCCAGTGTTTCAGCATTTGGCGTTTCGTCCGCTAGGGCGGCCCCCTGCAGGTAGGGGATTACATAGAGTAGCTTCGCGTCGGATATCTGGTCTATCAGGTTTTTGGCTAATTCACGGTTGCTCATAATGTGCACTTCCTTTCATTGTTATTATATTCGGATTGGTGACAGCTATTCTTTTTGGCTATCCCGTGCCATGGTTTCATTTATGGCACGTCCTATAAAACTATTGACACTTTCTCCAATTGAATCCGCATGGGCCTTGATTTCGGCCTTATGCCCTTTATCTACACGCACCTTTATTTCATCATAATTTTGTTTCATATACTTACTTACTGCTTTTTGTTGTGCTTTTGACGCTGGCATATTGACATCTTCTTTCTGCTAATGATGAATGGATGGCTGATTGTAGATATATTTTCTCTGCTATAAGTATAACACATCTGTATATCGGGTACAATATATAATTTAAATTTGGGAGTACAATATGATATACTTATATCATCAACAAAGGAAAGGGGTACAGGATATGAAACAAATCACAAAGATAAGAAGGTCGGTAATCCGGTAGCAAGCAAATTAGGGGTATGTGGGCACTCGCATTTATTGATAAATGTACACTGACAAGCAAAGTTCATCTACATGAGTGCTTTATGTGGGGAAAGTATTTCAAATTACTGTCAGAGGGCAGCAGACATATGGAAAGGCAAACCAGAGGATTGTAAAGCAAATGACAACAAAATATAAACATTGACTCAATATCATGCATTGTACTATAATAAATACAATTCATGCGCAGTATTACAGCATGGATATGTCATTGACGGGAGAGAAGTGAGCGGATGGACAGCATTACGAGGAAGGCTTATGCCAAGATAAATCTGGGGCTGGATGTGATAAGAAAGCGCCCGGATGGATATCATGAAGTAAAGATGATCATGCAGACTGTGGATATCTGGGATTTACTGACATTTAGGAAAATCAGCAATCCGGGTATTTTTTTATCGGTGGACCAGCAGGAGATTCCGGCAGGGCCAGATAATCTGGTCTATAAAGCGGCAGAAATGATCATGCAAAAATACCATATAAACAGCGGTGTGGAGATCACACTGGAAAAGCATATCCCTGTGGCGGCGGGAATGGCGGGAGGAAGCACGGACGCGGCAGCCGTGTTCCACGGGCTGAACCAGTTGTTTGATTTGGGAATGTCTTTAGAGCAGATGCAGGGTATGGGTGTGAAAATAGGTGCGGATGTGCCCTATTGCATCATGGGCGGGACGGCCCTTTCGGAGGGAATCGGTGAGGTGCTGACAGCTCTTGCGCCGCCCCCGGCATGTACGCTTCTGGTTGCTAAGCCGGATATCAGTGTTTCCACGAAGTTTGTCTATGAAAATCTTCATGCAGACAAACTTACAAAGCACCCGGATATTGACGGTATGATCGGGGCGATCCGGGAGGGGAACCTTGCAGGGATCACAGAGCGGATGGAAAATGTTCTTGAGACGGTGACGGTCAAGGCGTATCCGGTCATCCAGCAGATCAAGAAAGCCATGCTGGATAAAGGGGCGGAAAATGCCCTGATGAGCGGGAGCGGACCGACGGTGTTCGGCATATTTAAGGAGGATAGAACTGGGAAAGAGGCTTTGGAGGAAATAAAGAAGCAGGGACTTGCCAGCCAGGTCTTTGTGACGGCCTTTTATCCATAAAATTTATACGTACAGTTCTTATAAGAGGAGGAAATGGGGATGGACGATCAGTTGCAGATGGAAATGGAAGAGTTTTTACCCCTAAGGGACGTAGTATTTAATACCCTGCGCAAAGCGATTCTGACCGGAAAGCTTAAGCCCGGCGAAAGGCTGATGGAAGTGCATCTGGCTGACAGGCTGGGGGTCAGCAGGACGCCCATCCGGGAGGCTATCAGGAAACTGGAACTGGAAGGACTGGTGATCATGATTCCAAGGCGGGGGGCTGAGGTAGCCAGAATCACCGAAAAAAGTTTAAGGGATGTGCTGGAGGTAAGGCGGGCGCTTGACATCCTCAGCGTGGAGCTTGCCTGTGAACGGATCACCAAAGAGAATATACAGCGGCTTTTTGAGGCATGCCGCGCTTTTGAACAGGCGGATAAAGGGAAGGACGCTTCGGTCATTGCCAGGGCGGATGTGGCTTTTCATGATATAATAGTGGAAGCAGCAGGCAACCAGCGGCTTCGCCAGCTTGTGAATAATCTTTCGGAACAGATGTACCGTTACCGGTTTGTATATATCAGGGAGGAGGCCCGGCACGACAATCTGGTCAAAGAACACAGGGAAATTTACACCAGCATTGCCGGGAAGGACAAAAAGCGGGCCTGTGCGGCGGCCAAACTTCATATTGACAATCAGGAGAAATCCATTATCAGGCAGATCCGCATGGAAAATGAAAGCAGAGTGAATAACCCCGGTTAAAACGGCAAAACTCTTACCATGAACCTAAAATTTTGTGAATGATACAGGTAAAAAGGGTAAGAGATGCTATGAAAAAATTAATGGAAACTGCTGTTATTTTATTAGGAACTGTAGGCTGGTGGGGGTTCGTGTATCCGGAATTGTGTCTGACGCAGGATGTTTATGAACAGGCATATGAGGGCGGCGAAGAAACCGCGGCGGAAGAACGCGCCGAAAAGAATACGCAAAAATCAGCAAGTGAAAAGTCTGCGGCATCGGAAGGGGAAACACCAAAAGGCCCGGGGCCGGGGAGCATGTCAGACACTGGGGAAACCATACAGCCCAGGGACGGCCGGCAGACCGGATGGCAGATTGGGAAAATCTGTATAAAAAGCCGCTTTGCGGAATATGTATATCAGGTAAAAGAAAAGGAAACAGCAGAAAAGGAATTGTGATATGATAAATAAATATGCACCCATAGGGGTTTTTGATTCCGGGGTAGGCGGCCTTACGGTGGCAAGGGAAATCATGCGCCAGATTCCCAATGAAAAGATTATTTATTTTGGAGATACGGCAAGACTGCCCTATGGCAGTAAATCAAAGGAGACAGTCACAAGGTATTCCCGCCAGATCGTGCGCTTTTTACAGACACAGGAGGTAAAAGCTATTGTGACAGCCTGCAATACTGCCAGCGCCTATGCACTGGACGAGATAGAAAAGGAGACAGACATTCCCATAATAGGGGTGGTGAAGCCGGGGGCAAAGGTGGCTGCAGAGACTACCGCCAATGGAAAAATCGGCGTGATAGGGACGGAAGGCACGATTGCAAGCAGTATTTATTCCCGTTACATAAAAGAAATCAATAAGGAGGCATGGGTAATCGGAAAAGCCTGCCCCCTTTTTGTACCGCTTGTGGAGGAAGGGCTTTTGAAAGACCCGGTCACGGACGAGATTGCAAAGCGTTATCTGACGGAACTGATTGATATTGGGATTGACACCCTGATATTGGGATGCACCCATTATCCCCTGATACGCTCCACCATAGGGAAAATCATGGGAGAGAGTGTGAGGCTGGTAAATCCGGCTTACGAGACTGCGCGGGAACTGAAAGAACTTCTGGCAGCGGAGGATATGCTCAATGATAAAGAAGCGGAGCTGGGGGACAACCAATACCGGTTTTATGTCAGCGATGCCGCAGAGAAATTCAAACATTTTGCAAACTCTATCATCAAGTACGGCATTTTATCTGCAAAAATAATAAATATAGAGGAGTATTAAGAAAAAATCATGACGAAAGAAATCATTTTGTCGATTAAGGGACTCCAGACAGGCGTTGATGAAGACGCCCAGGGAACGGAAGTCATAGCACTGGCGGATTACTATAAAAAAAATGACAGCCATTATGTTATTTATGAGGAGCTGACGGAAGGATTCAGTGAGACTACAAGAAGCAGAATTAAATTTAATGACTCCTGCATGGAAGTGTCCAAGAAAGGGCTGATCAATGTACATATGATTTTTGATAAAAACAAGAAGAATATGACCAGCTATGTGACGCCTTATGGGAATATTTTTATCGGCATAGATACGGAATCCATTCTGGTGAAGGAGGAAGAAAACAGAATCAAAGTTGAGGTTTACTATGGGCTGGAAGCCAACTACCAGCATTTAGCCAACTGCCGGATAGAAATGCAGCTTGCTCCCCGGGAGGATGGGATCAGGCTGGCATAACAAACGTCTATTGTAAAAAGAGGATGTCCCCGGGGACATCCTCTCGCATCTCTTAAATCATTTAACGGGCTTTGCGCCTGCTTTCTCCTGGGCCTTTTCCAGTGTACGCTTGAAGAAGCTTTTCTTCTTGGCGGGAGGCGCGGCATATTTGCCGTGAAGCCCTTTCACATCGGTAATGTAGATCCCGCTTACCACTGCTTTGACTTCCTTCTTGACCGGTACGGAGTCGAAAATCTTTTCCTCGCAGACAAGGGACATGATCTGGGGACCAACCTTGGCCTTGACAATGGGAAGTTTGGAACCGCGCATCAGCTTCGGCGTCTGGTCGATGACCATCTGGGGAAGACCGGAATCTTTGATCTTCATCCGCTTCTTATCAATGATCAGCATGGAAACAGTCTGTTTCATGGCATCTAACTGTGCCTGCTGTTCTTCCTGCCGCTTCTGGGCTTTCTTTCCAAGAAAATATAACACAACCAAGGCAATGATCAAAATTGCCAGAATGACTAATAAAACAATTCCTAATGTATTCATGATAACCCTCCCTGCCGTACGGTTCTGCCAGAAGGAAAAACATCCCTTCATGAATTCCAACCGTCAACGGCCATGCAAGACATATTTTAGCATTTTTGTGACAAATAGGCAAGTGGTTTCAGGGAACTCCCTAAAGATTTGCTATATAAATTATGAAATATTCGTTAAAAACATATTAAGATACTTTCACGAAGGTGGGTTTTATGATATAAATGTAAGGTGACAGGCAATAAATAAAAAGGAGACAATATTTTAGATGAAGATCCAGGTAAATAAGAAATTTACGACAGCACTTATTACCCTTGTGGCAGCAGGTGCTTTAATGGCATGTGGAAGTGCAGATACAAGCGGTCTGAAATACCTTTCGGATTTTAAGGCAAAGGACTTTGTGAAGCTGGGAGATTATAAGGGACTCGAGGTACAGGTCAAGGAACCGGAAATCACCAATGATTATCTGGACGGATATCTTGACTATCTTCTCATGAACAATCCGGTTTCTACGCCCGTTACGGACCGCAGTGTGAAAGTGGGCGATACGGCCAACATCGACTATGAAGGAAAGCTGGACGGGGTGGCTTTTGCAGGAGGCACGGCGGCGGGGTACGACCTGGTCATCGGTTCCGGCAGTTTCATTGAAGGGTTTGAGGACGGCGTGGTTGGAATGGAGATCGGGGAGACGAAGGATATCGGCCTGACTTTTCCAGACCCTTATACCAATCCGGATCTGGCAGGGAAAGATGTGGTGTTCACGGTGACTGTAAACAGCATCAGCCTCCAGGAGACGCCGGAATTAAATGATGAATATGTGAAAAGTCTTGGATTGGAAGACTGCAGTACAGTGGAAGACTACCGGAATTATATTTATGACGAACTGATGGAACAGGCGCAGGATACTTTTGAAGAGGATAAGAAGAATGCCGTGCTGGAAGCGGTGGAAAAGAACACGGTCTTTGACGATATGCCTACAGGCATGGTCAGCCGCCTGAAAGACATGCTGGTAAGCAACATGGAAGGATATGCCGGAATGTTCGGTATGGATGTAGGGGAGTATGTTGCCAATGTTTACGGCGGCAAGCCGGAAGAATATGAGGATGTGCTTTTGGAACAGGCTGAGCAGTCGGCAAGGATCTATGTGATGATGTCCGCCATTGCCGATAAAGAAAAAATCGCGGTAACTGATGAGGAGATGGACGAGATCCTTACCGGGGATGCGCAGAAGTACGGCGTAAGTCTGGAAGAATATACAGAAGGACTGGATTTGGAAGGCTACAGAGAATATCTTTTGTTTGAGAAAGTCACAGATTTTCTGGCTGAAAATGCCATTGTAAACGGGCAGGACGGCAGTAAATAGAAGAAGGGTAATTGCAGGCCGTAGTTGGGTCTGCCAGAACTTGTGAAAAATGTTTTGAGGGGATGCAGGTGGTTGATATTAAAGTGCATATGAGGAGAAAAAGAGTTACATGTCTGTGGGCTGTTCTGGCAGCAGTCTTTATGGTTTCGGCGGCAGAGCCGGTTTTGGCAACTCCTGTTTCGGACTTAGAGAGGCAGAAACAGGAGATGGAACAGAAAAAAAAGGAAGCCGATGCCAGAAAGAGGGAAGAACAGCAAAGGTACGACAATGCTTCCGGAAAAGTAAACTCCATCCAGTCGGAAGTAGATCAGGTGGCGGAGGAGATTGAGGAAGTGGATGCCGCTTTAGTGGAGACGCTTGCCAGTGTGGAGCTGATCGAGGAGGACATTGCCAAAAAGAAAGACCAGATTGAAGAAACCACCAGAGAATACGAAGAAGCCCAGGCGGTGGAACAGGCGCAGTATGAATCCATGAAACTGCGAATCAAGTTTATGTATGAAAAGGGCGATACCAATTACTTACAGCTTCTTCTGGAAAGCCAGAATTTCAGCGATATGGTCAACAAAGCGGAGTATGTGGAAAGTCTGTATGAATATGACCGCAAGCTTCTGGAAGAGTATAAGATAGCAAGAGAGACGGTGGCCGCATTAAAACAGAAGCTGGAAGACGAGATGGCGGAACTGGAAGCCCAGGAACATGAGCTGATGGAGGAGAAAGCAAGTCTGGAGGCCATTTTGGAAGAAAAGCAGAGGACCTACGACAACTATGAGGTCCAGCTTGCCCAGGCAAAACAGGAAGCAGCCATTTACAAGGCAAATATCAAAAAACAGAATGATGAGATCAGAAGAATAGAGGCGGAAGTTGCAAAGAAGCAGTCAGAGATAGATACCGCAAAACGGCTGGAGGAAGAAGCAAAAAAAGCTCAGGAGCTGGCTTTGCAGAATGAGGCGTCCCAAAATTCCGGCAGCAGCTCTTCCACAAGTTCTTCCTCCCAGGGAAGTTCTTCTTCCAGCAAAAGTTATGCATCTGCTTCCAGCTATTCCGGTACAGGAGGGAAAGGGCAGCAGATTGCCAATTATGCCTGCCAGTTTATTGGAAACCCGTATGTATCCGGGGGGACAAGCCTGACTCAGGGGGCTGACTGTTCCGGCTTTGTCTGGCGGGTGTACAGTGACTTTGGCTACAGCGTGCCCAGAACGTCCTACTCTCTAAGAAGCGCAGGCACCGGGGTTTCCTACTCGGAGGCCCAGCCCGGAGATATTGTGTGCTATGCGGGCCATGTAGGCATTTACATCGGCAATGGGCAGATTGTCCACGCCAGTACGCCAAGGAGCGGCATTAAGATTACCCATGCCACTTATAAAGAGATTCTTTCGGTGAGAAGAATCGCATAGGCATGCGTTTGTTACACTCGCCAAAAGAGGTGCAGGAAAAGTTATTAAAATGGATGGTTTCTGTAAAATAGGAAATGAGAGGAAAAGACATGTCAGATTTTGATGAAAATGATAAGAACGACAAGAACGAGATCGAGAACATAGAACAGGATGTGAAGAAATCCGGGGAGGGAAAAGACGGAGAAAAGAAAAAAGAAGGCGAGTATGAGGACGTCTGCTTCATCTGCCGCAGACCGGAAAGCAAGGCCGGGAAGATGTTTAAGCTGCCCAACAATATCACGGTATGTAATGACTGTATGCATAAGACCATGGATACGGTAAGCCAGTTTGATTATCAGGGGATGTTAAATAATCCTGCGTTTATGGACGACCTGAATAAAAAGAGGAA
>ERZ808046.1155-NODE-1155-length-13305-cov-7.259072_pt1 | contig 13305 bp, 10 predicted proteins | sample MGYA00380196_ERZ808046 | MGnify/ENA primary metagenome ERZ808046 (study PRJEB31490, sample SAMN06133421) | mouse gut metagenome | isolation source: Z6_2 | host: mice | place: China: Chengdu | collected 2015-05 ...
AATGTTTTTAGGATTGCGGGAGCATGAAATGCGGTCCGTAGGCATCAGGGGGCAAAAAACCTTTTGACCCCAACATCATTATATGGAATAAAAACAACAGATCATAGAGCAAAATAGTTTCAATATAAAACATTTTGATATGAAAATTGCATAAAAACAGAGGCGGATTTTAGAGCATATTTAACATAAATAAAGATATGTTTAAAAATGAAACAAAATATGATGGTGAAATGGTTGAAAAAGAAACCTATATCGTTTATTTTAGGGACAGAAACAAACAAGAAAACTTTTGTCAAGGGGTAGGAAACGTGATTCAGATCTTGATCATTGCGGATGATGATACGGGCATGCTGGATGCGGGTGCACCGTTTGCAAAACGGGGAATCCGGACAGAAGCCATCATTCAGGAGCCGTCAGCAGCGCTTTTGAAAGAGAGTGAAGCGGTGGTAGCAGTTGTCAGTACAAAGACCAGGCATGCACCAAGGGACCAGGCATATCAGAGGGTCTATAAGATTGCCAGGATTGCTTTAGAAGCAGGGGTTCCGATTCTGTACAAGAAAACAGATTCTGCTCTGCGGGGGCCCGTTGGCGCAGAACTTGAGGCTCTTATGGATGCTGCCGATGATAACCTTTCTTTCTTTCCGGCATATCCGGATGCAGGGAGAACGACAGTAAAAGGGGTTCAGTATGTGGATGGGATACCGGTGGGAGAGAGTGTTTTTTCGAAAGATGAGCTGAACCCGGTGGTCCAATCCGATATACCGGATATTCTAAGACAGACGACGGATGCTGCAGCGGTCCTGGCAGGAGAGATGGAAAGCCAAAGATCTGAAAAGCATCAGATCACCATATTTGATGCAGAAAATACGGAAGCGTTCCATCGGACTGTGAAAGAATTTCTGGAAAAAACCACGCCCAGGCTGCTGGCAGGGTGTGCAGGGCTGGCCTGTGAACTGGCAGATCTGCTTAGTTTTCCCAAAAGCGTGGTGCCAAAGTTTCCGGTCGTCAAGAGGCTGTTTGTTCTGTGCGGAAGTTCCAATCCGGTTACTGCAGAACAAGTGGATTATGCGGCGGCTCATGGATTTACCCGTTTCACGCTGAAAAAGGAAGACATGACCGGAAAGGAACAGCTTTTGGATATTCGGAAAGCCTGTGTCGAAGGAAAACCGATCATTCTTGCGATGGAATATCTTCTGCCGGAAACGGCCGGAAGGCCGGGAATCAAAAAACAGGAGCTGGGCAATCTGATTATAGAATCGGTCAATCAGGTGCTGCTTCAGTGTATGGATGTGCTTCCGGATTACGTATTGTTCCTGACAGGTGGTGATACTTTGGGAACGTTTATACAGCGAAGCGGGTGTGAACGGATTCAGATTCTGGGAGAATTCAGCCCGGGAGTCATAAAGAATCTCTTTTACATAAATGGGAAAAAAGTATATGCTTTCTCCAAAAGCGGCGGTTTTGGAAACAAAGAGCTCTTGCTGCAGCTTTTCAATGAAACATGAGAAAAAGGAGGAAAAAAGAGTGAAAGGGAAAATGAAACTGAATGTGATATTTCCGGTGGTGACGGCGGCCCTCTCGGTGATCTGGATGTACAAGGGACTTTTTGAATATGGAATGTGGGATGCATCTTCCACAAGTCCCAAAGACGGCCTGTTTCCGTTTATCATCGCAGCAGTGCTTTTGATTGCAAGTATTTTTAATATCATCAGCAGTTTTAAGGAAGAAGCAGTCACCTTTGAGAAGAATGTACTGTATCTGATGGCAGCGCTGGCAGCCGTCTATATTGCGACAGAGTATATCGGACTTCTGCCGGCACTGCTCCTCTTTTATGTGCTGTGGCTGAAGCTGTACGCAAAGGTAGACTGGAAGACGACCATAATAGCGACGGCTGTCATGTTTGCGATTGTGTATTTTGGATTTTCAGTCGGACTTAAGATCCGGTTTCCAAAAGGATTGTTGTTTAAGATGTTTATGTAACAAAACGGGTTTAGACAGAAAGGATGAAAAACAGATGGAGACATTATCTTACTTATTTTCGGGTTTTCAGACAGCTCTGACCTTCCAGAATATCGGTGCCGCAGCGATGGGTGCGATTCTGGGTATCATCGTCGGTGCCATGCCCGGAATCGGTTCTCTGGTAGGCGTGGCGCTGCTTCTGCCATTAACCTATGCGTTCAATCCGACGACGGCGATCATCATGCTGGGAGCGATTTATTATGCCAACATGTTTGGAGGAGCGTTCAGTTCCATACTGATTAATGTTCCCGGGGATGCACCGGCTATTATGACAGCACTGGACGGATATCCGCTGGCGAGAAAAGGAAAGCCGGGAAAAGCGCTTATGGCAGCAAATATGGCATCTTTTGCGGGAGGCCTTCTGGGCATGGTGGTGCTGACCTTCTTCGGACCGGTGCTTGCACAGTTCGGCCTGAAGTTCGGACCGGCGGAGATGACGACGCTGATGCTGGTGGCGCTCAGCTCCATCAGCTGGCTGATAGAAGGCGATGTGATGAAAGGACTGGCAGCAACCTGCATTGGTATCCTGATTTCTACCATCGGAATCAGTACCAATACCAGTGCAGCCCGCTACACGTTCGGAGTGGTGCATCTGCTGAGCGGTGTCAACTTTATCCCTCTGGTGGTGGGATTCATCGGAATGGCACAGGTATTCAATCTGATGGGGCAGCAGGAAAGGGAGAATGACCTGGTCGTCAGCAAACTGGGGATAAAAGACTGTAAAATGAGCAAGGAAGATATTTCGCGCATGGTTGAACCGACCGTCCGCGGGGGGCTGTTTGGTTCTGTGATCGGTTTTATTCCCGGCGCCGGTGCAACCATGGCTTCCATTGTGAACTATACCATACAGAAGAAGTCCAAAAGAAATAAAGAGAAACTGGGAAGCGGAGCCATTGAAGGGATTGCGGCATCGGAGGCGGCCAACAACGGTGCGGCGGCAGGTGCATTCGGCCCTCTGCTGGCACTTGGCATTCCCGGAAGCGGAACGACGGCAGTGCTTCTGGGCGGTCTGATGATGTGGGGATTACAGCCGGGACCGAGGCTGTTTACAGATTCTCCGGATTTTGCATGGGGACTGATTTCCTCTTTGTATGTGTCCAACCTGATTGCTCTGGTGCTGGCGCTGGTTATGATTCCGTTCATCATGAAGGTCATCTGTATCCCGAACCGGATTCTGATCCCGACGATTACGGTGGTCTGCTTTGTAGGTGCATATGCATCCACCACGTCCATGTGGGGGGTCCTGATCATGATGATCGGCGGTATTCTGGGTTATGTATTCCAGCGGTACGGGTACTCGGCATCTCCCATGCTGCTGGCAAGTATTCTCTCGGTTACTTTTGAGGTGAACTTAAGAAGAGCACTGAATATTTCCGGCGGAAGCCCGGCAATCTTCGTACAAAAACCATTGTCCCTGATCTTCCTTCTGATCTTTGTCGGGCTTTTGTTCAGCCCGATGATTAAGAAGGCATACAAGAAAGCACATGCTGAAAAAGCAGCTTAAAAATAAAATTTACAATTCACTGGAGGTAAGAAACATGAAAAAGAAACAGGTAGCTTTCGTAATGGCAGGAATTCTTGCAATGGGAACCGTGCTGACAGGATGCGGCAATACAGCGAAACCGGCTGCAGATGACGCAGGTGCGTCGCAGGAGGAAACCACAGCAGATGCAGAAGCTTCGGAGGGTGAGACAGCGGAAAATACAGAACCGGCAGCATCGGCTTCTTCTTTTGTGCCGGAGAATACCATCACCTTCAATGTAAGTTCCAAAGCCGGCGGCAATTCGGACCTGATTATCCGCACGATTACAGACATCTGTACAAGAGAAGGCCTGGTAGACAAGACATTCGTAGTCAATAATAATACGGACGGAGGCGGAAATATTGTCCGGATCGAGACCCAGAGTACCGATGACCCGGATCATACACTTCTTTGCTTCAGTTCCGGAGATATGCAGTCCATGCTGGACAGTGATATTGGATTAAAAGTGGATGATTTTGCACCGATCGCAACAATGGCAGCAGACAAGCAGCTGATTTTTGCGAAAGCAGACGGGAAGTACAAAAGCTTTGAGGACATTATGGCGGCGATCGAAGCAGGAACCAAGATCAATGTAGGCGGAACCAAGAGCAATGAGCATACGGTTTTCAATCTGTTTGCGGAAGAGATCCAGAAAACGGATATGTTTAACTATATGTTCTATGAGTCTTCGGCAGAATCGATTACTGCTCTGCTGGGCGATCATATTGATCTTGCCATGGGATCTCCGGCAGCAGCGATTTCCTATGTGGAGAGCGGTGATATTATTCCGGTCGTGGCGTTGTCTGATGAGCGTTTTATGGCGCCTCTGGATGCGGCTCCGACAATGGAAGAACTTGGATATGGTGTGGTGGAAAGTCCCATGTGGCGCGGTGTGATCGCACCTGGTTCCATGAGTGAGGAAGCACAGCAGTATTGGAGTGATATCTTTGGCAAAGTGTGTGAGACAGAGGCATGGCAGGAGTATCTGAGTACCTATCTGTTAAGCCCGTACTACAATGATCTGGAATCCACCAGGGAGATCATGCTGGAGACGCAGGCAGACTATCTTGCGGGAGAATAACAGGATCCTGATGCATAGATGAAGCTGTACCATAGGGTGGCTGTATTTTTGACCTGAGCTTTTTGTGCTGCGGGGATAATGGCAGCCGCCCTTTTTTCAGAAATACCGAAATAGAATCTGGAGGTAGGAAACAAAATGTTAAAACCTGTTGTATGCGTATTGCTTGGAGACGCTTCTGGCGTTGGAGCAGAGATTGTTGTAAAGGCGTTTTCCGGCACAGCCGGACTTTTGGATCAGGCGAAGGTTGTGCTGCTGGGAGATGAGAGAGTACTGATCCGTGCACAAGAAATCATTGGAAAATCACTGGACTACGAAAAGATCCGTCCGGAGGATATCCGGAAAAACGATAAGCCCCTGCTTATGGTGGATACTGGCAATATGGATCCTAAGGATGCTCCTTTTGGAAAGGTGAGTCCGTCGGCCGGTGCAGCCGTCGCAGCGGATATCCAAAGCGTCTGCGAATTCTATGTAAAGGGTTATGTTGACGGGATCTGCTTTGCACCCTTTAACAAAGAGGCGATCCGAAGAGCCGGAAATGAAGTTGCCAGTGAGCTGGAGCTTTTCCGGGCAGACTTTTCCGGGCTGAACGTGGAGCTGGAGGAGGAATTTGGAGAGCTGAATGTAGTAGATGGGCTGTGGACGACTCGTGTGACCAGTCACATTCCGCTGACGCATCTGGGAGAGTATCTGAACTATGACACGATTCTTTCCGCGATCCGTCTGGCAGACAAATCCTGCCGCACAGCGGGGATCGATAATCCAAGAATTGCGGTGGCAGCTTTGAATCCTCACTGTGGAGAAGGCGGTCTTTGCGGCAATGAAGAGCAGACCATGATCCGGCCTGCCATGGAAAAGGCAGAAGAGGAAGGGTATCATATTGTAGGCATGTATTCGCCGGATACCATCTTTGTACATGCATTTCAGGGAGAAGCAGATGTGGCCGTTACCATGTATCATGATCAGGGACAGATCGCATTAAAATTAAAAGAATTTTCCCATGCAGTAACAGTTCTTGCAGGTTTCCCTGTGCCGATTGGCACGCCGGCTCATGGAACCGCACATGATATTGCCGGGACCGGAACCGTAAGCGACAGTGCATTTGTCACGGCATTTGAGATTATTGCACGGCAGTCTGCAAGTTTCATGAAACAAAAGTTGAACGCATAAAGGAAGTAAAAAATATGTCAGTTTATACCCATATGGTGGAGGATATCCATCTGCCGGACATGATCGAAGTGCATCAGAAGTTTTCCGGTCCCAGGACTGCAGACATGGAACAGGCAGTCAAAGTGGAATTACATAGAAAAGGGGCAGACCAAGTTATAAAGCCTGGGATGTCAGTGGCGATCACAGGAGGAAGCCGCGGCATCTGCAAGATACCGGTGATCCTTAAAGCGGTTGTCGCTTTTTGCAGGGAGCAGGGGGCGGTTCCTTTTATCTTTCCCGCCATGGGAAGCCATGGGGGAGGTACGGCAGAAGGTCAGAAGAAGGTGCTGGAGAGTCTGGGCGTAACGGAAGCGTTCTGCGGCTGCGGGATCCGGGCAACGATGGAAGTAACACAGATCAGCATGACAAAAGAAGGGCATCCGGTATACATGGATGCTTATGCGGCGGAGGCAGATGCGGTTATCGTGGTAAACCGGATCAAGCCTCATACGGCGTTTCGGGGTCCTTATGAAAGCGGTCTTATGAAGATGATGACCATTGGCATGGGAAAACATACAGGGGCCTCTGTCTGTCACCGTGCAGGATTTGGCAGAATGCATCATTTGATTCCGCTGTTTGGACGGGAAGTGTTAAAAAGCGGGAAGGTCGCATTGGGACTTGCCGTTCTGGAAAATGCCTGTGATGAGACGTGCCATGTGGAAGCACTGTTTCCGGATGAATTTGAAACCCGGGAACCGGAACTTCTGAAACAGGCATATGGGCTTATGGGGCGTCTGCCGTTTGAACAGGCGGATGTCCTGATTGTGGATGAGATAGGAAAGGATTACAGCGGAGAAGGCGCAGATCCCAATATTTCAGGGGCATTTCCGACACCTTATGCCACAGGAGGCCTGCAGGCAGAGCGGAGGGTATGTCTGGGCCTGTCGAAGGCCTCGCATGGCTGCGGATACGGCTGCGGCCTGTTTGATACCATATCAAAGCGGCTTTATGATCAGCTGGACCTGGATGCTACTTACACCAATGCCATTACCAATACGGTGCTGACTGCAGTGCGGATTCCCATGATGCTCCCAAATGACAGGGATGCCATAAAGACAGCGCTTAGGTGCTGCAATCATGGGGATTTGGCGCATCCCAGGATCATACGGATCGCCAACACCGCTCATATTGAAAAAATATATATTTCAGAGGCACTGGTGGAAGAAGCACGAAAAAATCCGAATTTGGAGCTTGTGGGAAAACCAAAGCCGTTTCCGTTTGATGAAAGAGGAAATTTAACCGATTTTTAGAAAAAGATGAAGGAGGTTTTCAAGATGCCGAAGTGGCTGGACAGCGCGGTATTTTATGAGATATATCCACAGAGTTTTTATGACAGCAATGGAGACGGGATCGGTGATATTCCCGGGATTATCCAAAAACTCGATTATATTCAGGAACTTGGCTGCAATGCCATCTGGATGAATCCTTGTTTTGACTCGCCGTTTTATGATGCGGGTTATGATATCCGGGATTATTATAAAGTGGCGCCCCGCTACGGGACAAATCAGGACATTGCAGAATTATTTGAAGAAGTTCATAAAAGAGGGATGCATATCATTCTGGACCTGGTTCCTGGGCATACTTCCAGCGAACATCCCTGGTTTCGGACCTCTGCGTCCAGTATGAACAATGAATATACGGACCGTTATATCTGGACGCCTTATCGGAAGGTGAAACCCAGATTCGATCAGCCGGGAGAAAACAATTACAATATCCGCGGCTTTATTATTGGCTTTGGCGGCCGGCCAGGCTGCTGTGCCGTTAACTTTTATTCCACGCAGCCGGCATTAAATTACGGATTTTACCGGATTGATGATCCTGTCTGGCAGTCACCTATGGATGCTCCGGGGCCAGTGGCTACCCGGGAGGCGTTGAAAGACATTATGCGGTTCTGGCTCCAGATGGGGTGTGATGGTTTTCGTGTGGATATGGCAGGGGAAGTGATCAAAAATGATCCGACTCAGGAGGGAAATATAAAACTTTGGAGATATTTCCGGGATTTTCTGGATGAAGAATTTCCGGAGGCAGCCATGATCTCAGAGTGGGGGTATCCGATGCACTCCATTCAGGGCGGATTTCATATGGATTTTCTGCTGAAGAGGGGAAAGCAGCACTATTGGGAGCTGTTCCGTTCAGAGAAACCTTATTTCTCCAGAAAAGGAGAAGGCGATGTCCTGCAGTTTGTAGAGAATTTCCGGAAGGATTATGAGAAAATAAACGGAAAGGGACTGATTTGTATTCCTTCCGGGAATCATGACATCAGCCGGATTACAGAAGAACTGGATGGGGAGGAAATCAAGATTGCCTTTGCATTTATTCTGTCCATGCCGGGCGCGCCGTTTATTTACTATGGAGATGAGATCGGTATGAGAAATATGGCAGGCCTGGATTCGGTAGAGGGCAGTGAGGAACGAACGCAGAGCCGTACCCCCATGCAGTGGAATAAAGCGGTAAATGGAGGATTTTCTACGGCAGGACCGGATAAGCTGTATGCTCCTATGGATCCGGACAGGAACCGCCCGGATGTGGAAGCGCAGATGGCAGAGGATGGTTCTTTGTGGAAAGAGATACAGAGTCTGATTCAAATCCGGCATGCGCATAAAGCTTTGCAGTCGAAAGCGCCGGTTCGTTTTGTATATGCAGAAAAGAACAGCTATCCGTTTGTTTATATACGGGAATGTGAAGAAGAGAGAATACTGGTGGTGCTAAACCCGAAGGAGGAAGCGGCAGCCTGTGAACTTTCCGAAGGATTTCAATGGTCTGAAGTGATCTATTCCAACAACGGGGCGGCAAAACTGGAAGAAAGAACCTTGTCTGTTCCAGGTGCATCAGCGACCTTTTTTCGGCTGTTATAGTGGTCGGATGTCGGTTGCGGACGGGTATTTGTAATGCAGGAGGAATCTATGGAGATTGGCAGTAAGAAATGGAAGAAACTGAGCCTGACGGAGGTTCAGCCAAAAGGCTGGATGAAACGCCAGCTTGAGATCCAGATGGAAGGACTCAGCGGCAGATTATATGAGATGTGGGACAGTGTGGGAAGCTATTCGGGATGGCTTGGAGGAACCGGCGAGAGCTGGGAGCGGGCGCCGTACTATCTGGATGGATTGATTCCCCTGTCTTATTATCTGAAGGATAAAAAGCGTTGGGAGATATGCATGGATTTCGTGGAGTGGACGCTGAACAGTCAGACGGAAGACGGGAATTTCGGTCCGGCTGCGACCAGAACGGATTACTGGTCCCGTTATGCCATGCTGAAGGTACTAACGCAATATTATGAGATTACCGAAGATGAGCGGGTTCTGCCTTTTGAGAAAAATTATTTTGTCTACCTGCTTCAGGAAATAAAAAACCGTCCTCTTACAAACTGGTCTCGTGCAAGAGTTCCGGATCTGATGTACTGTATGAAGTGGACCTATGAAAAAACAGGGGATGAGTCGGTACTTCAGATGGCCAGAGAGATAGACGGGCATTCTCTGGACTGGATTTCCTTTATGGATATTCTGCCTTTTACCAGATCGTCTTCCTACTATATGAACTGGAAAAGCATAGAAAATATTAATCACAATGAACTGGACAAGATCGTGCCGTTTCACGCAACACATATTGTAAATGTGACGATGGGACTGAAGCATCCGGCTTTGCATCAGTATTTTTTCGCAGATATAGACGGGGCGGATATCAGCAGACGCGGGATCCGGCAGCTGGAACAGTTTCATGGTGTGGCTTCCGGGTGCATCAATGGAGATGAGCATCTTTCCGGAGCAGATCCAAGGCAGGGTTCGGAACTCTGTTCGGTGGTGGAGTATATGTTCAGCCTTTCCGTTATGCTGGAAATATTGGGTGATGCGAAGCTGGCAGATCAACTGGAACGCCTGGCGTATAATGCACTTCCGGCCACCATTACGGAAGACTATATGGCGCATCAGTATCTGCAGCAGGCCAATCAGGTGCAGGTGGACATTCGGAAACGGCCCTGGTACAACAACCGGGACGATGCCTCTGTCTTTGGACTGGAACCAAACTTTGGGTGCTGTACAGCCAACATGCATCAGGGGTGGCCCAGGATGATCAATGCTTTGTGGTATAAAGAAGGCTATGATACGCTTCTCTCCATGGTATTTGCACCAAGCTGTGTGAAAACAGACATAGGAGGAGAAGCTGTGTCGGTATCCCTGGAAACAGAATATCCTTTTAAAGATGAACTTTGTTATCATTTTCACAAATCACTTTCCCAAGAGATCACGTTAAAAGTGAGAATTCCATCCTGGTGCACTGCACCACAGGTGCGCTGTACAGGGGCAAAGATTACACGTGATGAAAATGGAATGATTGTTGTTACAAAGGCATTTCAGGAAAATGATAAGGTGGAAGTCTGTTTTCCCATGGAAGTTCGGTTTTCTCACTGGTATAAAGACAGTGTGGCAGTCGAACGGGGGCCGCTTCTCTATGGTTTGGATATAAAGGAACGCTTTGAAGTAATCAAAGAAGTGGCAGGAGTAAAAGATTATAATGTTTTTGCAGACAGTGACTGGAACTACGCCCTCTCCCTGCAGGATGAGGTGACGATAGAGGAAGCAAAACTGGAAGCGGTGCCATATAATAAGAAGAATCCGCCGGTCAGAATCCGTATGAAGGCAAAAAAAGTGCCTTCCTGGAAGTTGGAGGACGGAAACACGACAGAAATACCAGACAGACAGGATATTGTGGGAGAGACAGAGGAGATCAGTCTGATTCCTTTTGGCTGTACAAAGCTCAGAATTTCACAGTTTCCATGGTACTGATATGACAGAAGGAGAAGAAAACATGAAACGATATGGAACAGTTCCTCCATTCGAAGGAACTCTTGAGGGAAACAGAGTGATATGGGAGACAGAGGGCGAACTTGTATATATGGAGCCCTATGGAAAGAACGGGATTCGTTTTCGAAGCAGTGCTTCTCTTCGCATTGATACCGGGCTTAACTGGACTCTGCTGGATCCGGGGCCTGGAGAGGATGTGAAAATAACAACTGAAGAAGACCGGGCTGTGATTGTCAATGGAAAGATCAGGGCAGAGCTTTTGGGGGATGGAACGGTTATCTTTAAAAACCGTGACGGGGAGATTCTGCTTCAGGAAGAGTGGCTGGATAAGAGAACCGGAACAGCGCCTCAAAGAGGTGCCCGGATGTACGATCATATTTCCTCGGATGCCTTTCGGACTGATCTGTATTTTATGGCGGATGCGAAAGAGCATTTTTATGGTATGGGTCAGGAGCCGAATGACTGTATGGATCTGAAAGGAGCAACTATTGAACTGTTTCAGAAAAATACCAAATGTACCATTCCGTATCTGGTATCCAGTAAAGGATACGGGTTTATCTGGAACAATCCTTCTGTCGGAAGAGCGGAGCTGGCATCCAACCATACGGTATGGCACAGCGAGGCATGCAGGCAGATGGATTATATTGTAATTGCCGGAGACTGTCCGGAGGAGATCAACCAAAGCTATACCGAGATAACCGGCCGTGCGGATCTGCTTCCGGAATGGGCAGCCGGATTCTGGCAGAGCCGTCTGCGCTATGAGACACAAGAAGATGTCCTTCAGGTTGCCAGGGAATACAAAAAGAGAGGCATTCCGCTGGATGTTCTTGTGATTGACTATTTCCACTGGCCAAGGCAGGGAGAGTGGAAATTTGATGAAACATACTGGCCGGATGTGGAAAAGATGTGCAAAGAGCTGGAAGAAATGGGGATTCATGTCATGGTATCTGTCTGGCCAACGGTGGATCAGAGAAGTGAAAACTATGAGGTCATGAAACACAAAAATTATCTGGTCAGGGCAGAAAGAGGGATATCCAATTTCTTTATGATCATGGGACCCCAGGGAATCTTTGATGCAACCCATGAAGGAGCCAGGGACTTTATCTGGAACTGTGCCGAAAAAAATTATTATGAGAAAGGAATCCGCATGTTCTGGCTGGATGAAGCAGAGCCGGAGATGCGTCCTTACTGCTTTGACAATGTACGCTATTACCTTGGAAACGGTCTGGAGGTTGGCAATATCTATCCGTTTTACTATGCAAAGGCATTTTACGACGGCATGAAAAAGCGGGGACAAAAAGAGATTGTGAATCTGGTTCGCTGTGCGTGGCTTGGCTCCCAGCGTTTGGGTGTTGTACTCTGGTCAGGAGACATTCCGTCAGATTTTGACTCGCTCAGGTGTCAGATCAAGGCGGGACTGCATACGGCGATGTGCGGGATTCCGTGGTGGACGACGGATATCGGGGGATTTTTCGGCGGAGATCCAAAGGATCCGGAATTTGTGGAACTGTTGATCCGCTGGTTTGAGTATGGCGCATTCTGTCCCATCTTCAGGCTTCATGGCAAACGTCTTCCTTATGATACCGTGAACAAACAGAAGGATTATGACGCGTTTCTGCCTACTTGCGGGGATAATGAGCTGTGGAGCTTCGGGGAAGAAGCTTATGCCATCATGAAGGAATATATTCTGCTTCGGGAACGGCTGAAGCCCTATATTATGAAACAGATGGAAAAAGCACATACAGACGGGACTCCGGTGATGCGGCCGTTGTTTTACGATTTCCACAAAGACGAACAGGTGTATCATATGGGAGACGAATACATGTTTGGACCGGATCTTCTGGTGGCGCCGGTCATTGAGGCGGGCAAAAAGACAAGGCGTGTATATCTTCCGAAGGGTGCTGTGTGGACGGATGCATGGAGCAAAAAGCGCATGGACGGCGGAACGTGGGTGGAAGCAGAAGCGCCTGTGGACCGGATACCGATTTACCTTCGGGATGATGCGAAACTTCCCATAGCGGAGGGCTGAAAGGAAGACATCTCATATGAAACAGGTGGATTTTGAAAATGGAAGGATTGCACAGAATGTGGCATGTACCGCATTTCCCATGCTGGTGGCGCAGGTCTTAAGCCTTCTCTACAGCATTGTGGACCGGATCTATATCGGAAGGATTCCAGGTGAAGGGACAAGTGCACTCGGCGCAGTGGGGCTGTGCTTTCCGATCATCATTCTGATCACAGGTTTTACGAACATGTATGGGATGGGAGGTTCTCCTCTTTTTGCCATGGAACTTGGACGCGGAAACTGTGACAAGGCGGAAAAGATCATGAATACCTCTTTTCGCCTTCTGTCGGTGACAGCCTTTCTGATCATAATCCTGGGGGAAGTCTTTGCAGAACCGCTGCTTCGTATATTCGGTGCATCGGACAACGCTATGAAATATGCACTGATCTATTTGCGAATCTATCTGACAGGGACTTTCTTTTCCATGGTGACAACGGGCATGAATCCTTTTATCAATGCTCATGTACGGTAAAGAAGCAAGCAACCGAAAACAAGAGATAGACCGCCAGCACCACACTATTCCGAACAAAAGAACTAAAGACCAAAAGACAAGCACCGTGGAAATGTGTATAACTTGCTATTCCGTCATGGAAAAGTCCGTTCACAGAACATG
>ERZ808046.1156-NODE-1156-length-13287-cov-4.009614_pt1 | contig 13287 bp, 13 predicted proteins | sample MGYA00380196_ERZ808046 | MGnify/ENA primary metagenome ERZ808046 (study PRJEB31490, sample SAMN06133421) | mouse gut metagenome | isolation source: Z6_2 | host: mice | place: China: Chengdu | collected 2015-05 ...
CTGCACAGCCCGTCAGAAGCGCTGCCTTCCGCGCCGGAAATAATGCACTGTTTGTCATGTACATAGGCAGTAAAAATATCAACGTGCAAATCCCGAACGCCTTCCTCGTTTTCCGCCGTGAACCATAGGCATAGGCAAACAGCAATGTATAAACGCCCGCCATTGCCGGCCAATCGCAAAAACTATTGGCACATATCAAAAGTATATATAAGAGAATCTTAGCAGTCGCATTTACTACCCGCAGTTTCACTTCCAAAATCAGAAAACAAACAAACAATGTGAACATCATATTCAGCATCCCCGGAAATGGATTCCCCCACGAAAGCGCCATATAAAAGGGCACCTGGGAAATGAATGCGAAAACCAGAAGGCGGGTCATATACCTTCCTTTTGAATGTGTATAATGATGTCCTTCCACAAGAAAATAGCACATCACCGGGGCGGTAAAATAACCGATATCTAAGAAAAACTCTCCCAGAAATGTCCCTTTCTCCAAAAACGCCGCCGAAATATGATTGAAAAGCATGGCGAAAACCGCAATATATTTGATTATGTCCCTGTTTAAAATCCGTATATTCACGATGATCAACCTCTTGAACACTTCTCCGCATCAATCGCTAATACAACCATCAGCGCTCCCAAAGCATCTCTTTCATCAGCCAGCTCAATCACATATGTATCCGAGAAATTCATCAACTGCTTGGATATCGCCGCGACAGCCTCGCCTCTTCCGCCTCTGATGATATAATCCCACTCCAGCCAGTTTCCGTTCACACTCCAGCCGTTAAAATCAATTTGAAACTTCGGCTTCAAAAAGGTCATTTCTTTCTGAATACAGCCTACATACTGTGCGCCCACATACAACTCGAACTTCGGCAGAAATGTAAGCACCTTTTCCTTTACTGTTCCCAGTTCTCTTCCTGCCCCATCATATATTTTCAGGCAATGCCCCCATGAAAGCTGTCCCTTTACCTGAAAAACTACACTCCCGAATTCGTCAAAAATATCATAACTGTCAAGCCATGAAAACACACGCTGCTTAAAAAGTAATTTCATAGATACCGTCCTCCGCTGCAATGCCATGTATACATGTTTCAAATCCAGATTTTTAGGTTCTTGTACATTATAGCATCTGCCAAAGCGGTACGCAATCTGATATCCGTACGAATTGCGTTACTATTTGCGGCCTCCCAGGCCGTGAATAGTAACCGAATTGCAAGTACCCTCGCTCTATTTCTGATTTCTCACTGGAAAATCTGATTCATGTATGCTATGATATGTTCAAAGCATTATATTTCTGGCAGACATGTTTCTAGACGGCAGCTGCCGTATCAAAAGTTCTGACACACATCCGGAAGATTTCAATGCTTTTCATTCTATTAAAACAGCAGAGAGAATCACCGGAGTAAAGGCTTTGTTACGGTCTCCTTCTTTTGTTTACCGGTATAGCAGTCATAGGGTAATCGGCATCAGCTGACTCTCACTGTACTTCTCTGCACCTATTTTTACAAAGGAGGTACTGCCTATGGCACATGAAACACGCTCTGCAAACAAGACATTGCGTGTCAACCGAACACACAAATCCACCGTCTTCACAATGTTATATGAAGACAAAGAATCCTAATCTTCCTTTGCGTTTTCTATTCTATGTATCAAATGTTTATTCCAGTCTGACACGAAACGCAAATCTTTACGGTACGAAAACCGTGGAGATTCCAACACCCGAATTTATGAACCTTGAAGATGCAGTAGAAAAAGCAATTCAGGAGTGTATTTCCGAAGGGATTTTGAAAGAGTTTCTGGAGAAAAACAGAGCGGAGGCAAAAGAAATGAGTATTTTCGAATACGATCAGGAGAAGCATCTCCGACAGGAACGAGAAAGTGCCTGGGAAGACGGTTGTAAGGCCGGCCGCGAAGAAGGTCTCACCGCCGGTCGACAGATAATAGCCGCAAACCTGTTGCGAGAAGGTCTTTCCAAAACACAGGTTTCAAAATTATGTGAAATTCCCCTATCCGAACTTCCTGATATAAATTCAAATGATGACTGCAACACTTCTGATTCTAATTGCAACGAAAAATAGTGCGTTCACAAGGAGAAAATGATGTGTGTTTTCTCCCTCATTTTTGTTGTTTAATCCACCTGATTATGCTCCCATCCAAAAACACTGACTCTATTTCACAAAAATCATCTCTGCAGAAGTATCCGTTTTTGTTCATTCTATCCATATCAATTTGTATTCTTTTCATCACACCTCTTCATCGTTATATAAAATGCTCTCTTCTCTGGATTTTCCTCATTTTCCATGGTACAATTTTACTTAACAACCGTTCTGATTACAAAGGGTCTGTTTTTCATGAAGACTTCTGCGTAAAAAGGCGCACCATATCGTATATAAGATTGGAATAAGTCCATCTTTTTTGTGATACCTGCGCCTTTCAGTCGGCACAGGTATTTTTTTCGCCAACAAGAAAGGAGCTCATTTTATGGACACAAGAATCGCTTTGATAGGAATTGTCGTAAACCACAATGAATCTGTTGACGAACTCAATCATCTTTTAAGCAAATACGGACAGTACATCATCGGACGTATGGGGCTTCCATACCGTGAAAAAGGAATTTCTATCATCAGCATTGCCATGGACGCACCAAATGATATCATCAGTGCACTTTCCGGCAAGCTGGGTATGCTGCCCGGTGTCAGCACAAAAACAATCTATGCGAAAACACCGGAAAACTGATTTTTACGATAAAGGATATGGATTTTTTATGAAAGCATTCATCGACAAACTGGAACGAAAGCAAACACTCCCCCGTGGGGACTGGATTACGCTAATCGAAAACTTTACCCCAAAGGACGCAGACTATCTGTTTGAACGCGCCCGCGCAGTCCGACAGCAATATTATGGAAATGCTGTTTTCATCCGGGGGCTGATTGAATTTACAAATTACTGCAAGAACGACTGCTACTACTGCGGTATCCGCCGAAGCAACAAAAACGCACAGCGGTACAGGCTGACAAAAGATAAGATTCTGAACTGCTGCCGCCAGGGCTACCGTTTGGGTTTCCGTACCTTTGTACTGCAAGGCGGAGAAGACGGACATTTTACAGATACGGTTCTGGTCGATATTGTTTCTGCCATCCGCCAGGAATTTCCAGACTGCGCGATTACGCTTTCCATCGGAGAGCGCTCCCGGAAAAGCTATGAGGCTCTTTACAATGCGGGAGCGAACCGTTACCTGCTGCGGCATGAAACCTATGACCGCGCACATTATGCAAGTCTTCATCCGCCGGAATTATCCGCCGCCCATCGCCAGAAATGTCTCTGGGATTTAAAAGAGATCGGCTATCAGACAGGTACCGGTTTTATGGTCGGATCGCCTGCACAAACAGTGGAAAATCTTGCCGATGACATGCTCTTTCTCAAAGAACTGAATCCACATATGGTCGGAATCGGTCCTTTCATCCCGCATCATGACACGCCATTTGCCAATAAGGCTGCCGGAACACTTGAGCTCACCTTATTTTTACTCGGCGCTATCCGCCTCATGCTGCCGAACGTATTGCTCCCCGCCACAACCGCCCTTGGAACCATTGCGCCAAACGGCCGTGAGCTGGGCATTCTTGCCGGGGCAAATGTAGTCATGCCAAACCTTTCTCCGACGGATGTGCGTGAAAGCTATTTACTTTATGACAACAAAATCTGCACCGGAGACGAGGCTGCCGAATCTGTGGAACATTTACGGGAGTCCATGAAAAAAATCGGATACGAAGTTGTTGTATCAAGAGGTGATAAGTCGGATGGAACAGTAACAGGCGATTATCAAAACTGAGCTTCAAATCTTGACAAAATATACAAACATATTTTCAAACTAGAAATTTATATATCAGGAGGAACTAACTTATGTATGACGTTTATTCAAAACATGCCGTTGATTTCATCAATCACGAAGAAATCCTTGAAACACTTTCTTATGCAGATGAAAATAAGAATAATCTGGAACTGGTCGACTCTCTTATCGATAAGGCCGCCCTGCGCAAAGGCCTTACCCACAGAGAAGCCTCCGTTCTCCTTGCCTGCGAAGATGAAGAGCAAAATCAAAAGATTTACAAACTGGCAGAACAGATCAAAAAGGACTTTTACGGCAACAGAATCGTTATGTTCGCGCCGCTTTATCTTTCCAATTACTGTATCAACGGCTGCACTTACTGTCCGTACCATATGAAGAATAAGCACATTGCAAGGAAGAAACTGACGCAGGAAGAAATACGCCGTGAAGTAATCGCCCTCCAGGACATGGGACACAAACGTCTGGCTCTGGAAGCAGGTGAAGATCCGGTACACAACACGATGGATTATTACCTCGAAAGCATCAAAACCATTTACGATATCAAACACAAAAACGGAGCCATCCGCCGCGTCAACATCAACATTGCCGCAACAACCGTGGATGATTACCGTCTGCTCAAAGAAGCCGGTATCGGAACTTACATATTATTTCAGGAGACTTATCATAAAGAGAGTTATCTGAAGCTGCATCCGACCGGTCCAAAACACGATTACGACTATCATACCGAGGCAATGGACCGCGCGATGGAGGGCGGCATTGATGACGTAGGGCTTGGCGTTCTGTTTGGTCTGGACAGATACCGCTACGAATTTGCCGGACTTTTAATGCATGCAGAGCATTTAGAAGCAGCTTTCGGCGTCGGACCGCATACCATCAGCGTTCCTCGTCTGAAACGCGCCGATGACATCGACCCGGATCAGTTCGACAACGGAATTGACGATGATATATTTGCCAAATTAATCGCATGCATCCGTATTTCCGTACCATATACAGGCATGATCATCTCCACAAGAGAAAATCAAAAGACAAGGGAGCGCGCACTCCGTCTTGGTATCTCCCAGATCAGCGGCGGTTCTAAAACAAGTGTCGGCGGTTACTATGAGCCCGAACCGGAAGACGCAAAGTCTGAGCAGTTTAACGTCAGCGACACACGCACGTTAGACGAGGTCGTCAGATGGCTGATGGAAATGAATTATATCCCCAGCTTCTGCACCGCCTGCTACCGGGAGGGACGTACCGGCGACCGTTTCATGACGTTACTGAAAAACGGGCAGATCCAGAACTGCTGCCATCCAAACGCATTGATGACCCTGAAAGAATATCTGATGGACTATGCTTCACCGGAAACCAAAGCCATCGGAGATAAACTGATTGCAAAAGAAGCCCTCAATGTGCCAAATGAAAAAGCGCGTGCAGTTGTTCTGGAAAATCTGCGGCTGATCGAGCAGAATAACCGGAGAGATTTCCGGTTCTAATGTAACAGTTCAGCCTATTGGCCGGACTGTTACGTCCTAATCACCAGAAAGGAGGCTACTCATTATGAGCCTGAACAACACCCCCTCTTCGGAACGCCTTCACATCGGCATCTTCGGCAGACGCAATGCCGGAAAATCCAGCGTGATCAATGCCATTGCCGGACAGGACCTTGCCATTGTATCTGATGTAAAGGGAACGACTACAGATCCGGTCAGCAAGACAATGGAACTGCTTCCCCTGGGTCCGGTTGTCCTCATTGACACACCGGGGCTGGATGATGTGGGAGAACTTGGCGGACTGCGGATCCGTAAGGCTTACCAAATGTTAAATAAAACCGATATCGCTGTACTTGTGATTGACGCGTCTGTCGGCATGACAGGCGAAGACAGACGTATTCTGGAAAAGATTAAAGAGAAAGAAATTCCTTTTGTTATCGTTTGGAATAAATGCGATTTGGAAAACGGCCCAAATTATTCTTCACCCGCAAAAAAAGATATCTATGAAGAAAATTCCATCTGCGTCAGCGCCAGAACCGGAGAAAATATTCATGAATTAAAAGAGCTGATTGCGAAACAGACGCCTCACGAAAAAAATGAGCGGCACATTGTCTTTGATCTGATTGCGCCAAACGACTTTGTCGTCCTTGTCGTACCAATTGATTCTTCTGCACCAAAGGGACGGCTGATCCTCCCTCAGCAGCAGACAATCCGTGATATTTTAGATGCGGGCGCATCTGCGATTGTCGTCAAAGACACCGAGCTTGCAGACACACTTCACAAGCTTGGCCGTCTAACCAAACTTGTGGTTACAGACAGCCAGGTATTCAAACAAGTGTCCGCAATCGTACCACAGGAGATTCCGCTGACCTCCTTTTCCATCCTTTTTGCAAGATACAAAGGCAGTCTGAGCACAGTTGTTCATGGTGCGGGCGCACTGGACGAGTTGAAAGACGAAGACCTTGTCCTGATTTCCGAAGGCTGCACCCATCACCGCCAGTGTGATGATATCGGCACAGTAAAGCTGCCCAATATGGTGCGCAGATACACAGGAAAGGACATCCAGTTTTCATTTACCAGCGGAACCGAATTTCCGGATAATCTAAGCAAGTACAAGATGATCATCCACTGCGGCGGCTGTATGCTTAACGGACGTGAGATGAAATACCGGCTGAAATGCGCAAAAGACGCAGGCATTCCGATTACAAATTACGGAACCGCAATCGCACATATGCAGGGAATTTTGGAACGAAGCCTGGAGATCTTCCAATAAAAACCGTGCATTACTGCTATTATTTTTCATTTAGCATACATGGTTTCAGTCATAATACACAAAAATTTTATTCATTTTTTGATATGCTCTGGCGATGAAGTTTGGGATTTTCAGAAGGGGATGACATGAGAATAAATAAGATTCTTACAGTCTATATTCCTACATTTCTTCATATGAAAACAGAAATTTCACAACGTTATCAGGATATTTCGGATGAACTCTAAAATCAGCACCACCAATCTAATGTGTGGTGCTGATTTCCAGCATATAAATGTGATTCGGCATGAAGTTTCATATGACCGGAAAAGACATCCCTTTTCCATCCCAGACAAAATACCATACATTTGCTGGACCGCAGTCGCGATCGATTACCTCGCATTGATAGGTTTTCCCCTGCCGTTTTTTATAAATGAGAACATTCTCCGTCCTCATTCTTTCCATCTTCTTCTTTCTTCCAGCCTTTCCCTCCTACATACAGGAACGGAACGGAATATTCTGTGGGGCTTCAAAACAGTCTTCAAATCCTCTCCGGTGATGATATGCTTTCTTTTCTTTATCCGTTGGATAAACATATTTTCCGCCCACTTCCCAGAAGAACGGATGGAACTGATAATCCAGACGGTCTTTCTTCATCTCATACAATACCTTGATTTCATTAACGTCTGCCATGAAATTCGTCCACACATCATAATGTACCGGGATGACCACCTGACACCGCAGCGCTTCCGCCATTCTGAGAATATCTACCGAGGTCATCTTATCCATGATTCCCGGAGGATTTTCACCGTATGATCCAAGCGCAATATCAATATCATAATCTTTTCCATGTTTTGCATAATAAATGGAATAGTGTGAATCTCCACTGTGGTAGATATTTCCTCCTGGTGTTTTGATTAGATAATTGACCGCCTTATCATCCATATCTGTCGGGCATATACCTGTCAATTCTTCTCTGTTTTCATCCGTACAGTCGGTCGTTACAAGACAGGTCCGGTCAAACGAATCCAGTACTACAATCTCCAGATCTTTTATCCGGATCGCATCCCCCGGCCTCACAATCACGCAGCGCTCCTTCGGGACCCCCCACTTCATCCATGTCTCTACTGACTTTTTCGGTCCGATAAATGGTACCGGAATTTCATTTCCATTTTCATCTACCGTTGTCAATCCGGCTTTCATTACATGTGAAGCATACTCTGCACTCATATGGTCCTGATGATAATGTGTCGCCAGCACTGCATCCACCTTTTGAATCGCAAACGGATCCAGTACAAACGGAACTGCGCGGAGATTGGGCTGCATCATCCGTGCGCCGCTCATATTTGCCATTTGATGGCCAACCGCCATCCTTCCGTTACCATGTGTCCGTTTTCCATTTCCACACCAAAGGTCTATACTGATATTACAGTCCTGCGGTGTCTTAATCCAGATTCCGGTACAACCAAGCCACCACATTGCTACTGTTCCCGGCTTCACGTCTTCCGCTTCGATTTCCTCGTTCAGCCAAGTCCCCCATTCTGGAAATGTATTCAATATCCAATTCTCTCTTGTAATCTCTTCTATTTTACTCATGGGTCTGCTCCTTTTCATAATATGATTCATAGTACGTTCTCAATCAATCTGCTTTCCACTGCTTTTACGCTGTCCTTAAGTTCCGATATCAATCACGACCGATACTTTTTCCCTATTCGTCCATCCCATCTTATCATCCTTTCACTGATCCGGACAACATTCCCGCCTGCACCTTTTCATGGAACATCAGGTAAATGATTGTCAGCGGAAGAACTGCGAGCACGATTGATGCAAAAATCGGACCCATCCGGATTGAAAAATCCCCTTTGAAATACATCAGGCTTCTCGATACCGGATATTTATCCGGCGTGGATAGCAAAATGACCGAGAAAATCAGCTCGCTGTATGCATATACAAAAGAAATAATAGACACGGTCGCAATAATCGGTTTTGAAATCGGAAGAATGATTTTAAACAAAATCTGTATCATACTGCAGCCATCGATTACCGCCGCTTCATCCAATTCACGGCTGACTCCGCGGATATATCCGGTCATCAGAAAAATAGCCTGAGGAAGCTGAAATGTAGTATATACAAGTACCAGCATCCAATATTTATCGTATCCTCCTAAATTTGCAGCAATTCTTGAAATCGGGATTACCGTTGTATGGATTGGTATCATGACCCCCAGCATGAACAGCATAAAACACGGTGTTAAAAACTTATATTTCATACGTGCAAAAATATATGATGCCAATATTCCCACTATTACCACAAGGACAGTTGTAGAAACCGCAAGCAGCAAAGAATTCCCGATTGCGCGCAGCATATTCGCCGACAGCAATGCGTCCTTGTAATTAGCAATCTCCCATTTTTCCGGGATTGCAAACATATTCCCATAAATCCCATTATTGTCTTTGAATGAGCACAGTATAGTCACAAGTAGAGGATACAGCGTAACACCCGCCCACAGCCATGCAAATACACGAAATATAATATCAGGAACTTTTAATTTTTTCATGACTTTTCCTCCCTAATCTTCTGATTTCATTGCCTTATTCAATCCGATACTGAGCGCCATTCCCAGCACCAAGATAACCACACCAATTGCATTTCCTCGCCCAAAATTCTTTGAACTGAACGCCTCCGTATACAATAGCGTCGCCGGAACCTCTGACGTATGGTTCGGTCCTCCTCCTGTCATGGCGAACATCAAGTCAAATGTCTTTAAACATCCGCAGATGCAAAGAACAGAGAATACTTTAAATGATTCTTTCATAAGCGGAAGTGTAATATAAAACAATGTTTTGAATTTACCCGCCCCATCAATTTTTGCCGACTCATAAACATCCTGTGGGATAGAGACGAGTCCCGCTGCAAAAATCAACATATTAAATCCAGCAAAAATCCATTCATTGACCAATACAACCGACACAACATTCAGCGTCGGTGTCCCCAGCCAGTTCAGCGCCCATCCGCTTAATCCGATTTTTTCTAACAGAGAGTTGACAAGCCCCCAGTCCGGCTGGAGCATATATACCCAAATCAGACCAACAGCCGTTACAGGAAGCATAACCGGAAGGTAATACGATACTTTAAAAAATTTCACTCCTCGTATCCCTGATGTAATGATTTTTGCAAGCAGAAATGCAAGCGGCATCAGAATCAGGAATCCTCCAATCATAAAGAAGAGAGAGTTCCGCATCGACAGCCAGAAATTCGGAGACTGAAACACCGCTTTATAATTTTCCAATCCGACAAATACTGGTTTTGCACTTGCGATACCCGTCCATTTATAAAAGGAAAGCTTCACCGCTTCAAATACCGGATACAGCAGGAATACGAACAGCAAGCTTAAGGCCGGCAAGATAAAAGCAATCGAATAAATACGGTTTTTCCTCTTTCTAACCATTATTTTTCTCCTTTCAAGACATTTCTTCCAGTTCAATTTCCAGTACCGTGTCGATTTCATTTTCTAAAAGAAACGTGCCCTGAATCGGTTCCTGAAAATTGATGAAAGTATACTCAGGAAACAGTTCTGTCACCCATGGCCTGACAATCAATACTTCCGATCCGTCCGATACCCGCCGAATCTTTTTAATCCTTTCTGTCGGGATATTCAAAGCAATCGGGCCAATCTCCTGCTGAAGCAAATGTGCATACACATACTTTCCGTTTCTCGTATAATATCCCCAGTCCGGCTTCCCAAGTCCTGCCTTTGTGCATCCCCAGATAGATTTTCCATAATCTTCAAACCACTCTGCCATATCCTTCAGTACTTTTACCGCCGGCTTTGGAAATTTCCCCCGGGCATTCGGTCCGATGTTTACCAGTAGATTTCCTCCTTTGCTGACACATTCCACCAATTTCCGAATCAGACAGGCAGCATCCTTATAATTGTAAGGATTCGGCGTATAACACCAGCTGTTATTCATAGTGCAGCATGCTTCCCATGGCAAGTCATTTCCCATATCATCCTTAATCCCCTCTGGTGGGATAATCTGTTCCGGAGCCACAAAATCTCCTGCATATATGGTCGGGTTGGCTGTACTGATGCTTCCCTTTGCCGATGCATTACATTCCAGCCGGTTATTTAAAACAATATCCGGCTGAAGGCTTCGAATCATCTTTACAAGCTCCGTTGCTTTCCATTTTTCCCCGCGCATCTCACCATAGGAATTGTCAAACCAAAGAATATCAATCTTTCCATAATTGGTACAAAGCTCCCGGATCTGGTTGTGCATATACTCCAGATACCGTTTGAAATCATATTCATAATCTTTATACGCTTCGTTGTCCCGCATCGGATGATATAAATCTCCATAATGATGGTAATCCGGATGATGCCAGTCAAAAAGCGAATAATAAAATCCAACGCCAAGCCCTTCCGCACGGAATGCCTCTGCAAATTCTTTAGCCAAATCCCTCCCACATTTTGTATTCGTAGATTTATAATCGGTATATGCCGAGTCAAACAGGCAGAACCCTTCATGATGTTTTACCGTCAGCACCGCATACCTCATACCGGCAGCCTTTGCCATTCTGGCCCACTCTTTCGGATTATAATCTACGGGATTGAATTCCTCAAAATATTGTTCATATTCTTCAATTGTCAGCCGTTCATAAGAACGCTTCCACTCGGTAACCCCATTAATACTGTAAAGTCCCCAATGAATGAATAAACCAAATCTGGCATCCATCATCCATTGTACGTGTTGAAATCTTTTATCCATGCTTTTTCTCCTTCTTCTTTTGCCCGCATCTTTCATCCTGTCATTTTCCCGAAAAAAGCAAGGAGCTGCTGCGAACCTTTCACCATTGTGCAGCAACTCCCTTCTTTCTGGCTGCCTCTCCCAAGCAGCCAGTCTTTGCCTTTTATTTCACTTCTTCCTGTGAAACAATTTCTGCCCCACAGCTCTCTGCTGTTCCATCCAAGAATAATCCCTGAAGAGCAGTTCTTACCGTATTCAACATGTGTGTTTCCGGATCCACTTCCTGCATATCTCCGTGAAATACTTCAGCTTCATCTACGATTTCTTTAATCTTCACAGTCATATCATCAATTTCTGTCTCCGGGTCGGATTCAAATTTCACAGGATAAATACCGCCATTGCTGGCTTTTTCCAGACCTGCATAGTAATCTTCGGATGTCAGGTATTTGACGACTTCAACTGCCGCATCATTGATTGTTTCATCGCCGCTGTCTGTAATAGAAAATCCCTGTCCGGACCCACCTTGCACACAAGTTTTATACTCTGCCTTATCTGCAAAATACGGAAATGCAGTCACATCCGCCTTACCTTCCACATCTGTTCCTGCAATTTCTCCAACAAACCACGCCCCGTCATAACGGAATGCACTTTCTCCTGAAAGAAACGCTGCTTTCTCACCGTTATTGTCAACGCTTAACGGATTGCTTCCGAAATATCCTTTTTGATTCCATCCTTGAATGATGCTGTACATTTCCAGCATTTCCTTGGAATCATAATTAATTTCTCTGTCGGCAAGTTTAGCGGCAATATCTCCGCCGTATGCTTTATAACACAGATTGTTTAGTAAATGTCCCGCGCGGAAGTTACTGCTTTCTCCCAACTGGAACGGTGTAATTCCTGCTGCAACAAGTTTATCACATGCCGTCTCAAGCTCTTCAATCGTTTCCGGTATTTTGATTTCGTTTGCTCCCAGAATCTCAGTATTGTAGTATAATAGTATCTGGTAAAGCATTACCGGTACGCCATATGTCGCCTCTCCATCCTGCCAGTTATCGAACAATGGAAGAAACGCCTCCCTCCACTCAGGGTCTTCCTCAAAGTACGGTTCCAGATCCAGCAACACTCCGCCGTCAATGTAATCTTTGATACCTGTCCCCCCATAATTGATAAATACATTCGGCTGTGTTCCCGCTCCGAACTGAGAACTCAATTTATCAAAATACTGCTGTTCATCGGTTACATTGTCTGCCACAATCGTAATACCATTGTCCAATTCATTAAACTCTTCAATCTTTTGATTAAAATATTGAGAAAGTGTTTCTTCGCCCCCCCATCTGGATGTCAGACGAATCTCAACAGTTTCGCTTTTGGCTTTGGATTCCCCTCCATTGTCCGAGCCGCTATCCGTTTTACCGCCTCCGCTGCAGGCTGTCATTGAAAGAACCATCGCTGCCCCTAACGTACAGGCAATTCCCTTTTTTAGCATTTTGTTCATTATTTTCCTCCTTTTCCCTGTCCGAAACAGTTGTTACGAACTTTTATGTGTTTTTGTTGGTTTAATTGTATCTTTTTACTATCAAATAGTCAATTGTCAGCAGTTACGAATTATTCTCTCTATTTGTATTCTAATTTTATTGTTTTTCAACAATTAATTGTTCCTAACAATATTTTTAAGAACTTTTTCATCTTCTTTGTTAATTTTCACCAGAAAACATTTGTTATTTTTATGCAATTTTATATTTCCCTTTTCTTTATTTCCATGTATACTTATAGTAGAAGATAGCTTTTCAATCATTCATAAAACTCTTCAAAAGTACATTTAAATAAACAGGAGCGTAGTCATGAAACAGAGCAAAAAGCAAATCGAAGAAAGGCGGCGTAATCTCATCACGCTGCTCCAAGAACATTCCAGTTGTCGTGTTCCCTTTCTTTCTGACACATTAAAAGTATCTGCGCTGACAATACGGC
>ERZ808046.1159-NODE-1159-length-13255-cov-3.955456_pt1 | contig 13255 bp, 13 predicted proteins | sample MGYA00380196_ERZ808046 | MGnify/ENA primary metagenome ERZ808046 (study PRJEB31490, sample SAMN06133421) | mouse gut metagenome | isolation source: Z6_2 | host: mice | place: China: Chengdu | collected 2015-05 ...
GATACCTGCCACAGTAAATATCACTGCCATCTCCCAGTATATTTTGTTTTCTTTCCATTTCAGAAATACCCGCCTCCCTCTCTTATAACAATTCACTACTCTCCCCCCTGACCTGCACAATTATAACTGTCCGGTCTTCTGCCGAACTATTATGTACGATCCTTATACTTCAATCCTGGTAATCCGGCTGCCCACCCGAAACGCATACAGATATATTCCAAGACATCCGCTCATCAACAATATACCTACCAAATTTCCATACAATACTGACAAAAACTCCGGAAAAGCCAAACGCATATAAAATACCATTCCAAGCGGTATCACGCACATAATCCGAAATTCCAGCTTCTTTGACGCCAGCAGTGTCTGGATTTCCCGCTCAGTTTCAATCTTGCCGGAAATAATCCGCACCGTTTCCCGTAAAATGCCAATGCTGTCTCCGCCGATTCTCTTAGCTGCCGCAAATACAGTGACAAAGTTCTCCACATCCTCCTGCTGCACTCGATTTGCAAAACTCTTCAGCACATCTTCCGCAGACAGATTCATTCCTAATTCCCGTCCCATCCTCTGATATTCCCGTCGAATCCGGCTTTCTTCCGGATACAGCGGCTTCAGTTCTTTCTCCGTTTCTCTGATTGCATTTTCCACAGAATATCCCGTCTTTAAAAGGGAGGCCATAATCTGAATGCTATTCTGAAACTGACTGCGGAATTCCAGCTCTTTCTTACGGCACCGCTCTTCTATCCACTCATGCAGATAGCCGGCTCCCACCGGGCAAAGTACGATGCACGCGGCCAGTGTGTCGTAAAACAGATACGCAAAGACCCCGACCAATCCGATTGCCTGCAATATGGCAAGGACATATTCCCTATAACTGATATCCTGCCGCCAGCAGCTTGTCCCGGTAAACCAGTTCTTCCACTTTCACAAGTGCTCCTTTAATCTTGTCATCTTCCATCCCCTCCTCCTTAAATTCATATAGCGTCTGCATCTGGATCCTTCCGTCCTCGTACCCCAAAACTTCTGCAATCTCCATCACCCGCCGGCTCTTATCTCTAAGCCTTCCCAGATGAATGATAATATCCAGGGCCGACGCAATCTGTCTTTGGATTGCAATCAACGGTAAATCAATTCCCATCATCATCATCGTCTCCAGTCGATGCAGCATATCTGCCGGATTATTGGCGTGCCCCGTTGACATTGAACCACTATGGCCATTGAGCATTGCCGAAGATATCATGTCTACAGTTTCTTCCCCCCTCACTTCTCCCACAATAATTCTATCCGGTCTCATACGCAGTGCTGACTTAATCAAATCCCGGATTGTCACAGCGCCTTCCCCTTCCAAATTGGCATTCCTTGCCTCCAGACGCACCAGATTCTCAACGCCTCTGATCTGTAATTCCGCATTATCTTCGATGGTGATGATTCTCTCATCTTTTGGAATATAATCCGACATCGCATTCAAAAATGTTGTCTTTCCCGCACCGGTTCCACCGCTTACAAAAATGTTATATTTTGCCCGCACAAGGGTCTCTAAAAATACAGCCGCTTCTTCACTGATACTCTTCCACGCAATCAGCTGCTCCATCGTCACCTTCTCTTTCGGGAATTTCCGAATTGTCATAATCGGACCGTTGAGAGCTACAGGTTTCAGCACTACATTCACACGAGAGCCGTCCTCTAATCTAGCATCCACAATTGGAGACAGTTCATTGACATAACGGTTTGTTCCCGCCACAATCTGCTGGATTACATCTTCCAGCTTACTCTGGGACATGAATCTCCTGTCAGATTTCATAATCTGCCCGTTCCTCTCCAGAAAAATCTCATCTGTCCCGTTAATCATAATCTCTGTAACCGATTCATCCTCCACAAGCTCCTGCAGAATATCCAACTTCCGAAAAGAGTGGAACAACTGTCTGCTCAAGGCAATCTTCCGCTGAAGCGGAATGTACTCTTCTTCTGCCTCTTCCCGCAATATCTCATGAATCAAGTCTGTCAGTTCCTCGTCTCCGATGTCTCTGGTCAGATCCAGTTTGTCCAACACCCGCTCATATAGCTGTTCTTCTTTTAATCTGCCCGCCTTACTCCCTCCTTCCCTAAGGACTGTCCTGCCGACTTACCTGTATTACTCTTCTCAGTCCTGGCCGGTGTTTTTTTCTTTAAAAGCTTCTGCACCGTCTTTTCCAAAATCTCCTCCATACCTGTCTTTCTTAAGCCCTCCGTATACTGTGTCAGCTTCGCCATAGAAATTGATTCATCAGTATATGGTGTATAAATAACGTCGCATGCTTTTAAAATTGCAAACAGTCCATCCACACTGTCCCCGATGTCCAGAATCACTTTCCCGTAAATGCATTCCCTCCGGATCCGTTCCAGAAGTCCCAGCCATTCATCTTTTTTCACTGCTTTTAAATCTTGCAGATAGGGCATCGGATAAATGTAATCCAGTTTTTCTATCTGTCCCGCCATTGTACTGATACGAATACCAAGGTTATTTCTTTCCTGCCGGTGATAATAGAGCAGATCTCCCAGATTCCCCTCTGGTTTTTCCCGAAAATAGAACTCTTCTCCCGAATATCCTTCCAGATTCAGATAGAGGGCGGGCTCCTTTTCCGCCAAACGCTTCCCCATACCAATCGCAAATCTGGTCTTTCCGATTCTATGGATTGGCGAATAAACGCCGATGATTGCTCCGTTTGTTTTGACAGTTACAGATTCCGGTTCTCGTTCCTGCTTCGATGCATTTTTAAATATCTGTGTCCAGATTGCGTCTGCGCTCTGATAACGGAGGATTCCCTTTTCCCCGTCTGGCAGCTGCTTATTGTCCCGGATAAGTACATATCTGAATTCCGCAGGAATTTCTTCTCTATCCTCCTTCCTGTACTCACCTGCAATAAGCAGAATATGGATTCTCTTCTGTTCTGAAAACTTCTTGAGTTCTTCCAGGGTATAAAACAGATATAACTGTATTCCCGTCTCATGCTTACTGCTGAATATCTGGAGCAGATTTTTTGCATACTGTTTTTCACGGTCGCAGATTACTAAATTTTTTCCATACAACCTATCCCTCCTATTCTTTTTACTAATTACTTTTTGAAACGTCTGCTGTGATTCTACAGCCTGATTAAATCTTGAAGACCGGAATCAGAATGTCCGATCTAAGATATGTGCTCTCAGAACCGAGAGCCGAAGCACAACTTTCTGTTGTGTGAGTTGTATTATAAACATCCTCTCCGGAAATGTCCAGAGGGTTTTTTAAAATTGCAGTTTTTTGTGAAATTCTCACAAAATCTGATACATCAAAATCCCATAAAGCAGACAGACCCCAGGAATACCAAGCGTTCCAGATGTCAAAAACGAGATTACATTCATCCCCACCTTCAATGTGTTATCGTCTGGAAGCACATAGTTATTGATGAAGAAAACCAGACCCATGCCCAATATCGCCCTAAGGATAAAGTTTGTAACCACCGTCACCCATCTGCTTTCCACTTCTTCCCCTCCTGCCGTACCAAATGTAACTGCCCACTTTTAATACTCTTAACTATATGCATCCGTCCGCCCGTATATTCTCAGAATATACATTTTTCCAAAAACAAAAACTGCCCGCAGGCCGTCAGGCAATGCCTGACGGCCTGCGGGCGTTCTTTTATAATTCAATTTCTATTTTTCTTCCGGTCCTCTCATACTTATGATATTTCACTCCCGCTGCATTCAACATCCTTTTCGAAGCAATCACGCTCGGAGTATCCGCATACTTATCACAGTCATAAATCAGCTCTCTGATTCCGCACTGAATGATTGCCTTCGCACATTCATTGCACGGAAACAGTGTCACATACATTCTTGCGCCCACCAATGCCTGTCCAGATCCGTTATAATTCAGAATCGCATTCAGCTCACTGTGCGTAGAATATACATATTTTGTCTCCAGAGGATCGTCCCCGTCTCTTGTCCATGGAAAATCATCATCTGAACAGCCAATCGGAAATCCATTATAGCCCATGGACAAAATCTTATTATCCTGACTTACGATACAGCACCCGACTTGTGTCCCGGGATCTTTGGAACGCATTCCCGAGAGCATCGCAACACCCATAAAATACTCGTCCCATGAGATATAATCTGTTCTCTTATCCGACATTTTCAGCCACCATCCTCTCCTGTCTTGCAACAGTCCAGCCTTCAGCGGGACTGCTACCCTGTTTTTATTACTATCCAGGGTATGTAGCTCACCTGATATTTATTCTTCTGTAAATGAATTTAATTTCTTAGTCAACTTATTAATTAACTCCGAAAGCTTTTCCATGCATTCCCCATATGAATTCAACGCTTTCCCATAGGGGTTCAGAACCTCGCCGTCCACCCCTACATATTCTGGCAGCGTATAAACACTTATGTCTGTTCCATACTCGGAAACAATTTTCTTTTTCTGGTCTGTATCCATCGTCAGCAGCAGAATCTCACTGTCGATTTCTGCCTCTGAAAATGCTGCTGCCGTATGTCCGGCAATGGTCATCCGCGCACTCTTCATCACCGCTTCTGCTTTCTGGTTCACCGGCTCCGGAAAAAGTACGACCATTCCTCTGGAATCAATCACATATTCCTGATATAAATCGCACTGGCGAAGCAATTCCGCCGCCATCGGACCACGGCATGTGTCTGTATCACTGACAAATACAATCCTTCTATATTTCTGACGGCTAGTCACTTCTCTCGCAGATATCCGTAAATGTCCTGCGGCTTTCTCCAAACGGTTCATAATCGCATTGCCAATCCCGCTGGCTGCAAAAGACTCACTGTAAATGACGTCCACGTCTTCATCATCAAATTCTCTCAAAACTGCATACAGATTCTTTGCGATTGTTTTTTCATTTTCACGGGAACCTATATTCTTGATTACACCATTTCTGTAGTAACAGATAGTCTCGCCCGTTGCAATAATTCCAACCTTTCTCCCCTCACGCATTGCCGCATAACACAGCTGACGTATTGCCAGTACCTCTTCTTTGATATTCCCTTCTACAATGACCAGCTTTGCTTTCGGGGCGTAATGACGGTATTTCATCCCCGGCGCTTTCGGCGCTTTATGACTTTCATTTCCCAGCACCGTCTCATCGATAGTCACATCACCGATAACCGGCTCTATCATTTCTACAGTAATTGCACCCGGACGCAAAATCACCGGCGGATCCACTGTCATATCTACGATTGTAGACTCCAACCCGATTTCCACACTTCCGCCATCCAAAATCATATCAATTTTCCCATCCAAATCCGCCCGGACATGTTCTGCCATTGTAGGACTGGGACGCCCGGATGTATTTGCGCTTGGGGCAGATACATAACCTCCCGCCGCCTGAATCAGTTCCTGTGCCACCCGATTCGCAGGCATCCTTACGGCAACTGTGTCCAATCCTCCCGTGGTACCATAAGGGACAGCTTCACTCTTATCAAAAATCATCGTCAGCGGTCCCGGCCAGAAATTCTCTGCCAGCCTTACTGCTGACTGCGGTATGTTTTCTGCAATCTTCCCAAGTGCATCCATGTCTGCAATGTGCACAATCAAAGGGTTATCTGAAGGCCTGCCCTTTGCCTTATAAGTCTTGGCTGCCGCTTCCTCATTCAGCGCATCTGCCCCCAGACCATAGACGGTCTCCGTAGGAAATGCAACGAGGCCGCCGGCTTTCAATACCGCACCTGCCTCCTGTATCGCCTGTCCATCCCTATTCTTTTCATCCGTTTTTTTGATTATCGTTTTCATGCTTTCCATTATATCATTTTTCTTCGAAAAATACAGTCCCTTTATTCCATATATTTGAATATTCGTAATTATTCAGCCATAACAATTCAAATTCGCAACTAACGCTGCTTTTCACACTTTCTTACGGACTGTGCAGCAAGCGCAAGATCCTACTCCTGAATAGCCGCCAAAATTCCCTTTGTCACCGCTTCTGCCACCTGCATCTGATACTCCTCGCTGCAAAGCTGCTCTGCCTCTTTGCGGTTACTTAAAAATCCGCACTCTACAATGACAACAGGAACCTCCGTCTTCTTCAAAATATAATATGTATCATTTGCCTTTGCCTGCCGGTGATTCTCCGGTTCAATTTCCCGAAGCGTCTCCTGCAAAATTTTTGCTGCGCCCTCCCCCTCTTTGGAATGTGTGTAATAAAATATCTGCGCCCCGTGGATGCTTTCCTCCGGATAGCTATTCTGATGAATGCTGACTACAAGTGACGGTTTCGTCTGATTAATCAATTCTACTCTGGCCTTTAAATCCTCCACTTTCGACTCTCCAAGGCTAGATTCATCCTCCCTCGTCATCACAACTTTAACTCCCTGTTCTTTTAATAGCTTCTGGATCTTTTGAGCTATTTGTAAATTAATATCTTTCTCAAGCGCATTATTAATGCCGATTTTGCCAGGATCGCTGCCGCCATGGCCACTGTCTATAACCACCACCTTTTCTTTTGCCTTTGCGGCTGTCTGAATACCTTTCTTTTGCTGTACCCTTTCTAAAAGTCTCTCCCCTGTCATCTGACTGACAGCGACAACCCCGAACAGCACTGCCATCAAAAGAACAATCCCTATTTTTTTCCGCACAAAAAACATCTCCTTTCACATATATACTTTTATATATATGCGGAAAAGAGATGTTCTCTTCATATTTCTGTTAATTTACATACTGCAGAATCAAATTCCAAACCGAGGAATTCTCCCAGCCAAGCTTCCATTCAGCAACCCCTGCAAGGTTATTGCTCTTAATCAGTTTCAGCTTTTCTTCCAGAGAAGCTTCATCCTCCAGCCATATCTTGTAGATGCCGCCGTCAGCCTCCCATTGTGCATAGTTCTGTTTTGTCACATCGTCCCATGATGCCTGAGCGCCGCCGGCTTCCACTGTCTGCCGTGCCTCATCCATACCCATGGCTATACTGGTGACCTTGTTCGCATATCCTGCCGCATCTGTTCCCGCATCCTCTGCAAGTTCAGCTTCTGTCTTTGGAGTCTCAAACCAAAGTCTTGTATAAAACGGAATGCCTACGACAAGTTTCTCTGCCGGAACCATTGTCAATGCGTCTGTAATCCCTTGTTCTACATATCCATATGAAGCGACCGAGCCTGCTTCATAAGAACCATCAATATGTTCATCATATGCCATAAGGAATACATAGTCTGCCATGATTCCCTGTTCTTTTAAATTATAATGTTCATTATATGGCTGCGGAACATAGTTATCAATTGAAAATACAAGTCCGTTCTGCCGGCACTTCACAGACAACTCTCTTACGAACTGAATATAATGTTCTCCACATTCCAACGAAATCAGCTCAAAGTCTAGATTAATTCCGTCTATACCGGACTGCAGCGCTGCTGCAATGACTTGATTGATTAACGTCTCTCTTTTTGAAGTGTAACTCAATACCTCATAAGTTTCATCATAGGTATTGATTCCACCATGGAAATCTCTCAATGCCGCCCACACCTCCAGATTAGACTGGTGCGCATAATTCACATAATCCGCACTGGCAATAGATGTTATGTTTCCATTTGTATCCGCCAGTGTAAACCATGTCGGCGAAATGACATTCAATCCTTTCGTGCCTGCAATTGTTTCCAGCACATAACTGTTGGCTACTTCATTTTCTACATTGTGCCATGCCATATTAATCAGCTTATTCCGAGAAATATTCGTGTATTCCTGCTCTGTAAAATCACGGGAAATCGTCTCTTCTTTTATTGCGCGCAGGGTCTTTGACTTAACGTATCCGACAAATCCATCTGCAGTAGCAATCTTCTTCCAATCATCCTCATCTTCCAGCACCGTAACCTTATCAGACTTTTTCACCTTCGTCAGTATTGGGCTTTTCACTCCGCCCTGATAGCGCACCTCTGTATCGCGCTTCATTGCTGCGGCCTGTATCTTGCCCCATGAACAGGTGATTGCCGCTCTGTCCGGATTCTGATACACGCTGTAGTCCATATTGGTATACTTCTGAATAAACGGCAATGCAATATATGCAGTTCTGCCATCTGTCTTCAAAATTGTATAATTCTCATTTTTCTTTTCACTGACTTCTGTGTATTCGCTGCTGCCCACCGTGACGGAAACATTTCCATTCGGCAGTGTATAAAGCATGATACTTTCATTCGGATCCCAATAAAATCTTTCGTTAATCTGCTTTCTGACTACTGAATACTCAATATAGGCTTCTCCGTCAATCATCTTGCCGGCCGGTGTTCCAGATTCCTCGTCTTTGATTACCTGATTATTAACAATCACAGCCAGGTCGTCTTCATTTGCCAGTCCATAATATTGTTCCAAATCCGCTTTCTCTTTTGACGGACTATACTTCTTCCATACTATGAATCCACCGGCCGCACCAATCAATATCAGTATCACAAGAATCATAAACACCAATCTGTTGCGTCTTCTTCTACGGGCCCTTTTACCGCTGCGTCTTCTTCCATTCGGGTTCGTTCTCTGCCCGGATGGTCTTTGCCCCGCAAGACGCTGTTGCCCTGCCGGTCTTGTCCCTCCTGCCGCACGTCGTAAATTCTGTTCACTCCCCATACTTCCTGGTCTATTAACTCTGCTGCCTGGGCGCTTGTCCATCCCCTGCTGCCCGTTTCTTAAACTAGAGACATTCAGGTCCTTTCTTTCTCTTTCGTCCAATGCCGCACCTCCTACTATGTTATAATCAAGTGTTCATATTATACCATGTCCGCTAAGCTCGTGAGACACCTTGCTAAGCTGCCAGGTATATATTCTCACTAGGCTCGACAATACCTCGCCAAGTGTTCATATTATACCATATTTTTTTCATGCGTCATTAGTATTTTGCCAATTTAATATATTTTTACCACAATATTAAGCAATTTTTCTGCTATTATCTGCAGCAGCCCTTTTTCTCTGCTATCTTATTATCTTTTCGGCTTTTCTGCATAAAGGGGATCGTGCGGCCGAAAATATCTGCGCCCCCTCCTATTCTTATTAATATTGATAAAAGAAACTGCTTCCAGTCTGCCTTCTTCGTCCACTTCATAGTCCCGCATGTAACTTACATGTTCCCTTGCCATATGTGCCTTCACGACCTGCATTGGACTGACACTATATCCGTCCATCAGAATACAGACTCCATTCCTTTCATATTTTTCCAATTCGTCATACATTTCCTCATATTCCGGTTTTCCTCTTTTCATATGTTCCGCTCCTTTCCTGCGGGTTCTGATAAATAGTCTTCGCTGCATATAAATGACCATCCGGAAGTTACGTGACATACCCGCAGGACAGTGCAGCCAGAAAGATAGTACGAACCTCACAGTAAATGTATCATAATGCTTCTAAGATTCTCTGATTTCAATATCTGATTATAATTTGATACAGCCTCCTCTCTAAATAAAATTTATTTATCTGGAAATACTACTTTCTGTATTTGCAATTATAAACAGGCATTTTGAAGATTTTCAATGTAAAATTTGTTGGTAACCCCTGTGAATTTGTTGGTAACTTTCTGCACACAGTTATTCCCAATTTCTTTTTACTTTACATATTAATATTTTTTGTTTATACTATTATAGAATAATTATATTTTATGCAAGAGATTATAACAGTCTCTATAAAAGTCAATGAGAAGGATGTGATTATATGAAGATTGAGAAACTAAATGAAAATCAGATTCGTTGTACGTTGACACACGCCGATCTGGCAGCGCGCCATTTAAAGTTGAGCGAACTTGCTTACGGTACTGAAAAGGCAAAGTCTCTGTTCCGCGATATGATGCAGCAGGCATCTTTTGACTTTGGTTTTGAAGCTGATGATATCCCGCTGATGATTGAAGCGATTCCTGCATCTGCGGATTCTATTGTATTGATTATTACAAAAGTGGAAGACCCTGAAGAACTGGATACCCGTTTTTCACGGTTCACCAATCCAACTGAAACGGAAAGCAGACTCCCCGAATCTCTCAGCAAATTAGAAGGAGCCGAGGAATTCATGGATCTTCTCAACAAAGTAAAGGAAGCTGCGGCAAGTACTTCTAAGCCCGCTCCCAAAGAAGAGAATCCCCCTCAGTTCCTTGTGAAGTTGTTTTCCTTTTCAAACATCGACCGTGTCATCCAGGCTTCACACTTGATTGCGTCTGTGTACCACGGTGCCAATACATTATACTTAGACAAAGAGAATGATATGTATATCCTGGCTCTTACCCCGTCAGACCACAGTACCAACGAGTTCAGCAAAGTGTGCAACATGCTTTCCGAATACGGCAATCAGGAAAGAGCTTCCGCTTCTGTCCTGGCCTTTCTGGAAGAACATTGCGAAATTGTCATCGCATCGGATTCAATCCAAAAACTTGCCGGTATCTGACCGGTTATCCACATTATGTAGGATATGTTATCCGCTCTAGGCGAAATACTCATCCCGGAATAATGTAAAAAACAAGCGGCAGAAATCATGCAACCATGAAATCTGCCGTTTTTCTTTTTGCAATACTCTATTTACCCATTGCTTTTTTTGCTGCGTTGATTTTCTCAACAAGCAGCTCCGAATCGATGCCGTGGACAAATGCTGCCTCTTCCAGACTTTCTCCCTGTGCAGACGGACATCCAAGACAATGCATACCAATCTCCATCAGAATCGGCGCTGCCTCCGGAAATACTGCCAGAAGTTCGCCAATTGTCGTATTCTTAGTAATCTCAGCCATTTTATTTTCCTCCTGTTTATCCTTGAACTCTGTTCCTTATTATAATCGCTCTTTTCTAAATTATCAACCATTATATATAAGATATCAGGATCAAAAGGGGTGCTTTACTGGCTTGGATGCATTTTATACTTGATCATATAAAAATTCCGAATTTTCTGAATTGTCTCTTCGTTATATATCAATTTTTGACTACTCAAAAGTCAACATTTTTTATTTCTTTTTTCGACAAAATCCTATTTTCATCACTTCCAACAAAAACATCTGTTCTTTTTTATCCATGAGTATTCCTCCAATTTCACACATTTTTATGTGGAAAATGTGGATAACTTTTCTAAATTCTACAGTTTTCCACGTTTTTTTAGGTTTTTGATGGGGATAAGTTGATAACTTCTTATTTTTACAATTCGACATTTTTTTACAAAACAAAGTTTTTTTGTGCATTTTGTATATTGTGACACCGTACCTTATTGCCGATGCGAACAAACTTTTCCTATAAAACGTCTGTAAATTATCTGTAAATTCAAAGTTTTTTCAAAAAAAGAATGACATCATCAAATTACAATGATGCCATAATCTTTTCTATTTTACAATACCCGCCGTATCGTTATAATCGGTGCATACGTAGCGCTGCAGATTCCAATTCCATCTACTTCATTCATGGCATTTACGATATTTCCATCACCCATATACAGCCCAACGTGTCCGTCATACAAAACAATGTCTCCCGGTACTGCCTGATCATAGCTGACCTCATACCCGACATTTACCATATCATAAGTTGTCCTCGGCAGATAAATCCCGAAGTTTGCATATACTGACTGGACAAAGCCGGAGCAGTCCGCTCCCTGTGTCAGGCTGGTTCCTCCCCAGACATAAGGATTTCCAATGAACTGGCAGGCAAAATTGATGACAGCCTGTCCTGTAGAGGTTCCGTCTGACACAAGAGCCGCAGCCTCCCATGCATCTGTCTGCATATCGCCGCTGTCCGGCCGGATTCCCTTGGACGTGTCAGCCGTCATAGCCTCTGCCAATGTCCTCTCTGCTTCTTCCTGAGCAATGCGCCGTTCCTCTTCTTCTTTAGACTCAGCATATGCCCATGTGGTTTCTATATTGACATAATTACCGCTGACCCAGCCGTCAATCTCGCCAACCTTTACAGGATACCAATTTTCCACGGCCTCCCCAACGACTTCATATTTTTCATCCAATTCTATCTGTGTCAGAATCTCGGCTTCAGTTCCCTGTCCATTACGCACATTCAGCACATACGCTTCCACGGTCGCTTCTTGTTTCTCGTAATCCTGCGCACGCTGCTTTGCTTCTTCTCCTGTATATAGCACATTTCCCGGCACATAGCCTTCTACACTCCCTGACTGGATTTTTGTCCATTCTCCCGCATACTCCAGCACGGTCACGGTCGAATCGCTGTATAATTTCCCGACCCAATCGCTTGTTTTATCCGGTGCATTCCTAATGTAAGCAAAATCTCCTTCACTTACATTAGAAAATGCCCTGTTCAAATACTCTCCCTCTTTTGTCGGTACCATATATAAATTAATATTTTCTTTGACATTCGTTTTATAGCATTCTTCCAGTACCGATTCGATTCCTGCAACCGGCAGTGTCGACGTATTTTCCTTATGCCCTTCCGTCGCTTCTGCTGTCAATGCACTCCCCGGAATCATGATTGCCCCCACAAGTGCGGAGACGACCAGCTTCTGCTTCTTACGTGTGTTCTTCATATAAAACCTCCTTTTCATTTCTGACTTTATCTTTTGTAGGAAGTTTTAAATGTTACATAAATATTAAATTTTGTTACAACGAGATTATATCAACCAAACATAATACTGTCAACCTTTTTATAGATTTTTCGTATTCCAACAATCGACAATACAAAACATTTTTCTATAAGTATGCTTTGTAGAAGAGTCGATTTGTTAATTATTTTGTAATATTTACATAGAATTTATACGCAAATCCAATACTATTTTTCTATACCTTCTATATTAAATGTTTTCATAACGATTCAGCCGTGCGGAAGAGAAATAGCCGCTAAAATTTTTTTCATTTTTATATTGACATTTTGAAATTACTTGTATATAATTCAATTATAGTAATCATTACTATTATTGTTTTTCATTTGAAAGGAGGATTTAAGTGGCCAGCTTGAAGTACAGTCGGCAACGCGAATCCATTAAACAGTTTCTGGCAACAACGAAAGAACATCCGACTGCCGATACAGTATATATGCATGTAAGGGAAGAATTCCCGAACATCAGTCTGGGAACGGTATATAGGAATCTGAAGCTGCTGACTGAATTAGGGGAGGCAGTAAAAATTACCGCTCCCGACGGCGGCGACAGGTTTGATGGATGCGTTCAGCCACACAATCATTTTTACTGCACCGAGTGCAGACGAATACTGGATTTGAATCTTGATATGTCTAAGATTGAGAAGATTAATCAGGCAGCAGGCGAGAATTTTGATGGTATCATCGAGTCCAGTAACACCATTTTTTTTGGGCAATGCAGTGACTGCATTAA
>ERZ808046.1161-NODE-1161-length-13245-cov-5.091738_pt1 | contig 13245 bp, 9 predicted proteins | sample MGYA00380196_ERZ808046 | MGnify/ENA primary metagenome ERZ808046 (study PRJEB31490, sample SAMN06133421) | mouse gut metagenome | isolation source: Z6_2 | host: mice | place: China: Chengdu | collected 2015-05 ...
ACAAAAAAGATATGCAGGTGTATTTTTTGAGGAATTTTTGACAGAACTGCAAGGGCAAAAAGGTATAGAGGCATACAAAGAAATGTCTGAAAATGATGATATGATAGGCGCTATGCTTTTTGCTATAGAAATGCTTATGCGTCAAGTTATATGGGATATTGAACCTGCTGGAAATACAAAAATAGATAAAAAAGCGTCAGAATTTATAAAAAGCTGTATGAATGACATGGAGCAGAGTTGGCAAGATACCATTTCTGAAATCATGTCATTTTTAATTTACGGCTGGAGTTATCACGAAATATGTTATAAAAGACGGTTACAAAATCAGAGTAAATATACAGACGGCTTAATAGGCTGGGAAAAATTTGCATTGCGTTCACAAGATACATTATATAGATGGGAATATGACGAGAATGACAAATTGATAGCAATGTCACAAATCGCACCTCCTGATTATATGATAAGAACAATACCGCTTGAAAAGTCACTTCATTTTGTGACAAAAAGCAGAAAAAGAAATCCAGAAGGACGCTCTATATTAAGGAATTGCTATACAGATTATTATTATAAAAAGAGATTTCGACAAATTGAGGGGATAGGAGTAGAAAGAGATTTAGCAGGATTACCCGTATTGCAACCGCCAGAAGGTGTGGATATATGGAATGATGAACCCGAAAGTATGAAAGCACTTGCTTATGCTGAAAAATTAGTCAAAAATATTAGGAGAGATGAAAAAGAAGGTATTGTATTGCCTTATGGCTGGACGTTAAGTTTATTAAATGGTGGAAGCAGAAGACAATTTGAAATAGGCAATATTATAGAAAGAATTGATAACAGAATTGCAATGACTTGTATGGCTGATTTTGTACTTTTGGGACATCAGCAGACGGGAAGTTTTGCACTTTCAAGCGATAAAACAAGGCTTTTTGCTGTAGCAATAGGCACATATTTAGACATTATATGCGAAACCATAAACACGCAAGCAATACCAAAACTAATAAAAATAAATCAAAGTCATTTTAAAAATATCAATGGTATGCCAAAACTGATACATAGTGATATTGAAAAACAAGACTTGACACAATTTGCAGATTATATTGTAAAAATGGCAAATGCAGGGCTTTTGACATTAGACCAAAATTTGGAAAGAAAAATTAGAGAAATGGGAGATTTACCTGAAGCGTTAGAATGTGCTGATTATCCTACTAAAGAGGAGGATGATGAATGATACATTTTTATGGTGATGTCAAAAAAGAAAAAAGTAACTACCCTAAAGCCATCAAACAATTAAGAGAAGTGCTAGAACAAGAACAACCAGAACTAGAGCAATATTTATTGGAATTGTGGGACAATCAGCAAAAAGAAATTACGGCAAAGCAATACATAGAAATGATACAAAAGGGAAAAGTCACAAAAGAAATAGAAAAGGAATTGCTGAAATCGTATAGCATATTTGTGTTGGGAAATATGCTTGATAAAAAACAAACTGTAATGGAAAAGGGAGCGAAAGAGGTAAAAAAACCTCTTTTTTTATTTGACATTAAATATCATGAAACAAAAAAATGGATAGAAAAAAGTTGTGCAGAACAGATTGTGTATCTTACAAATATGCAGAAACAAGCGATAAAGTTGGTGATTGATAGGGCTGAAACATTGGGTATTACGGCAGATGGTACAGCAGAATTACTAAAACCACTCATTGGGCTACATAAGGGGCAAGTTATTGCCAACGTCAATTATTATAACAGTATGAAACAAAATCTTTTGCAAAATCACCCCAAAATGAAACAACAGACGGCAGAACAAAAAGCACTTGAAAAGGCAAAACAATATGCCAAAAGACAAAAAGAACAAAGAGCAATGAATATCGCTAGAACAGAATTAGCAGGAACATACAACGCTGGAGAGTTTTATGGTATCAAGCAAGCACAAAAAGATGGTTTGATGGGAAATGTCATAAAATATGCTATATCTGCTGGCGATGGTAGAGTGTGCAAAGGATGTAGAGAGGTGGAAGGGCAGGAAGTAAAGCAATATGACTATTTTGCAACACAATGGGGAAATGTTCTTTTTCCGCCTTTTCATACAGATTGTAGGTGCGCTGTGGAGTATGAGGAAGTTTCAGAAACATTGGAAGCACCAGAAATCAATGACCCTAAAATAAAGGCAGCAAATGACGAATTTACACAAATACTTCAGGAAAGCGAGGATACAGAATTTAATAAAAATATGCGTTTCTTTAATCAAACTACAGAATATCAGATGGATAAAAAATTAGGTTCAGCATTTGCTTATGATAAGGATTTAGACTTGATAAAATATAACCCTAATGCACCCAATTATGATTTATACGATATGAACATTGTACAAGCTCATGAACTATCTCATAGAATGGATGAGTTATTATATAGAAGCTGGGAAAATGAAAAATTTATAAAAGCCGTTGAAAATACAAGCAAAATCATATATAATTATGAAAAAGAAATAAAAGAATGGTTTAAAGAAGATAGCAAATATTTTGATGATATAGGATTTTCAGATATATTTAGTGCATTAAGTAAAGGTAAAATGAATGGTATCTTGAATGGGAAGCATGGAGAAAGATATTGGAAAAATACTGAAAATGTGTATAGAGAAATATTTGCTAATTTATCAGCGATTGATGTATTAAATTGTGAAAGCAAAAAGGAATGCACTGGCATTTTAAAAGAAGTATATGAAGCTTATAAGGAGCTGATAGCATGAAAGAAATGAGAGAACCTCGTAAAACATCATTTTATAGACCTCGTAAAACACCTCTTTTTAGTATTTTAAAAAATGATATAGAATTGCGAGAGTTAAAAAAACGATGGAAAGAAATATTTCCTACAGATGAATTTCCACCATATCATTATGATTTTTATAGCAGTATTGATGACTATAAGCAGAAAATCAAAGAAGCAATCGAAACAGGAGATGAAACAAAATCAGGTGGAGTCATAAAGTTAGTTGACTTAGCACATTAAAATAAATATTGTACCTTAACGCCTTAGGGCGTTTTTTTATTGCTTATTTTAAATTTTGAAGGAGAGATAAAAATGATGGAGTTTACAGAAAAAGAGTTGTTTTGTTTGGCTAGACATATAATTGCACAACACTATGAAGAAACCTACCCCTTGACTTACCTTTCCAACTATAATGGATATTTAGAACATTATAAAAAAGAGAAAGAAGAAAGAGAAATGACTACAGAAGAAACAGAAAAAGCAAAAACACATTATCATTTTTTACAGCAATCAAAAAGAGAATACCGAATTATATATGATGCTTTTAGAGGAAGAACATTCGGTGTGGGATTTCCTTATACTAGATTACTCTGTTGCGAAGATTGCCCTAATAAAGAAGCTTGTATAAAAGTGACTGATGAAAAATATACTGATGTAGGCACGTTAGAAACGTATTCCCCAACTGGTACAATTATGGAGGAAATTACAGAAAAATTGAAACCATTTATTAAAGAAAATTTAAAACGTCTGAATTTAACAGATTTTGACGATTGGGGTGCTATGGATGAACTTTGAATTGAAAAAGTCTATTGATGATAAAAAACAAGTTTTTGGCTGGGCGAATGTCGCAGAAGATGAGCAAGGCAACACAATAGAGGATTATCAAGGTGACAGTATCACAGGGGAAGAACTGGAAAAAACGGCTTACAACTATGTATTGAAGTTTCGAGATACAGGGGAACGGCACAATCCTGCATTGCGCAAAAAGGGCAAAATGATAGAAAGTATTGTATTTACAAAAGAAAAATTGCAGGCGTTGGGATTGCCAGAAGACAGTTTGCCTTGTGGCTGGTGGGTTGGCTTTCAGATAACAGATGATAGTACTTGGGAGAAAATCAAAAAAGGAGAATACAATATGTTTTCTATAGAAGGCACGGCACAGGTGGAAAATGTAAATAAAGCAATACAGGCAAAGAGCTTTTTAGAATGTTATCAATGATATTTTGTTGAAATATGGAAATTGATGTGATAAAATCAATACAAGGTAACCGAATAGGGTAGTTAGCCTCCTTATACAAAGGAAGGAGGCGATGCTATGAGTACATATGAAGTATTATTTTTAATGCTCACGTCAGCAGGGCTGATGTTAAATGTATTTAGTACAATCATTGCATTGCTTTCTTTAATTATCATATTAAAAAAGAGAAAGTAATGTAAAACAGCTACCCTCATGATTATCTTGACGGGTATATGAGGTAGTTGTTTTTGCTCAATACCTAATAGAGGTAAGGCATACCCAGCCTTATATGGGTAACGGTCATCCGCTTCGTTAAATAAATTATATCATTTTTATATTGTATTGTAAAGTGCTTGCTAATATAGTAAAGCATTTTTTTTTGGAAAAAATTAAGAAGCAACTGCGTGAACAAAAAGAAAAGTTTTTTGTCCAACTTTTTTTCAAAAAAGTTGGTAGGTGCGGACAACGTCCGCAAAAAAGTGGCTTATAATCAATTTAACAAAAGTCAGAAGTTTCTGGGGGAACTTTTTTCACTTGTGAAAAGTTCCCCCGCATCTTTCAGATGCTCCCCCTCAAAAGCACGCTTGAAAGCATAAAGACCTTGAGAGCGCTGCTCTCAAACTCTCGCCAACTTTTGAAAAAGTTGGACAAAACTTTTAAGGGAAAACTCCGTTTTCCCGATTGCAAACAGGGTGAAAACAAAAAATGCATTATGCTCCCCCTCAAAAATACGCTTGAAAGCATAAAGACCGTGGGACGCTGTCCCACCCCCTGCCCACTTTTGAAAAAGTGGGACAAAACTTTTAAACGGAAACTACGTTTCCGTGTTTTCGTATGGGATAAAGTATATTGTATTAATAAAGGAAGAAAGACGCAAAAACATTACAAAAATTACAGCAAGTTTACAGTTATGTTACAAGATGAGCAAAACTATTGCATAGAAAAAAAGTATCGGTTATAATGTGTTCAGCAAAGGGGAAAACAAGCCGAAAGCAAACAGACTGTATAGCGGGGGACGTCGAGACACGTCAAATGTAAAATAATATTTCAAATATTACAGTACTGTTACACTTAGTTGATAAGTATTGACGAAAAAAAATAACAATGCTATAATTCAACTTGTATCAAGGGGGCTGCCCTTTGGGAGGGGCTTGGTAATAAGCCTAATAAACAATACTCTACACGAAAATAACAAACAAATGGTTTTATGATTAAAAGGAGGAACTAACGACATGAAAAAGTTTATTTCATTTGCTTTAGCAGCTTCTATGGCACTCAGCATGGTACCTGCTACAGCATTTGCAGCAAGTGATTTGACAGCTTCTCACTCTAATATAAGAGTAACAGCAAACACAGAATTTTATCCTAAAAAGGTAGCAGACGCAGACGCAAGTTTGACAACAAGAGAAGTACCATACATCTTGCTGGAAGCAACAACAGATTTTAAATATGATGAACAAACATTTGAATTAGCATTGGAAAATGCTGAATGGTTGGAAAGAAAAGACGATGGTGACATATTATTCGTTGAAACAGAAGAATATATGTCTGGTGAAGACGGTATTAAATTTACACCAGAAGGTGGAACATCAACAGATACAACAACACCTCCTGTTACAAGTGAAGAATTAGGTAAATTACAGGCAGCTTATGTAGATGCAGCAACAGCATTGAAAAAAGCAGCTGAAGCATATGTTGGTGTTTTAGATAGTACTATGACAACTGCACAAGCTGAATTGAATTCTGCACAAGCTGAATTGAAATTGGCAAAAGCAGCTGAATCTACAGCAAAAGAAAAATATGAAAAAGCAGAAGAAGCATCAGCTAATATAACAGCTTTAGTAAAAGCATATGAAGATGCTTGGGCAAAAGCAGAAGATGCACAATATTCATTAGGTAGTGATACTAATAATGCGCCAACAGCACCAACATTGGGTAATCCAGACGATACAAGCTTAACTTCTATTACAACAGGTGCATATGCAGCAGATGGTACTACGGTACTTTTCTGGTTAAAAGGAGATGGTTCTGCAATACAAGGAACTGCTGCATTTACTACAGTAGATGAAGTTAAAGCAGAAATCGCAAAAGATTCCACTTCATATAAAGGTGGTACAGCATATGAAAATGCTTTAAAAGAGTGGAATAATTATGATGCTGAAAAGACAGCATATGATAAAGCAGTAGCTTATGTGGCAAGTGTAGATGCTGAAATTGCAAAAGCAGCACAAGCTATTGTAGATGCAGGTGGTAAAGCATCTACAGATAGTAATGCTAGTGATGTAAGTGGTGTAACACAAAAAGTTGCTGATTTATTAGCTGAATATGAAGCAGCACAAGCAGCAACAAAAACAGCTCAAAAATTAGTTGACACTAAACAAGCAGCTTATGACGCAGCAGTAGCTAGTATTGCAGAAACAAAAACAGCATTTGATACAGCATTAGCAACAAGAAATACAGCCGGAGAAAAATTGGTAACAATAGGTGGTCAAGGTAATGGTGTAGACTTTATATTAGCACAAGACTTTGCACAAGGATTTAATACTAGCAGTACTGATACAACTTATACTGCATCAATATCTGCTAATGGTAATACTGCAACAGCATTTGATTTAGGTATCAAATATATTGGTTTGAATGGTGTAGTAGCTGGTGCTTATGATGTTGCAGTTGGTGACCAAACATTAAAAGTTAAAATTACAAAGAAATCTGATAGCAGAATCGTTGTACAAACAAGTGGTTACAGATTTAAAGATGGCGATGTATTGAGTATTCCTTTGTTCGTAAGAACAACAGGCGGTGTTGCAAGCGTATCTATTGATTCTCTTGACTCCGAATTTACAAGCCAAGGCAAAACATTTGCTAAAACAGCAGACGGTGACACAGAATTGAGCATCGAAAAAGTACAAAACTTCTATGATGGCGATGAAATCAAAAACTTGTACTTAGAAGAACTCGTTGCTGGCACAATCGAACCAGGAAAAATTATTTCTTTACGTGTAAACGGTGACTTCCAGTTGAAAGCTGGTAAAGATGGCGTTAGCGTTACAAGAATTACTGGTGACGGTAATGACAAAGTTGAAGTATTGAAAAAAGATAGTGATGGCAATTATGTAGCATTTAATGCTGGCGATGAAGAAGATGAAATTTATCTTCGTGTAGGTGGTACAGTAAAATCTACAAAAGCTACACAATATAGAATTCAAGGTTTGCAAATCATTGAAGACGGCGCAGATTTCGGTGATGAAGCTTCTATCACAGTAAGCGGTGGCGGCACAAGCAAACAAACAATCAAAATTGGTAACTATGAAGACTTCGGCGTTAAATTAACAGCAGAAGACAAAGACCTTCCAGTTATCTATGCTGGTACAAAAGCTAATAGCAAATATGACAACCAAACATTGAAAGTAACAATTGAAGAAACAGTTGCTAACTCTTTCATTGATAATAGAAAAATGGAAATTACATTACCAGAAGGTGTTGAATTCGTAAACGATAATGGCGAAGCAGGTAAAGCACCAGATAGTATTGATGATGTAACAGAAGACTTCAAAGTATATAACTTTGCAGGAAGCGAAACAGATGTTAAAAAAGCTATGACATTGAATGACAATGGTACAAAGATTACTATTAGTGGTAAAGATTTGCCAGATGCTTCCGGTACAAACAAAGACAGAAAGAGAAAAATTGAATTCAGTGTACACGTATCTGCAGAAGCAGACTTCACAGGCGATGTTGTTATGACATTGGGTGGACCTGGTGTTGCTGATAAAAATGTAAGCGCAACAGTTGCAACTGTTAAAGCTCCTATTGAAGTTAGAACAGCTGTAAATGAATTGAAAATTGACTATAGAAACACAGAAATCGCTGACATTACATTGGTAGAGCCAGAAGCTGGTTTATGGGCTAAAGATGACGTTATCAGTCTTGAAGGCGAAAGAATGAGCTTTGAAAGCGATGCAAAAGCTGAAGTTGTAAACGGTGATATGAAACTTAACAAATATGACGGAGATTACGTTGATGTAGATGGTGGCGTATTGTCTGTAAAAGTTGACAGCAGAAGCTCCAAAACACCTGCAGAAATCAAAATTTCTGGATTGTCATTGTACATGGACAGAAGTCTTGCAGCTGGTAACTACAAATTGAAAGTATTCGGTAACAGCAAAAACGAATTCTTCATGAACAACTATGACAAAGATGGCGATGACTTCGCTAACGTATTTGAAACACAAAAAGTTACTGTAATGGATGACTTTGTAAAAATCGTAACAGCAGGTCGTGATAAAGACGATGCTACATTCACAACAAAAATTGTTGTTCCTGTAGGCGGAGATGTTATTACAGCTGGTACAAAAGAAATCAAATTGAGTGAAATGCAAGGCGGCGCTTGCCCTCCAGCATACATCAACAATGATGGTTACACAATGTTACCAGTTAGAGCTGTAGTAGAAGCTTTGAACGAAATCGCAACAGTAAGATGGGATGACGCTACAAAGACTTGTACAATCGGATTTGGACAGAGAGTATTCTCCATGACAGTTGGAAGCAAAGTTCTTAACTTGAATGGTGTATCTACAGCATTGAATGCAGCTCCAGAAAACAAAGATGGTCGTGTATTCTTACCATTGAGAGACCTCGGATATGCATTGGGATTGTCTGATAGCCAAATCTCTTGGGATTCTACAACACAAACAGCTCAGTTGAACTAATTTGAAAAAAAGTTCAGTGAAATAAAATAAAATTGGGGCGGTGACGTATGTCACCGCCTTGATTGATTTTACGAAAAAAATTGTGTTCGCATATAATAAAGTTTTTTGTCCAACTTTTTTTCAAAAAAGTTGGTGGGGTGCTGAACGTCCAGTGGACGTTCGTCTAGCACCGACCGGAGCGAAGCGTAGACTGGGTGAAACCCACAAAAAGGACTTTTTTGACAAGCTGATTCATTTTCTAATCAGATTTGTATCAAACCTTTATCTACCATTGTTTGTAATCCTATCATTACACCAATTTTACCATGATGCCAAGATAGTCCACCTTGCATATAAACATGATAAGGTGGTTTGATAGGTGCATCAGCACTTAATTCTATAGAAGACCCTTGTACAAATGCTCCCGCAGCCATAATAACAGGACAATCATACCCTGGCATATCCCAAGGTTCTGGAGAAACATAACTATCTACTGGAGCGCCTTTTTGTATTCCTTGACAAAATGCAATCACATTTTCAGCAGTATTCATTTGTATTAACTGCACAATATCTGCCCTTTTTTCATTTGATTTCGGCAAAACTGCAAAACCAATATCTTCAAAAAGCTTTGAAGCAAACATTGCTGTTTTGATACTTCCATTTACTACCTGTGGTGCCATAAAAAGTCCCTGCACAAATGAAGGCGTAACACCTAATGTTGCTCCTACTTCTTTTCCTAATCCTGGTGCAGTTAATCTATAAGCTGCATTTTCAACAAACTCCTCTTTTCCTACAATATACCCACCAATAGGAGCAAGCCCTCCTCCTGGATTTTTAATTAAAGAACCTACAACTAAATCTGCTCCTACTTCCGACGGCTCTTGTATTTCTACAAATTCACCATAACAATTATCTACCATACAAATAATATTATGATTGATTGATTTAATAAAAGAAATCAATTCTTTTATTTGTGAAACAGAAAAAGAAACTCTCCACTGATAACCTTTTGAACGTTGTATTGTTACCAATTTTGTTTTATTATTTATTGCCTTTTCTATGCCATCAAAATCAAATTTATCACCTGGTAATAAATCCACTTGACGGTATGTGATGCCATATTCGCTTAAACTACCCTTTTCTTTACGAATCCCGATTACACCTTGTAATGTATCATAAGGTATCCCTACGGGTGAAAGCAGTTCATCGCCTGGTCTTAAATTTCCTGCTAGTGCAACTGTTAATGCGTGTGTACCTGAAATCAATTGAGGACGTACTAATCCAGATTCTGTTTGAAATACATCTGCATAAATATTTTCTAATACATCTCTTCCTAAATCATTATAACCGTATCCTGTTGTTGCAGCAAAATGAATATCACTCAATTTGTTTTTTTGCATAGCAGAAAGCACTTTTAATTGATTATACTCTGTAATTTCATCTACACTTTGAAATTGTTGTTTTAATTCACACTCTTTTTGTATACAATACTGTAATACTTTTTCACTGATACCAAATTTTGACTGTATCATATCATACAATTCCTGCATATTTATACTCCTATCATATCAATTCGTTTTAAATAATTTATAATTTCATCTGTCGCTTTTTGTAAATTTTGCTCTGTCATATCCACCCAAAATCCATTCGTTTGTCTTTTAAACCATGTGAGTTGTCTTTTTGCAAAATGTCTTGTATTTTTCTTCAAATCATATATTGCTTGCTCCAATGATATTTCATTATGAATATAAGGTATGATTTCCTTATAACCGATTGCCTGCATAGAAACTAATTGTTGTGTATATCCCTTTTTCAAAAGTGTATCCACTTCTTGCAAAAGTCCTCTGTCTATCATATTGTCAATTCTTTTCTCAATTCTTTCATATAATTTTTGCCTTTCCATTGTCAAAACAATCATTGCTGTATGATAAGGGGATTGTTTTTGTTTTTGCTCTGTATTATATTCTGAAAAAAGTTTTCCTGTAAAATGGTGATATTCCAATGCTCTTACAACACGTTTTACATTATTAGCATGAAGTGTTTGAGCATACACGGAATCTACTTTTTTTAATTTTTCATATAAGGCATCTGCACCATATTGCTCTGCAAAAGCATACATATTATTCCGAAATGTATTGTCTTGTTCTGTTTCTTCAAAAAATGTATCATATACCAAAGCATTGATATAAAAGCCTGTCCCCCCTACTAATATAGGTATTTTTCCCTTTTTCCATATTTCATTCATATATTGTTTTGCTTTTTTTTGAAAAATCATAACATTATATTCTTCATCTGGATTGATTTCATCTATTAAATAATGTTTAATATTCTTCATTTCTTCACTAGTAGGTTTCGCCGTTCCAATATCCATATCACGATATATTTGCATAGAATCTGCTGATATAATTTCACCGTTAATACTTTGCGCAAGCAAAACGCCTACATCTGTTTTACCACAAGCTGTAGTGCCACCTATTACTACTAAAGGCTTTTTCAATATCAAAACCTCTTTTCTTTTATTATTCACAATGATTTCATTATTTTACTAATATAATCAATTTTGTATTCTTTTAAAACGCTTTTCTAATTCATACTGCGTCATTTCTATAATCGTAGGACGTCCGTGTGGACAAGTAAAAGGGTTTTCTAACTGTAATAATTTTTCTATCATTGCTGTTGCTTCTTGTATACTCAATCTATCATTCGCTTTTACGGCTGCTTTGCATGCCATTGTTGCTATAGTTAATACTTTTGTATCGTACACATTTTCAATAGAAATTTCTCCCAATAAATCCAACATATCTAAAAAAAACTTTGTATTAGAAGGCTCTTTTATAATAAATGGTACGCTGAAAAGTGCATATGTTTGCTGTTCAAGCAATTCTACAGAAAATCCAAATTGATTTAACAAATTTTTATTTTCTTGTAATATTTCTTTTTCTCTTTCTGTCAATTTTAACAACAAAGGCTGTAACAACATCTGTGCTGTTACATTTTGTTTTTTTAGCTGTGTCATCAATTCCTCATATAATATCCTTTCATGTGCCGCATGCTGGTCAATCATAAATATACTTTTTCCTTGCTCTACTATCCAATAAGTATAAAATATTTGTCCAATGATTTTATAATTTTTAAAAAAAGTATCTCTTGTTATGTCATGCTTTATCTGCTGTGCTTGATACTGTTTCGTATCACATTTCTTATCTCTGTAATATGCTGCCATACCCTCATTTGCTTCTAATGCTATGTCCTTCTCTTTTTTCAATAAATTATCAACATTTCTAAAAGAATCCATTTTATTTGGTTTTGTATTTTGATGTTGTCTTTCAGAAGTATCATAATCATTTTTAAGAGTTTGTTGCATTTCTTTTTGTAATATTTTTTGTTGTATAGGTGTTACTTCCATGTTGATATTTTTCTCTTTGGTATATTTTTCTAATTCTTTAGAATTTTTACTATTCCAATCTGCCTTACTAATTAGCACCTCATTTTGAAAACATTTGCATACTGCATCATAAAAAATCTGATAAATTTCATCGTCATTTTGAAAACGTACTTCTAATTTTGCCGGATGCACATTAACATCTACCAATGCAGGAGGCAATGTAAAATGTAAAACATATATCGGAAATTTTCCTGCTAATAGTCTTGTTTTATATGCTTCTTCTATTGCAGAAGATATGATTTTATTTTTAATATATCTACCATTGATATATAAATTTTCATAAGAACGATTTGCACGAGAAAGTTCTGGTTTTCCCAACAGTCCTGTAATACTATAATCTCCTTTTTTATAATCAATTTCAATCATTTTTGTTGCAGTATCTTTTCCATATACATAAAGTACTGCTGTTTTTTTATCGTGATTTCCAGAAGTATGTAGTATGGTTGTTTGATTGTTAATATACTTAAATGCAATATCTGGACGTCCTAATGCAAATTGATTTAAAAGCTCAGAAATATAACTTGCCTCTGTGGAAGGTTTTTTTAAAAACTTTCTGCGTGCAGGCACATTATAAAATAAATTGCTAATGACTATACTAGTACCCTCTGTACACGCTGCATTTTGAAATTGTACAATTTCTCCTCCATTGATTTCAATATGTGTGCCATTCTCCTCTAATATTGTTTTAGTAAACATCTCCACTTGTGCTACAGCGGCAATACTAGCAAGTGCTTCTCCTCTAAAACCTAGAGATAATATATTTTCTAAATCTTCAATATTTGCGATTTTATTTGTTGCGTGTCTTAAAAATGCAGTTTTCACTTGTTCCTTTGGAATACCACAACCATTATCTGTCACTCTTATGTAAGAAATACCACCCTCTTTAATTTCCACAGTAATCGCACTTGCACCAGCATCAACCGCATTTTCTATCAATTCCTTTACAACAGACTTTGGAGATTCTACAACTTCTCCAGCAGCAATTTTATTTATTGTGATATTGTCAAGAAGCTGTATTTTTTGCATAAATTAGTACTCCTTTCTATATATTCCAGCTTGTCAAAAAACCTTGAGAGCTTTGCTCTCAAACTCTCACTTCTTTCTTAAAAG
>ERZ808046.1165-NODE-1165-length-13183-cov-9.205250_pt1 | contig 13183 bp, 10 predicted proteins | sample MGYA00380196_ERZ808046 | MGnify/ENA primary metagenome ERZ808046 (study PRJEB31490, sample SAMN06133421) | mouse gut metagenome | isolation source: Z6_2 | host: mice | place: China: Chengdu | collected 2015-05 ...
CCCATCCATATGAATCCGGTTGTCCGGCAGGCAGCGGATGAGATCTTAGGGGATGATGAGCGGATCCACCTCATAGAGCCATTGGATGTACTGGACTTTCACAACTTTCTATCCCGCTCCTACCTGATCCTGACAGACAGCGGAGGGATCCAGGAAGAGGCGCCGTCTCTTGGGAAGCCAGTACTGGTTATGAGGGATACTACGGAGAGACCGGAGGGGATTGAGGCAGGGACCTTAAAATTGGTAGGGACAGAGGAAGCGACCATTTATCGGGAGTTTAAGAGGCTTCTTACGGACCCGGAGGAATATGAAAAAATGAGTACTGCTTCCAATCCTTATGGCGATGGCTTTGCCTCTAGGCGGATTGCTGATATTCTGGCTAAATAAAAACTCCTTTGGAGAACTGGATATGAAATTACTGACGATTGCAATTCCTTCATATAACGTGGAGAGCTATTTACCAAACTGTTTAAATTCATTAATAAAAGTAACGTCACAAGATAAATTAGAAATATTAATTATTAACGATGGTTCTACAGATAAGACCGCTTCTATCGCTGATAGTTTTGCGGCAAAATACCCTGCCTTCATAAGGCTAATCAGTAAAGAGAATGGAGGACATGGCTCTGCTATAAATACTGCTCTTTCTATTGCTTCTGGTAAATATTTTATGGTTTTAGATGGTGATGACCAGGTGAACTCTGATAATTTAGATACCTTAATTTCTATAATAGAAGGAGTTGATGTTGACTTAATCTCTACAAACTATGAACGTATTGATATTCAAACCGGCGCTGTTAATCCTGTTATACAGCAGGGTATCCGTTATAACCGAATTTATTCTTTTGAAGAGCTCAATGTTCATAGTATATACTTTGCCTTGGCAAACAGTTGTTTCAAAACAGAACTTCTTATTAAAAATAATATCCGTTTGCAAGAAAATACTTTTTATGTTGATGTCGAATATATCCTTTTGCCAATCCCTTTCATTCAATCTGTAATCTTTTATGATTTATATATTTACAGATATTATGTAGGTAATTCACAGCAAAGTATTCATATTCCAACGATGGTCAAACGCTATTCACATCATGAAAGAGTTTTAAAACGTATCATTTGTTATTTTCAAACTCTGCAATTAACAGGAACACATAAAGCTTATGTCAAAAACATAATGGAGAAGCTTTTATATACGCACTATTCCCTTGCCCTAATATACAATCCGGACAAGCGTCTAGGATATGAACAAGCAAAAAATTTTGATCTTTTTTTGCAGGAGCAGTCAAACGATTTATATATTTTGGCCGGAAAAACGATCCCTTCCTTATATATAGCAAGGAAATATCACTATAACTATGAAAAGTACAAACAGAGCTTTTTCTGCCGCTTAAAACAGATCCCCTGTTATTCTTTTCTTAAAATAATATTTTTCAAACTCAGATTAAATAAACTTTGTAAGCTTTTCTATAAATGAATACTAGGAGGAAACAAAATGTTCTATGATTTTATCGTTGTTGGAGCCGGATATGCCGGTTCTATTTGTACGAGAGAAATTGCAGAAAAACTGGATAAAAAGGTATTGCTAATTGATAAAAGGAATCATATTGCTGGAAATATGTATGACTATATTAATGAAGCTGGAGTATTAGTTCATAAATATGGCCCACATATTTCTGTTATGAATGAACGCCGAACATTTGACTATCTGTCAAGATTTACAGAATGGATTCCTTATTTGCACACAGTAAAGGCGGAAATTGATGGAGTAGAGGTTCCTCTTCCTTTTAACCTCACTGCTATTGACTATCTATTTCCTGTTGAAAAGTCTATTGAAATTAAAAATGCCTTAATTCAGGCTTATGGTGAAGGTTCTAATGTTCCTATATTAGAATTACGAAAATCTCCAGTTCCTTTAATACAAGAATTAGCAGAGTATGTATATGAAAAAGTTTTTGTCCATTACACTATGAAAATGTGGGGACTTGGTCCTGAGGAAATAGATCCTTCTGTGACTGCAAGAATTCCCATTCGATTATCCTATGATAATAAACATTTTTTGCATAAATATCAGGTTATGCCCAAATATGGTTTTACAAAATTATTTGAAAACATGCTTAATCATCCCAATATTACAGTACAACTGGAAGCATCCGCTAATGCTCTTCTTAAACTAAATACAGACTCAAAAAAAATTTCTTACAATGGCATTGAATATACAGGCAAGGTAATCTATACCGGTGCTTTAGATCAACTATTTCACTATGATTTAGGCATCTTGCCTTATCGCTCCTTGGAATTTGAATTTAATACTTATCCAGAAACACACATTCAAGATTCCTCTGTATTAAACTGGCCAGATGATCGTCCCGCAACCAGAAGAACGGAAATGAAAAGGCTGACCCGCCAAGAACTGCCTGGAATAACCTCTACAATTACCGAGTATCCAGGTGCATACAATAAGGATGGAAATCGTTTTAATGAACCATACTATCCTATTGTCAACGATAACTGTATCGAACTCTATGAAAACTACAAAAATCGTTTAAAGCCTTTCCAAAACATTTATCTGGTCGGCCGCCTCGCTGACTATAAATATTATAATATGGAAGCAACGATTCTGCGGGCATTAAATGTAGCAGATGATATTATTCATTGCTGATTTGGAGATTTTTATGAAAATTGTTCAATATTTAAAAGGTCTTGGTGAATTCTCTTTTCTATTACAGCAACTGGTGAAAAGAGATTTTAAGGTAAAATATAAACGCTCAATATTAGGCGTCCTTTGGAGCGTATTATATCCATTATTTATGATGGCTATTATGGTAACTGTGTTCCAAAATCTATTTCGAATGACAGGAGGGGAAATAAATTATCCTGTCTACATTATAACCGGACTTGTACTGTTTAACTTCTTAACCGATGCAACAAACTTAGCATTGGTTTCTATTATTGGAAGTTTTAGCCTGATAACCAAAATATATATTCCAAAATATATTTTCCCTCTGTCAAAGGTTTTAACTGGTGTTGTTAACTGGTTTTTTCAGCTTATTGCTTTATATAGCGTTATTATTGTAACAGGACAGCCCATTACTACTTTACATTTTTGGTTACTATTTGATGTGTTATGTCTATTTCTTTTTACCTTAGGTATGGGGTTAATTCTCTCTGCTTTAATGGTCTTTTTCAGAGATATGCAATATTTATATAGTCTTATAGTCTTGGCCTGGACATATATGACGCCCATTTTCTATGACATTTCTATTGTAGGAAAGCAATTGGAGCCTCTTTTTAGAGCTAATCCAATGTACCAATATATTACATTTGCAAGAAATATTATTTTATACAATCGAATGCCAACTATCCAACAATTTTTATTTATTTTTATTGCTGGTATTACTACTCTTATTGTTGGTCTGACATTTTTTAAAAAAGTTCAGGATAAATTTATTTACTATATATAAAGTATTGTGAGGGTAAAAGATGATACAAGTAAATCATGTATCCATGCGGTTTAATTTGGGAATAGAAAAGATCAATACATTAAAAGAACGCTTCATAAAAATAGCGAAACGTGAGATGCCCCGAAATGAATTTTGGGCTTTAAAAGATATTTCTTTTCATATTGAGCAAGGAGATGTATTAGGTGTTGTCGGCGCAAACGGAGCGGGCAAATCTACATTGTTAAAGGTTGTATCAGGTGTCCTTAAGCCAACCGAAGGGACTGTAAATGTTCAAGGTAAAATTGCACCTATGTTAGAGTTAGGCGCTGGATTTGACTCTGAACTAACTGCAAGAGAAAATGTCTTTTTAAATGGTTCTATTTTAGGTTATAAAAAAAAGTTTTTAGAAAGTAAGTACGATGAAATTGTGGAGTTCTCTGAATTGCAAGATTTTATGGATGTTCCTGTCCGGAACTTCTCATCAGGTATGTTAGCTAGGTTAGCTTTTTCTATTTCAACCCTAGTTAACCCGGAAGTTCTTATTGTTGATGAGATCCTATCTGTTGGTGATTTGGCTTTTCAAAAGAAAAGTTATGACAAAATGGAAAAAATGATACATGGAGGGACAACTGTTTTATTTGTATCACACGCAACTGATACCATCCAGAAATTGTGTAACAAAGCGATTTGGCTTGATAAGGGAAAGCTTATTATGTTTGGAAGTGCACAAGAAGTATGCAAAGAATACGTTCAGCGTTATGATAGCAATTAAATTATAGTAATACAATACCAAAAGTTAATGACAAGGGAGGACATGCTTTGTTTACGATTATCCATAATAAAATATGGTATTCCAAATCTAAGGATCTAAAAATTTCTTATAATCAAGGTAAAAAGATGCTGGAAAATACAGGAAATCACGATATTAACATAATCTGTCTCCAGCCTCTCCGATTCCGCAAAAATTATCTAAATATATCTTTTAATGGAGAGCTGATTAAGGGCAGCGGTATCGAATTGCGTTTTTATAACAGAGCACGATATTTATGGGGAATTGCAGATCTAAATGCATATACTGTATTACCCAAAAAGACTGAAGGCATGAAGTATTTAATCATGATAATCCGTTTAAAACCTTATAGTGCTTTTTATTCTTCTGAAATAAAATTAGAGTATTCGGATTTGTTAGACGAATGTTTCTTTAACTGTCTACAAGAGGACACTTTAATAATCACACCAAGTTACCCCACTGAAGGGAATCGTTATTTTGGTGGTTTTGTACATTCTCGTGTGAGAGAATACCAACAACATGGAATTAGATTTAATTTGGCTTGCATTCACGAATATCCTACAATATCTAAATATGCTTTTGAAAGCATAGATGTAGTAAAAGGAGATTTTGCATTATTAGATGAAATTTTGCATCGAAAAGTATACTCTAAACTACTAGTCCACTTTTTTGATGAAAAATATTCAAAGGTTTTGGATCGCTTTGATTTAACAAAGACTCAAATCTATTTTTGGATACATGGGCCGGAAACTTTATATCGAGACTGGAATCACTTTGTAACCGGATATTTTCTTCCCGTTCCTGAAGTTTCTACCTCTCAGGAAGTAATATTTAAAGCAAAAGACAAAATTATTCAGCGTTACAACGACATGCCTAATGTTCACTGGGTATTTGTTTCTAATTGGATACGCACACATAGCGAGATGCTTATTGGTATCAAATTTCATCAATATTGCGTTATCCCTAATATTATTGATGAAAATATTTTTAACTACATACCTAAGGATCCAGAACAACGAAAGAACATATTTTTACTCCGCCGCTTTGATAACATAAACAAATATGCCATTGATGTAAATATACGCGCCATTATGGCTTTATCACGTAAACCTTACTTTAATGATTTGAATTTCTATATTTATGGAGAGGGTAATGTTTATGATAATTTGATTTTACCAATTAAGGATTTTCCAAACGTCCATTTTATCAAACAATTTTTGACCCATAAAGAAATATCGAAAATACATAAAGACTATGGTATCGGCTTATTTGCAACGCGATATGATGCTCAAGGCGTTTCTATGTGTGAAGCCGCAATGTCTGGTCTTGTAATTGTGGGAAGCGCTCTTGATGCAATTAAAGAATTCATTCCTGAGGAATACAATACTCTATGCGATACGGAGGACTATTTGGGACTTGTAAATATAATTGATCGTCTATACCATAACCCTGATGAATTTTTACAAATCTCAAGTGGAATGGCTAAAGCAATGCGGGAACATTGCTGTTACGCGCAAACTGTCCAAAAGGAGATTGATTTAATTACGACCCCACCTACCAAAACAACTTCTCCTTTTGAATTAAAATCACCAATAGAGCCTCCTCTGCTGACAGTAATTGTTCCATCCTATAATGTAGAAAAATATATCAGAGGAACTATCCATTCTTTGACGCATCATAAACGAGTACACCAAATGGAAATTCTCATTGTCAATGATGGTTCTACAGATAATACTTCCGAAATCGCAAAGCAACTTGCTGATATTTTCTCTATAGACGGAAAGTCTTTAATAAGAGTTATTAATAAAGAAAATGGCGGTCACGGTTCAACTATTAATGTGGGTATCCGAGAAGCGCGTGGTAAATATCTGAAAATTGTAGATGGAGATGATATATTAGAATCTGAAGAGCTGGAATTACTTATAGAGAAATTGCAAACCGAATCATCCGATGCTATTTTATGTGATTATTATGATGATATCATATCTTCACCTGAACTGCTACTTAAACGCTATTATACGTTTATGACACCTGGATATCAATATCACCTGGATGATTTATGCTTACCCATTTATGGCTTTCATGAATTCGGCCCAATATTGGCCACAGGTACTTACAAAACATCGGTGATGCAAAATGCAGGATTTGTTTTAAGTGAAAAAACATTTTATGTAGATATGGAATTTAATGCATATGTACTCCAAGCATGCGAAACGGTTTCCTATTACCCATTTACTATTTATAGATACCGGCAAGGCTCCACAGCGCAATCCATATCCGAACAATCCTTCAAAAAAAATTATCTGCAGCATGAGCGGGTGCTATTCAATTTAATTGATTTTTATGAACATGCACCATTATCTAACCCCAAACGTGACTATATAAAACGTGCTCTAATCCAACCAATGCTTAGCAGTCAGTATTATATTCTCACTATATATTTCCATGATCCTGCTAAATTTGTAGAATTTGATAATCATTTAAAAGAGCATGAAGAAATATATGCAATACCTGTGCATAACTTTGTACAAAAATGTAGAAAAAGTAATGGATTGTGTTTGTACTTATCAGCAATAAAATGTAAAATCCGTAATGTCTTCTAAATTTATTTTAAAGGCCCACTATTAAACAACCAAGTAATCCTTAAAACAGGCCATCTGTATCCCTATCTTCTCAGATGGCCTGCCTTATTTAAGTTCTTTTGAGTTTCTTTAAAGTAACTTCTTAAATTTCGCCGGAAATCCTCACATCTCACTGTTCTCGCCAAATACAACAGTGTCCGATATAAATACAGTGGCCATATCTGCCATTTTCGCATTTTTAAATAGGTTCGACAGTAATAAATCTCACTGACAATATTACAGGTATAAGCAAAAGCCTTTACATGCTTTGTGGATTGGCCATGCAGATGATGAATCACACTTTGAGGAAAATAGACTGTCTTCCAGTGGGCCTCTTCCATTTTAATTCCTAAAATTAGTTCTTCCTCATATAAAAACGGATTCTCATCTAAAGGTGTCACCTCTTTGGCACAAGCACGGCTTATCATAAAACAACACCCTAAAACAGCATATACCGAAAACGTTTCCTTATGATAATCATGTTGGCGGCCCCAATAGCTTCTGTTGTATTTGGGGAAAAATATATGGAAACGGGTGCGAAGCAAATATTTTTCCTTGATACCGGTTTTTCGGCACATGCACTCTCTTTGCAGGCTTCCATCTCCTAATATAATTTTCGGTCCTACAATTCCCACATCCGGATGAGATTTCAAATACTGATATAGCTTTCCAATACTATCTTTCTCATACCTTACATCAGAATTACTTATCAAAATTGCTTCACAGCCATCTTTCAATGCCCGATTAATTCCGATATTGTTTCCAGCTGAATATCCCCCATTCTTATCACTTTGGATAAAAATAATATTTCTTTTCTCTAAATAAGGGGACAATTTCTTAGGCATAGCCTTACTGGAAGCGTTATCAACCAGATAGATACAATAAGGTATGCTTTTTTCCGTTTCCTCAATACTATCTATACACTCTTTTGTATCTTCCCAGCTATTATAATTTAATATTACAATTCCAACCATCTTTTTAGCCTTTTTTATACTTTAGATACCAAATTAATTTTTGTGGGATCAAGCCGACTAACAGAGGACGTATCACATAAGGAAATGCTCCTGGCAGAAGTCCTAATGCGCCAAAACCCTTCCACCGAATAATCGCCTCATCAATCCGATATCGGTAAAGTCTCTTTTTTACCATTGCATCCGGAGCTATATAATAACGATATAAAGGGGTTTGAATATTGTATCCTTTGTAGCCATGAGAATATAAACGCATAAAAAGATCATAATCTTCCGTTCTCCTGGTTTCTTTGGAGACACGGTAGTTCTTAACCGCCTCTAACGCTTCTCTTCGAAACATAACTGTTGGATGGACAAATGGGGAGGTAGAAAGAAAATCTCTTTTTTTCGGCTGCTCTTTTCGATACATTCTCTGACCATTTATTGTCTGATTGCCGTCAAAACATTCTACTAGGCTTCCTGCAAATGCATAGTCCGGATTTTTATCTAAAAACGTAACTAAAGTATTAATTCTTTCTGGATAACTTATGTCGTCATCATCCATTCTTACAATATACTCCCCTGTGGCTACAGAAAGACAATGGTTTAGGCTATAAGCTAAACGGCTATTCTTTTTATTTTTAATCACTTTTATTCTGTTGTCTTTCCTCTTCCACCGACGAAGGTGTTCTAATGTATCATCCGTGGAGCAATCATCACAAATAATAAATTCCCAATCTGTAAATGTCTGATCACATATGGATTGTATCGCTGAATCTACTGTTTTCGCTCCATTATATGTCCCCATTATAACTGAAACCTTAGGCATACTTCTTTCTCCTGCTCAAATAATCAATTCTTCCACATCTGTAATGCCAATAATCTTACTTTCTCTTCTTTATATTCTCTGCGGCACATTTTCATGACTGTACCCCTTCTGTGCTTTCTTTCAAGAATAATATCTTAGGAGTCATAAAAATCAACTTTAAGTCTAAAAACACCGAGTAATTTCGGATATAAGTTAAATCCAATTTTAATTTATCATAGGGTGTTGTATTGTATTTTCCATAAACCTGAGCATATCCAGTAAGCCCAGCTTTTACTTTCATCCTACAGGGAAATTCCGGGATCTCTGCTGTAAATTCTTCTACCAATTCCGGACGCTCTGGACGAGGGCCTACCAAAGACATTTCCCCTTTAAAAATGTTATAAATCTGGGGCAACTCATCTAATCTAGTTCTTCTTAAAAGATGCCCTATGGGAAGAATTCTGGGATCTCCATCTGACGCCAAACGGGGAATTCCATCCTTTTCTGCGTTCTGTACCATTGTCCGAAATTTATAAATCTTAAATGGCCTTCCGTCCTTAGTAAGTCTGGTCTGCGTATAAAATACTGGCCCTCTATCCGTAAGTTTAATACACATTGCAATAACAATAAAAAACGGTAGAGAAACTACAATTCCTATAAAAGAACCTATAATATCAATAAGTCTTTTCACAAATAACTGCTCAACCGACAGACCCATATTTCTGGACAACAATAGGGGAGAATCAAATAAATTCAATTCATTAGAAGATTTCAACAATATGTCTGATATTTTCGGTACACTGTAAGAGCGAATTGAATTTTGAAAACAGTACTTTAAAATCAAATTTCTCTCATGAGAAGGCATATCTCCAATGATTACTCCATCATATTTTTGAATTTCCGGGATTAATCGTTCTATACCTCTTCTATAGTTTACTGTCTTTTCAATTACATACTTATCTTCTCTTGCATTAATTTTATCCATTAAATGATAATCTGAACGATCCCCAGTAATTAGCAACATCCTCCGCGGAGGAAATATCCCGCTATAAATCCACTGGAAGGCAGTAGTCCAAGCTGCTATCAATACTATCTCTACCAGTAGCAAAATCAACAACGGCAAGGGAGATGTAAATGCTTTATTTAAAGCTGCAATCTGAAGGTATGTAATTGCATTTGTAAAAAATACTGCTAAAATCTGTGAGTAAATCAAATTCCCTTTTTTTAGATACCCAACCTTAAATCCTCCATAAAGTTGCATAAAAAATATCAACAAAATAGTATAGATAAAAATCATCAACCAGTTTCCTCTACGGAAAAACGGATATAAGGTTGCTTTATTATAGTACCCTATCCACAAAAAGCTATATACGGATGCCAGCAATAAAAGCTGAACAAGGCAGAAAAACATTTTAATCATCCGTTTGTATTTTTCATATCTTTTCATCTTTTTTCAACTCTTTCAATTCGTAACTCATAATTATAAGCAATTCTCCTGATACACTTTTTCCATAATTCTTGTAACTTTTCTATATTCAAAATCTTTTATCTTTTTCTGGTTATAGTGTCCCATTTTAGCTCTTTTATTTGCATCTCTCGCTAAATCTTTTATAGCCAATGAATATGCTTTTAAGTCATGATCTTTAAGTAAAATACCACCCTTTTTGTCCTGGACCAAGTCTCTATTTCCGCGTATATCAGAACAAATTATTGGTAATCCGCTAGCCATGGCTTCCATAAGCGCTACTGGCATTCCCTCTCTTAAAGAGGGGAATACAAATATATCTGCTATAGGATATATGCTATAAATGTCTTTTCTAAAGCCCAAAAACATTATTTGGCTTTCAACTCCAAGCTTAACTGCGAGCTTTTTCAAATGCTGTTCTTCTTCACCTTTTCCGCAGATAAGGCAGCATATTTTCTCTTGTTTCATTTTAGCTATAGAATGAATGAGCAGAGCATGATTCTTGTTTTTTGTCAATTCTCCTACAGAAAGAATAATAAGCTTATTTAAAGGAATATTTAGTTCCTTTTTCATCTTTTCTTTATCAATAGATAAACTTTGGATCCTCTCTACATCAATCCCTACCCCTGGAATTAGTGTCACTCTTTTAGCGTAAAATTTTCTTTTTGCCCTCTGATAATCCTCTCCATTAATACATATTAATTGATCCGTATATTTAGATAGTAGTTTTTCTATCGGATAATAGAGAAGCCAATTTTTTATGGGAGCCCCTTTAAAAAAATGAAATCCATGAGCCGTATATATAACCGGCCCCGTTTTGGTATTATGTGCAGCTAAACGGGCCATTACACCTCCCATAGGCGTATGACAATGAACCAAATCAAAAGATTCTTTCTCCATTAAACTTTTAAGCTGATAGTATACATTCCAATTTTTTATTTTATAAGGGCTTCTGACAAAATCAATTTGATGAAGCCTAATACCTGTCCCCTCTAATCTGCTATTATCATTACCATATGATGGCGTCCTAAAATTAGATGCATAATGGACCTCATATCCCATATTTTGGAGAATTTTCACATTATTCATCTCAAACTGCGGAATAAATCCGCTAACAGTTGTTACCAGCAGCGCCTTTTTCACATCTGAACTCCTTTTGTATTTTTTAAGAATACATGTCTTTGGTTCATAAATTCTATTGTAGTATATCATAAAAGAGGGAGCAAGTACATTCTTTAGAGCGCTGAAAATTTTAGTAATTTATTAAAAAATTATGAAAAAGGCCACGAAACGGTATCTTTTCCATTTCGTGGCTAACACTTTCTCTATTCATTCCGACAGGCCGCCATTGACACCCCCCACAAGGTCCACATAATAGAAGCCGCAATGGGAATATTAATATTTACAGCAGCTTGAGCCCAATAACAAATTAATGCAAACAAAACCGCCATAGTAAGCGGGTTTTCTCTTTGTTTCATCCAGATCCTTTTAATTGACAGAACTATCATTGACAAATAAAGGAAAAGGCCTGCTGCTCCCAATGTAACCAAATATTGAATATACTCATTATGAGGGCTATCATAGATCTCACCTGAAAATCGGAACATCTCCGGCCGGTACTTATGATAAGTAATCAGTCCAAAGGTATCCGGACCGAATCCTACCAGTTTTCGATACCATGGGTATTCCTGATAGCTTTCTATCGCAATTCTCCATATATATCCTCTGTTTGTTCCCCATTTATCATTAAAAAGTACATAATTTTGTATTGCACTATACCGCTCTACATTCCCTGCTATATTGCAGTCATAGAACACATATGCTCCAGCCAAGCAGACTAGTGCAATTAAACAGAGCCATCCTCGTATCCACCATACAGACACTGCTTCTTCGCAATTATTTCTATCTAGCCAAAAAGCCAATGCCAACAAAATCCAAGCCCCGATTACTCCTACCGGAAGAATCCGCAGTTGTGCAATAGGCCGTATAATCCCTCCTAAGCCAAAAGATTCTGGTATTGCCAAGGTGAGGTAATGTGTACACAAAATAAGGGACAAAAGGGTTGCAAGAACTATTCCATATCCCCTCACTCCCCATCTATAGCGGAATAAGTAAAGGGGAGACAGCCCTAACAGTGCTAATAAGGAAACATAGGCATTATCACTTTGTCCCGTCAACAGAGCCATTAAGGAAATAATAAGGGTAATGTAATAATAAGCTTTTTTCTTCCAATTCTTTTCTGCTATGAACAGTATCATGGATATAGCAACGAATATTGCCACCAACACAGTATAAATATTAACATTGCCAATAGTTGACGTAAACATCCAAAACTGCTCCGGTACAATATTCTCTTTAAATCCAAGTATATCCATTTTGAAATAGTCTGTAATTCCAAACAAACACACCAAATTCCCGGTAAAAAGGAACGCGTCTAATAACCTCACCCTTAGCTTTCCAAACCTGCTTATGATCAAAAAGCTTATCCCATAAATTAGTGTCAAAAATAATCCGGTCAGCCTTCCTTCGTTTCCCCAAAAGGATTCAAAAAAATAATCTGACTGGAATGTGGAAACAGCAGTTACCAGCAAAAATCCGATTAGCAGTTTCTCCGGAATAGAAGTGTTTGTCCATATTATGGAAATGGTTCTTAAGTTAGGCTTTTCGTTTTTGTTTATGATACTGATGCCATATACGAGCAGTATAACAAACAATGCAATGGAACACCCAACATAAAAATAATATTTCACATCAACAATATCCGCATAGTAATGATATACAACCAGAGGCAGTAAACATAGTACTGCATATACATAGATGTTGGTTACCCTCTCTGGAAATTTTTTCTTTTGCTCTATTACAGATGAGCTTTTGCTATTTTTTAAAGCTGTTTTGTTGGACATTTTCTTTATCACCTTTGTTTTTTATCAGTATATCACATAATTTCCGTTTTAAAAATATTTTTCAGAAAACTTTTCACAGTCTCCATATAAAGCCTTTTGCCCCACTATCTTTCGATAATTTCCCATATTAGAAGTATAATTGCCTCGTAATGCAAAAAGGATTTCGAGAGAGATTCAAAAAGAAAAAGGAGAGTGCATTTATTATG
>ERZ808046.1166-NODE-1166-length-13160-cov-3.376443_pt1 | contig 13160 bp, 7 predicted proteins | sample MGYA00380196_ERZ808046 | MGnify/ENA primary metagenome ERZ808046 (study PRJEB31490, sample SAMN06133421) | mouse gut metagenome | isolation source: Z6_2 | host: mice | place: China: Chengdu | collected 2015-05 ...
CTTCCAGTTTCAAATAACCGACTTTCCGATTAATTCCCGGCTTCACGCGGAAAGTCAGTGTACTCATCATTCCGACAACCAGAAATTTGTCCGGTGCCAATTCATAAACCATTCCGGCAGCCAAAGGCTTTGCAGTTCCTCTCGGTGCGTATGCCACTGACAAATCAAATTCATCAAACGAAAGTAAGGCTCCATAGTCTGTCTCAGACTTTTTCACATAGCTTTTCAAATGCTTTGTTCCTCGGTATTTCAAATAAATCGGCTTCATCTGCTCTATCAGTCCGTAAGTACGTTTCAAATAATCCCTGCTGCCTTCAATTTCAAAAGCAGACGGATCAATATTCAGCGCAATCATCACTTCCATTGGCGGACGGTCAATCGCTTCCGGAGGCAGCCCCAAATCTTCCACACCAAACGGAGAATAGCAAATTGCATTATGTTTTGCAAATGCATAAAGGCAATATGAGGCTGTCACTGCATCTTTTCGTACCTCCGGTACAAACAATGGATTGCCCTCATATCCATATTCGTCCAACACATCTGCCACGTATGGCACATAGATATCCGGTGCCAGTGTAAATAGTGACGGGGCTGTTTTTTTCCAGATGTTATGTACTTCTCTTACCGGTCCGCCGGATGGATAGGAGCCTGCATACCATGGATACTGTTTCAGCCATGCATTTGCATAGCAGGGAATGGGATATTCTGTACGTCCGGCAGAAGTAATTTTCTCTACTGCATTAGCAAAATGATATGCCATAAAAAACTCTTCTGCATCTGAACCAAATGCCGTTTTCCAATCTCCGGATTTCCCGTAAAGTTCTTGCATTTCTATCGGAATCTCACTCGACAATGATTCCCTTGCAATTGAACTGTAATCACATTCCGTGCCGAGAAGTCCGATTTCATTTTCCACTTGCATGATCAGAACTGTGGATTCTTCCTCATCCACCTCTTTAATATGTGCCATCACTGCCGCAAATGCTTTGGCATCTTTTTCCACAGCCGCCTCACAGAGCGGAGAAATTGTGTTTAACTTTTCTCCATTCACTTTTTCTGCCCGCCAGTATGTTTCAGAATCCTGTTTCATCCACCCCGGTACATACATCGACTCCGCATTTTTCCATAAGCCGAACCAAAGCAAAATCAAATGCATCCTATGCTGTCTTGCCTGCCTGATCAGTCCGTCTAAAAGTGTAAAACTGTATATACCTTCTTCCGGCTCAATCATCTCCCAATACAACGGGACTATCAGTGAATTCAGATTCAATCCTGTAAGATTCCCCCATACATTTTTCTCCATATATTCCAGACTGCTGGCTCCGGAATTGTGAATCTCTCCGCTTAAACAAAAAAACGGTTCTCCTTTCACATACAGGGTCGGAATTCCTTTTTCATCCTTCTGAATTACCGGAATTTTGTTTCTTTCATCTGTTGTTCCCATAGTTCATCTGCTCCTTCTTCTTTTTATCGATTAAATCTTTTCTGATTATATTATATTTCCTCTTGACCAGCCGCCTCAATCTTAATATTATAATATTTATATAAATATATTAAGAAACGAGGATTCAGCATGATTCTGACACTACATCCGACAAATTCAAATACACCTCTTCCCCTGACGCTGGAACTCATGGGACTCGATCACCGTCAGGAGCCAATTATGCGTCCGAACGGAATGCCTTTGTTTCAATGGTTTTATTGTGTACAGGGTCAGGGAGAAGTTATAGTTGACAACCGTCGTTCCGTCATTTCGCAGGGGCAGGGACTGCTCATATATCCTGACGTCCCTCATGTTTATCGTGCCATCACACCTGACTGGACTGTTCATTTTTTGGGATTTCAAGGACTCTTATGTAATGAAATACTAAAAACTTTGCAAATGCACGAAACCGGAGTTTATTATTTTTCAGATTCAGAAGTCTTTGTCAGACATATGTCTGAACTATACCATCTCTATCAAACTGCCCCTCTGAAAAGCGTCAGGGAGTTTTCTAAAGCATGCTATGATTTTCTGATAGATCTCAGCCCCTGTATCACACGGATTTATCCTGCCGCGGAGGCAGAAGAAAGCGAGCGGATTGCCAAAGTCATTTCTTATATCGAACAATACTATGACCGCGATCTTCCACTGGATGTTCTGGCTTTAGAGGCTGGTCTTTCAAAGGAATATTTGTGCACATTATTTAAAAAATCAATGCAGCAGACTCTCTCTCATTTTATTCTCTCTATTCGAATCAGCCGTGCCAGATCTCTGCTGATCCGTTTTCCGAATATGAAAATAGCCGAGATTGCAAAACAATGTGGTTTTGCAAGTCCCAGCTATTTCGGAAAACAATTTAAACATCAGATGGGCATGACTCCGGAACAGTTTCGGCGAATCCGAAGCTGATATATTTACTGTTTTATTACCTTTTCCCCTCTGTAATACTCTTGAAATATCTACTCATATACTCACCGTTCATATATTATACTTCCATATTTTGTTACTTCATCATTGAAAATTTCAAGTACATCTCTTCTTGTATATACAAATGCCGGAACGTAACGACCACCTGCTGCATAAGCATCCATCGCCCTTCTAACTTCCGTTCGAATCTGTTTTTCATTACATTCGCCTTCATCAAGAAGCTGATTGTTAATCCCCCCCTTTAATGTAATTTTATCTCCATATTCACGTTTAATCATCTCCATATCATTGCATACATTGAGTGGATTAATAATATCTAAGCCAATTTCCACAAGATCCGGAATAATCTGTGTAATATATCCACAAGAATGATGTTCATAAAGCATACCGAGTTCATGAATTCTTTTTGCATAACGTTCCTCATTGGGTTTAATGAATTCTCTCCAGATTTCTGGCGAAAAAAACATATTCTGTGCAGTTCCCCAGTCATCCTGCATATGAATTACATCCGGCTTCAAATACTGGTAAGCCAAATCAATGCATTTCAGCTTATACTCACACATTGCTTCCATATATTCATGCATTGCTTCCGGTGACTCATAAAACGCACATAATGCATTTTCCATTCCCATCATTTCATTTAAACGTTCAAATTGACCTGATAACATCAAACAAGCAACCACCTGTTCATTACGATCAACGTTAGCTGCTGTCATCATCCCATCAAATATCTGCTGAAGCGGCAGCTTTTCAACCTCCGGAAAGTGTATGTACTCCTTCCATTTCTCTATGTCATCAAACAGCTCTGTTCCCGGTGTCACCATAGAACCATCCAAGCCTAAGTCGGGACCAAGATTTGTCCAATTCACTCCCCACATATCATACCCTGTTTTCTCTGTTCCAAAATATCGATCCCCCGGAAACACCACTCCATCCTGAGCCAATCGTTCTGCCGGAATATATTCCGGTATTTCACCACGATAAATTGCTAATAATGCTTCTCTTTTGGTTTGCATATTCTTGTCTCCTTTTCCATTTTTTAACATGCTTTTGTCAATCGTTATTCATCCCTTTATATTGATAGTATCATGTGTTTTCCTTGAAAAAAAGCATCAAAAAATTGGTTGTTTACAACTTTAGATTGTAAACAACCAATCCTATTATTTTTAACACTTCTTATGCCTACATTTTCCACTCTGTTTTTAAAAAATCAAGCACCCGCTTCACTGCAATATTTTCACTATCTTTATAAAACAGAGCAGCAGTATCAAAGTTACTGTTTCCAATTGGAAGATCTAAGAAACGAAAATCCATATTATCATAATTTGCGAATGCTCTGGGAAGAACTGCGAACACATTCCCCTGCTCTAATAAGGTGTACATAGTTTCAAAATTAGGCACATAAATTGATTTTCTGCAGGGAACCCGATCATATAGTCCAAGATACGTCTTATTATCGTCCAGTCTCTTTACTGCCTGAAGCTTTATCATATTCATCTGCTCCATTTCTTCGACCGTCACTGCGTCCTTCTTCCACCACGGATGTCCCGGTGCAACAACTATCTGCGCCGGATGTTTATGAAATACTATTCTTCCAATCCCCTCAATCTCATCATTTTCTTCAATATTAGTAATGATGATATCCGCATTTTTTGAAAAAAGCTGCCCAATTGTCTCATTAATAGAAAGCATTTTTAAATCAAACTGATACTCCGAAAATCTCGTCAATAATATTTCAATCAAAGGAGCTATCAAATCCTTTTTAGGTAACGCAGAAAAAAAGCTGATACGAACCCTATTATTTAAATTTTGGATATAGTTTTGAATATCTTCAAGTGCAGCAGTCATTTCCTGGTCCACCTTCTGAAATTTTTCAAACACATATTTACCATTTAAATTTAAAATAACTCTTCTTCCAACTCGCTCAAAAAGCCGGATTCCTAATTCCCTTTCCAATAATGAAATTTGCTTTGCAACAGATTGCGGAGAAACAAATAATTCTTCCGCTGCTTTTGAAAAATTTTGATGCTCAGCCGCTTTAATAAAGTATTTTATCTGATGATATTCCATAGTCACCCCTGTATTTCTTCACACATACAGTCTCTGGAATTCCCGCCTGCGTAAATACGGAACAGCCCGTCTTCCCGTATATATTCGCCCTGATTGTTATAGAATCCCATTTCCTGCTTCTGTAATTTTAATTCTACTGTCTTTTCTTCTCCCGGTTTAAGCTCCACTTTGCAGAAATCACGCAATTCTTTGACCGGACGAACCAGACTTGCTGTTACATCCTGCATATAAAGCTGCACTGTTTCAGTTCCTGCATATTCTCCTGTATTTTTGACGGTCACATGCACGCGATATACATCAGCCTCTTCATCTACCTTCATATTCTCATACTCAAAAGTCGTATAGCTCAGACCATATCCAAATGGATACAGTGCATCAAACGGAGCATCCAGATAACGAGATGTAAACTTGCTCTTGCTTCCCGGCCTTCCGGTATTCGGATGATTATAATAGATTGGACACTGTCCCGTAACTGCGGGAAAAGAGGATGCCAGTTTTCCGCTTGGATTCACATCTCCTAATAATACAGATGCTACCGCATTCCCCATTTGTATTCCCAAATGCCATGCTTCCACAATGACCGGCAGATGCTCTGCTTCCCAGCCAAGTGCCAGCGGACGTCCATTCATCAATACAGTCACCACCGGTTTTCCCGAAGCAAGCAGCTTCTGGAGCAGTTCCCTCTGTTTTCCGGGAAGTTTAATGTCTGCCTTGGATGAAGCTTCTCCGCTCATGCTGACCAGTTCTCCGACTACAGCAACAATCACGTCTCCGTCCGCACAGGCCTTTATCACTTCCGCATCATTAATCTCTCCTTCCGGTCCGCCGCAAGGATAATATTGAACATCCGCACCACTGTTTTTCAGTCCGTCCAAAATGGAAACACAATCTTCCTGCTTCCATGCCATTGCCCATGCACCACATACTTCTTCTGCGTTTCCTGCCAGAGTTCCTACCAGACTAATCTTTTGATTCCGGTTCAAAGGAAGAATCTTCTCCTCATTTTTCAAAAGTACAATAGACCTTTCCGCTGCCTCTCTTGCCAGCTTAACATCCTCCGGCTGACACTGCTCATATTTTAAAATTTCTTCTTCCGACACATACGGATGCTCGAATAAACCAAGCCATACCTTCACAGAAAGAATCCGGCGCACTGCCTCATCCAATACTTCCATTGATACGCTGCCGCTCTCCACAGCTTCTTTCAGATAGTCTTTGTAAATATGTGTTCCCATATCCATATCCAGACCTGCATTAACAGCCTGACGTCCTGCTTCTGCGTCATTCTCTGCAATTCCGTGTGTCACACATTCCTTGATTCCATTGGCGTCACTTACCACAAATCCCGGAAGTCCATACAGTTCTTTCAAAATTGTTCTCAGTGTATATGGATTAACAGTACACGGCACTCCATTCAGATCATTAAAAGCTGCCATAGCTGTTGCAGCACCTTCACCCACTGCTGCTTTAAAGGATGGCAGATATACATTGTGAAGCTGGGAAACAGACATACTTGTCGTATTATAATCACGCCCGGACTCACATGCGCCATATGCCACATAATGTTTCAGACATGCCGCAACATAATTTTTTGTATCTGACGTATCATTCTGAAGTCCCCGGATTTTAGCCTTTGCAAATGCAGAGCAGAGATACGGATCCTCTCCCGGTCCTTCTGAAACTCTTCCCCATCGGGAATCTCTCGCCACATCAATCATGGGAGCGAAATTCCAGTTAATTCCATGGGCACGTGATTCTCTTGCAGCAATCTTTGCAGTCTTCTCAAATAAATCTACATCAAATGTCCCTGCTTCTGCTATCGCAATCGGATAAACCGTACGCAATCCATGAATCACATCAAATCCAATCATCAACGGAATCCCCAGACGGCTCTCCTCCACTGCGATTCTCTGTAATTCATTATTTTTACGTGGGTCATCTGCCATCATAGCTCCCACTCTGCCATTTCGAATGTCTTCCTCATGAAAATCCCTTTCTGCTGTAGACATGATCTGCTGGAACTCTTCCTGTGAAATTCTTCCGTCTGTCATCATTTCAATAAGTTCCTCAAAGGGCACTTCAAATCCACCTACAATTGATGGGGACTCCAGATTCATCTGCCCGATTTTTTCTTCCAGAGTCATCTGAGACAAAAGCTTCTCTACTTTTTCTTTCTGTTGTACTGTGAGCTGCATAATACATATTCCTCCTGTTTTTGTTCTATAAACCTTGCATCAATTTTATACTTCTATTATAAAAACAGAATCTAAATCCCTCAATCTAAGTATTATTATATTTATATAACAATTTCGTGATAAATCACTTTACCTTCGTAAGTCTTTTATTTATAATATAAGTGATGATTCCTATCATCTAAGCGAAAACTCATTATTCGCTATACTAGGCAGGAGGTATATTTTATGATCTACCCTTACCATTCCAATGATATAACAGAAACCTTTCCTATTCAGCTCCAGCTCTTTTCCGCAGATTATCACCAGCCGCCGGTAACCCGTCCTGAAGGCGTTCCTTACTGGCAATGGTTTTACTGTGTCAACGGACAGGGTGAACTCATAATCAACCGCCAGCGTTTTCTTATCAATCCCGGATATGGTTTTCTTATCTGGTCTGACGAGCCCCATTCTTACCGTGAAATCACGCCTGACTGGACACTGCATATTTTCGGATTCGGCGGTTCTCTATGTCCCGAACTGCTGCGCGCATTACATATGTCCGAATCCGGCGCCTATCGATTCTCTGACTCACAGCTTTTTCTTTCCCATATCGAAAAGCTGCGGTATTTATACAAAAACCGCAGTCAGGGAACAACTGCGGTTTTCTCAAAGGAATGCTATAATTTCCTTTTGGATATTTCTCTTTGTATCACGTTCAGCCGGATTTCAATGGGCGCAGATGAAAATGAACTGACCGCCACACTCACGGCATATCTGGAACGACATTATTTTGAACCAGTTTCTCTACAGGATCTTGCGGACATTGTCAATCTGTCACGTGACTACATGTGTGCCTTATTCAAACAATATACCGGAAAGACCATTGTACAGTATCTTACCGAAATCCGGATAGGCCATGCACGACACTTTCTGACCCAGCACCCGGAGAAACGGGTTCTGGAAATCGGTCAGATGTGTGGTTTTGAAAGTCCCAGTTACTTTGGAAAAATATTTAAACGAGAGGTAGGAATGTCCCCCGAAAAATACAGGATGATTCGTTAAAATTTCTGTATATACGGATTTCCTTTTGTATACGCTTCCCAGACTTCACCCTTCGCAATTCCGGGAGTTCCGTTTTTCATAAAATTTGTCCAGTACGTCACCATTTTTTCACTCAACATCTGGTCTTCACCTGTCATCGGTCTCCAGCACCTTCCATATGTACCGAACATATACCAGATTTCACTGGAATGAAATGCTCCCCAGTCATCTCCCGGAAGTTCATGCGCAAAATGATATACATAAGTCGATTTATTTCCTATTTCCCAGCATTTTTCGCTCCATCTTCTGCACTCTTCCAACAAGACTCCAGCCTCTTTTTTCTGCACCTCTTCCGGTGTCGCTCCGAGATCATCTGTTACGACTCCCAGCATATAAGGAATCTTCCGCATCTCCCCCGTTTTCCATACTTCTTTTACTGTCTGCTTCAGAAGAAAACCGTCTACATTCGGCACCATAATCAGTCCCACACCGGTTTCCCACATTTTTGTTTCGAATTTTTTTCTTGCAAAATTCAATTGTTCTAATGATATATTCCGAAGTTCTTCCAAGTTTTTTGCACCGGTATACGCTACAAACATCTCTCCGTATCGTTCTAACTCTTTTAAATCCGGAGTCGCAAGAATATCTTCTTCACAGGAAATTCCACTTTGCAGGATTGCTTTGGCAATCATCCCTTCTGACAAGCTGCTTGAAACTAATACTTGTGTACTCATACTTCCGGCCGACTGTCCGAACACGGTTATATTCTGTGGATTTCCTCCAAATGAGGCAATGTTTTCATATACCCACCGCAACGCTGACAACTGGTCTAAAATCCCGTAGTTTCCTGAAATACCAAGTTCATTTTCTGCATCCAGCCAAGGATGTGCTAAAAACCCGAAAATATTTGCACGATATTCCACTGTGATCAGAATTACACCCTTTTTGCAATATTCTTCCCCGTCAAACTCCAATTCACTGCTGTATCCGCCGCTGAATCCACCGCCATGAATCCAAAATGCAACAGGTAACCCTTCTTTTTTCCAATTTTCCGCTGTTACAATTTCTTGTTTTGGCATCCAGATATTCAGATACAGACAATCCTCACTCATTTCAGGAATAAACTCCGGATTACTGTAAAATTCTTTTGCATACCGGCCTGTAAACGGATTTTCCTTATCCGGCAGATCCTGCACACATATATTTCCAAATTTTTTTGCATCTCGTACACCTTCCCATTTTTCTAATTCCTGCGGAGCTTTCCATCTCAATAACCCCACCGGAGGCTTTGCATACGGTACGCCTTTGAATACCACATAACTGCCACAGTCCAGTCCTTCTAAAATTCCTTGCTTTGTCTGAATTTGATTCTGCATTGCCTGCTTATCTCCTCATTTATTAATGCAGCTCTCCTGCTGCAATCCTTCTTGCAATCTCTGCTTCGTTTGCTTTTGCCTTTTCTTTTGTCATCCCTACACATAGGAAGAGAATTGCTGCAACAACAAAAAATGCTGCCGGTGCAAAGTTAATAACCATATTCATTCTGGTCAGAACTTCTGCGCTCAGGCTCTCTGCATTTGCCACATATCCAACTGCTCCAAGTGCAAGGATTCCAATAGAACCGCCGATTGCATTTCCAAGTTTTGTAGAGAAAGAGACACAGGACTGAATCACTCCGTCAGAACGTGCGCCGGTTTTCAGCCAGTTATCATCAATAATCTCTGCACTCAATGTGAAGCAGGTAATAGAAACCAGATTCGTCACACCGTAAAGGAAACCGGAAAGTACGACCAAATTCGTTAGTTGATTTTCACCAATGATATAAAAGAACACACAACACAACGCCTGGGCCGCACATCCGATAGCGCCTACATGTTTTTTGCTCATATGGTTCAACAAAAACGGAGCATAAAAATTCACTACCAGCATACCAAATGACATTGCCGTTGCAAACCCTGCAATCAGCACCGGATTTCCCAAAATATAAATGAAATAGTATGCCATAATTCCAATTCTTCCGAACAATCCCGTCAGGAATGTAAGCATAGCCAGCATTACAAATACCGCATCCCGGTCTTTGAATGTATATTTGAACGATGCGGCCAGGTTTTTCATGGTATCTCCGATTGTTTCTTTTTTCGCGTCGTCTTTTCTTCCGATGATCTCTTTTGCTGATGCAAAACACACTCAGAAACATGGAATACATACAATCGAGAAAATCAGTGCGGACATAAAATATCCTTTTCCGGATGCCGCAGAACCGCCGCCAAAGTATAAAATCATCGGCATTGTTACTGCACTGATCACCATCTGAATCAAACCGGATCCAATTCCTTTAAACGCATTCAAAGAAACACGTTCCTCATTCGAAGCCGTCATACAGTTTGCTACACATTGTGTAGAAATGTTAACTGCCGTATAAGCCATTCCACATCCGATATATGTAAATCCACACCAGATTGCTTTCCACGTATTCGGAATATCCAGATTCAGGAATGTAAGACAGTTAAACAGTGCAAGAACCGGAGCCCCCCACAATATATACGGGCGGAAACGTCCCCATCTTGTTTTTGTATTCTCTGCAATTGCTCCGAACATCGGGTCATTAATTGCATCCCAAATTCTTGCAATCAACATGATTGCTGAAATTACAACCGGTGTAAGGCCTACGACATCCGTATAAAATACTGTCAAATAAGAACTGATCAGCGTCCATGAACACTGGGACCCGATTTCACCAAAACTGTACCCTATCTTAGTCAGGATCGGCAGCTTTTTATTGACATCAACATCAGCAGCTACAGCCGTTTTAGTACCTTCATTTTCTCTCATTTCTTCTTTTGCTTTCATACTTGTTCCTCCTTATTCTCGCTTTCATTGAGACAAGTATAGCAATCACAGCAAAACCCAACCATTCATATTTTCATGTATTTCGCAGAGATAATGACCTCTTTCCAAAGCCTTTCCTTTTCGCTTCGTAATCAGGTCAAAATTATATATATCTTTCATGACATGCTATTAAATCAGCCTTCTGATCCGTATAAATGCGATTTCATTGTACTGCATCGGTATATCCAGCTCCAGTTCACCGCCTTCCGCCTCTTTCTTATAAATAGAAAGCTTCGGTTCACACATTCTCCTGAAATATTTGATGTCATTTCTGGAAGGTTCTTTTTCATAACCCAACTCCTTCCATATTTCCAGCACGTTCCCGTTCTGTACGTTGATCCGATAAGTTTTAATCTGATACGTTCCTTCCGGAAGATCTGTCAGTTCTAAATGAATCTCCAGAGAATCTCTGTCTTCAAAATAAGTCCACAGCCTCTCTTTTTCTATTTCATCTTCTTTTGCAAAATAATATGCGTATCCCAGCTTTCTCTGATTATGGCAGATAATCCCATATGAATCATGGCGGTCTGTGGTAATCAAAAAATGTTCCCCGTGCCCTATATAATAAGGGTAAAGCCTCTGTAAAAATTCAAATGCAAAGCCGGCCGGCTTCAAAATACCGTCTCGGGTTATCAGCCCGTTTCCTCCATATAAAAGTTCGCCCGAGTCATAATACTCTGAAGTCCGGTCACTGCCGATAAAATACCCCATATCTTCTACTTTTCCATACATGTCCAGCACATTTTTTATGATATATGCACCTTTAAAACAACTGTCATTGATAAAATTCCGCACTGAAGCCGTCAGATTCCACTCCGTAATATATCTTTTTATCCCGTCCATTCCGCTCTGGCTTAACAATTCAATTTCCCGGTCAATCCAATGTTTCATACACTCATTGTCTGTACTTCGTTTCGAATAGGTGTCATTCTGCTCCTCACCTCTGTCATAAGAAAAATACATAATAGACAGGAAATCCGGCTGGCATTCCTGCTGTTTCCACCGTTTAAAAAACTCTAAGCGGCTGTCCGCCAAATAATCCATACGTACTCCGAATCCTCCGACTTCCAGACCTTCGCTATATATCTTTACAATCCGGTGCAGACTGTTGAACAAACGAAAATACGTATCAAAAGCACCTTCTGTTCCCCACCTGCTCTCATTAAACCAGAGTTCCATTCTCCAGCTATCCAGCTCTGCCCTTCCATACCGATGGAGCAGATGGCGCATCATAGCATCCAACACTTTTTCCCATTTTTCCTCATCCACAAAATCTACATCCATAGGTTCAAAATGATGTGCTTTCTGCACATGATAAAACAAAATCCGTGGTTTCATTCCCATCTCAATATGCGGTTTGATACCTTGCTGGAGCAGAAAATCCAGAATTGAATCCAGACGTGAGAAATTGTATTCCCCCTCTGTGCAATCCAGATCAATCAACATTTCTTTAGAAAACAAATTCCAAAAACGAATATATTCAAACTTCAATGCTTCTTTTAAAAGAATCACATGCTCACGTACTTCTGAACGCAGCAGATCTGATGCAGAACCGATATTGAGCATTTTCCCCCAATAATTATGTAGTTCTTCTGTATGGGACACAGAAAACCTGTTTGTACATACATCTATAGCCTGCTTCTCCTTTTCCCCTTCCTGGCTGATCAAGTATTGTTCCAGTCGTTTCTCAATTACTGCATCCTGCTCTTTTCCGTCCCCCTCCTCTTTCTGGCTCTTTGCTTTTTTCCGCATGACAGACGGTGTATCGCCGTACGTTTTTTTAAAAACCTTATTGAACACCGCCACACTTGGAAATCCGTTGTCATAGGCAATCCGCGTAATAGGTGTATTCGTATATAACAGATCGTCTACTGCATGGAACAGGCGGATATTCGTGAGATATTCTGCAAAACTCATTCCATAGTTTCTCTTAAAAAAGCGGGACAGATATCCATTGGATAAATACAACTTATCTGCCAGCTCTTTCAGACTAATCGGCTGATTATAATTTGCACGGATATAGTTGTTGATCTGCCTCAGACGCTCATCGAACTTATCCTGCTCTTCCATATTTTCTTTGTCTGTAGTACGCACAAGGAAAAACATGGAAAGAATATCCAACGTCCTATAACACAGTGCAATATGTCCAAAATTAGCCGTATCTCCCCTTGTCTCCAGATAATGATTCAAAAGAAGCCTCAGTATTTTCCGTAATTCATCATACCGTTCACTTTTATCATTGGTCGAATTACACCAGAAAATCACATCCACACTCTGCAGCACATCGCTCACCAACTGATACAAAATCGACAACTGTAGATATAATACTCCCTCTGATCCTTTCAGCTTATGATGTTTGTTTGCATTGATAACAAGTACGTCCTCGGCTTCCATATGTACCGTCTGTTCTCCCGTTTCCACATCCAGATTTCCTTCCAGAACATATAGCAATTCAATGTCCTGATGAAAATGTTCTCTTTCATCGGCATTGTTGTACACTTGTAACAACACCCTGTCTCTTCTTCCGGTTCCTTCCATTTCTGCTTCTCCAGTCTTTTCGGTCTTTAAGATTTTCT
>ERZ808046.1167-NODE-1167-length-13123-cov-11.159512_pt1 | contig 13123 bp, 14 predicted proteins | sample MGYA00380196_ERZ808046 | MGnify/ENA primary metagenome ERZ808046 (study PRJEB31490, sample SAMN06133421) | mouse gut metagenome | isolation source: Z6_2 | host: mice | place: China: Chengdu | collected 2015-05 ...
GATGGTTTGAACCTGTATGCATACTGTGCGAATAATCCGGTGATGTATTATGATCCGAGTGGGCATGGTTTATGTCCTAATGGGAAGACTGCTCCGGGTACTAGTCCAGATGAAATAAGAGCAATGGATGCAGATATTATAGACCAGATGGATGCTAATGGAGGACATATACAGCAAAGACATGTAGGAAAAGATAATGACTTTTTATTGAGACGAGCGGCGCAAGAACATGTGGCTGCTACATCCTTTACGAATAAAAAAACTGCGACTGATGCAATACAACAGAATATTCGTCAAAATGCAGATATAATATCAAATTGGCTAAATGATCCGGATGCGGATACAAGACTGATAACGGAAGGGGCACATAGTCATCCAATTGGTAAAGGCGTTAATGTTAATTGTTATGGAACAGCGGCAAAAAGTGTTACATATAATTTGACTAGTTCTAGAGCTGTTTTGGTTAAAGATGTAAATATGCCAAATGGTTATAGAATAATTACCGCTTTTCCCATCTTTAATTAATTTGTATAGAAGGAGAGAATTAAAAATGAATGTAAAGCAATTTAAAACTATTGGATACTTTGTTAAAAACTATTTTAATTGGTCTATGGATAATTCTGAATTAGAAAGTTGCATTGAGGATTTCTTTGCAAGTGAAAATGAGGAAAAAAAAGAAGTGTTTAGAAAAGAAATAGAAGCAATATATGTATTAAATGATTCGGATCTCATTAGAGAAGTAACATATAAACTTGGAGATAGAGGGATGTCAACAGAGGATGCTTTAAATATGATAAAGCTGCTATATGCAAAAATGCAAGAAGCACAATAAAGAGTATCTTTATAAAATTAGTCTGCCTGAAAAAAGGAATCCGCACAGGGCACGGAAATCTATTACTACAATGCAAAGAACCAGCTCACCCATCTCCAGAGCGGCTCGGACACGCTCAGATACCTCTATGACAGACAGGGGAACCTGCTGGAGGAACAGGGACAGGGGAATCGGAAGCAGTACCGCTATGACGCGGCAAACCGTCAGGTGGGTATCATCGCAACGAAGGCAGACGGCATAACAGAAAAGCTGCGCCAGACGAACCGATATGACGGCGAGGGCCTGCGGTATGAAACGGAAGAAAACGGCAAGGTGATCCGTTTCCTGTTTGACCGGGGAGAACTGGCACAGGAAAGTCGGGAAGGAGAGAAAATCAGCTACGCAAGGGGACACCAGCCGGTTTCCCTGAGCAGAGGCGGAAAGGAGAGGAATTATTTTGTTCAGGATGAAATGGGGAGTACCCTGTTCCTTCTGGACCATAATCATGAAATACAAAAGACTTACCGTTATGATGCTTTTGGGAACATACTGAAAGAGACGGGTGAACTATCCAATCGGCTGACCTATACCGGGCAGATGTATGATGGTGCAGCGGGCCAGTATTATCTGCGGGCGAGGTTTTATAACCCTGCCATTGGACGATTTCTGCAGGAGGATACCTACCGCGGGGATGGTTTGAATCTGTATGCGTACTGTGCGAATAACCCGGTGATGTATTATGATCCAAGTGGGCATGGTTTATGTCCTAATGGGAAGACGTATCCTGCTAAGGAAGAACTTGTGCCAGATATGATCCAGGGACCAGATGGAAAAATGATCAGTAAAGAGTATGATCAATTAGTGTATGGTGGTTTCTACACAGACAAAGCCTACAACAGAATGCGTTTTGAGGCTCGCCCTGGAGATTATCCAAAGCATACTAAGGCTACAACAATAGAACAAGCTATTGAGATGAGTCGGTCTCAGGCTCAATATATTCCGGGTATAAATAATAACTTTTGGGAATATAAAGCTATGTTTGAAGGTATACCTGTACTTCATGGAAATGGTACGATCTATTACTTTTATGATACGGGAATGGTGATTGGATATGATGGTGGAGTACCAACAACTTGGATTAGGGCTGAATTAACATCGGGGATTTATCACGGTCATCCCATGTCTTTAGAAAGAATTTTGAAGTACATAACAATACAATAGGAGCTAAGCTGGCGCCCTAGTTATGGACAGGCGGAACGAAGGAAGTTAGGATCCGCGAGACGGAGATCCTGGTAGACATGGGAGGTTCGCCGCCGTAGAAGGAAGGGTATACACAAGGCCATGTAGAACGAAAACAAAGACGTTCTACTTCGTGTACCCCACACCCACTATTTTCGTACCAGATACAGAGAAATGTCCATCTCCTTGGTTCATTCATCTGAGATATGAAACACAAAATTCCTTGATTTTTTAAGGAAAATCACTTGACAATATAGATAATTATGAAGTGACCTCACATTTGCATCAACGTGGATTTACCCATATAATTCATGTTGATGCAAACAACACGATGGGGAATTACCGCATACAAAAGGAGGCCACTTACATGAAAAGAATACTACGAATCGGGATGGGTGTCCATAGCACAAATTACACTTTATGCGCAATGGAGCCAGTCATTGGCGAGGATGATCGGATTTTTGCCAATATCCAGGTCACACCGGATTATAAGAATATCCTGCTGTTCATTGAAAACCTGAAAATGAAACTTGGGCTGGACGATGAGTATGACATCCAGTGCGGTTACGAGGCCGGATGTCTGGGATATTCCTTATACACTCAGTTGACGGCGGCAGGTGTAAAATGTGTGATCCTGGCACCTATAACCATGCTGACACCGCAGGGGCAGCGCGTCAAGACTGATGCAAGGGATGCCCTGATGATTGCGCAGTGCCTGTCCTATGGAGGATACCATGCAGTCTATATCCCCACAGAGGAAGATGATTCCGTAAAAGAGTACCTGCGGATGCGGGACGACCATAAGAGCGCGCTCAAGAAGATCAAGCAGCAGATCAATGCGCTGTGTCTGCGCCATGGGCACCATTATGATGGGACAAAGTGGACAGTCAAACATGTGTCATGGCTGAGGAAGCTGCAACTGTCACCGTTATACAGGGAAACGCTGGATGAGTATATGGCGTCCTATGATGAGCAGACAGCAAAGATCGAAAGGTTCGACAAGAGGATCGAAGAACTGGCATCGCAAAAAAGCTACGCAGAAAAGACAAAGGAGCTGGGATGCTTTCTTGGGATAAAGACACATACGGCCCTGTCGCTGTTGGTGGAGACGGGGGATTTCAGCAGATTTGCCAAAGGGAACATCTATGCGGCATTCCTAGGACTGGCGCCGGGAGAGAATTCCAGCGGGGAAAAGATCAACAGGACAGGGATAAGCAAAGCGGGGAACAGCCATCTGCGCCTGCTGCTGACCGAAACGGCAAGGGGGGGATATGCAAGGGCGCCATAGGGCATAAATCCAAGGAATTACGCTCCCGACAAAATGGGAATGCGGCAGAGGTGATAGCGTATGCAGATAGGGCAAACACGAGGCTGAGGAGCCGGTACTACAGGTTAATCCGGCATGGGAAGAAGAAAAATGTTGCAGTGGCGGCCATTGCGAGGGAACTGGCATGTTTCATATGGGGGATGATGACAGGAAATATTGGGATGAAAGCGGCATGAAGGTATATCATGGACAGCTGTCAGTCAAGGGAGCTACGCTCCGCTTTCGCGGCAAGCCCTTGACAGCCGCCCGTCCATGATTGCAGGGTGATCAAGCAGAAATCAGCAGCAGACTGCAGATTTCTGCCATAGAACAAAGAGAATAACTGACAGTATCCGGAAAGGGCCGTGATCACTTCAAGGTTCGGGCTATCTGCGTTCTCCCTATGTGCGCACTAAAAACCGTGATCCACGCTTTTAGATCGCAGAGCCCACGGCGAACCATTAGCCTGTAGGTAACCAATCCACGAATAACAGAGTGGTCAAATGCCGGGAACTGTTAAATCAGGGCTCTTTCCTGATGCTGTCAGTCAAAAAATGTGAGTATTGTCATAAGGGAAGAAAAAGTTTGTTAATTTTGAATTTTACCTCTTGACAAAAGTCACTTCATAACAGGGAGGATAAAATGGAGAAACTGCAGGCATTAAGAATTCCGGGAGGATGGGAAGTTGTAATTAATAAATTTTTAGAGCTTGATGTTGAGGATTACTCTATGGATAATGGAAATTGGATTGACCTTACTGAAGATATATTATATTTAAGGCGGAGAAGCAGGAAATATATTATTGGAATTGATTTGGGGTGGTATCCTGACACAGATCCTCAGGGAGCATTTCATATTAAGGTAATACTTGACGAAAATTGGGAAAAACCTGTCATGGAATATGTTACTAGAGTAAGAAATGAAGTGGTGAAGATGACAGAGAATTTATTACTGCGGTATTGTAGTGAATATAATATTGATTTGGATGTGAAAAAATATATGAATAATAAGTAGTGAAATGTGTTATTTCCTGTTTTACCGGAGAGAACTGGCACAGGAAAGTCGGGAAGGAGAGAAAATCAGCTACGCAAGGGGACACCAGCCGGTTCCCCTGAGCAGAAGCGGAAAGGAGAGGAATTAATAATGTCGGTAAAAAAAGAACTGGATAATTTTTTTGAAAGATTTATAGAAGCATATATAAAAACACAGGATGGTTTACCCAAGTGTCCTAGAAGGAAAGATGTAGATCAGGCAGTCTTTGTGGGTGAACCCAGTGATTCAGGATGGTGCAAGTGGAAACCAATTCTTTGTGGTCAGGATGAAAATTTTTTGGAGTTCTTGGAAACATATGGAATTGACAAAAATATGGATATAGTAGATTATTTCAGTTCTTATCATTTTCTGGGTCTTGATATTAAGTATAATAAGAAATTAATTGCAATACATGCTGTAGATCCCAGAGATGATTATCAAAAGCTGAAACGAGTTATAGGCTCATACACCTGCCAAGATGGTAAGATACCGTACCTTCCGCTTGGTACTGATCAAGTCACAGGTCTCCATATCGTAGTGGAGGTAAAAACAGGAATTATTAAGATTGCAAATTATGAAACATTGAAAATGCGAAAAATTGCACCATCTTTGGAAGAATTTATAAAAGGATGGGAACCAGTGGTTTAACCAGCTTTAGAACCTTTCATGAAAAAGGCATTGGTTTGCAAATTATTATTGTACAGTAAAACTTCTCCTGACAGTATTCTGAACGGAGAAGTTTTATTTGCTTATGACATGAGTTTACCAATGAAAATCAAATTATCGGAGGACTGGATGATCATACTGCACTACGCCATAGCGGAAGAAACTAAACAAAAGGTGTACGGATATATTCTCCGGGAAGATAGAAAAGTTTTTATCGTTCGTGAGGATGGGGTGAAAGTTTCGGTTAAAGCAGAGACCGTTATGCCGTATCAGGCATGCCATCGGTTGGAAGACTATATATATTTGACCGACAGGACATTAATGTCATTTCATGAGAAAAAAATTTATTATTTGGAGGATATTGCAGAAAAAGGCAACCATATACTTGCCGGGATCAGGGGGATAGGCCGGGCGAGGCAGAAGGCAATATTGGAAATTATGAATGAGGTGTTAAATAAAGACGAATAAAGGAAATTAATTATAGCACACGCTGCAAGTATGATAAATAAGACGGTTATATGATAAGTTATAAATAAGGTTCGGATAAGGTTATATACAGCCTGGCTAGCAATGGTTATAATTGTAGTGAATAGACAAGAATCGGAGGTCATATTATGGCAATGCATTTTGATAAAGAGCTGGTGAATCCGAACATAGCAAGAACCATACGGTTTACGCCGGTTCTATATGATTGGTTGTTGCAGGTAAAGGAAAGAGAACAGTTATCCTTTAATCAGGTGGTTCTACAGTGCTGTAAAAATTGCATGGCAGATGATAATGACGGAAAAATAGCGGGGGATACGGGTGAAAAATAAAACAGGGGAAGAACTGAATGGAAAAGAGGGAATGTAGGATAGGGATATGTGATGACAGGCAGGAAGACATTGCAAGAATCGAGTCTGCGCTGAGGAAAGGCTTAAGCAGGACGGGGCAGATGGTCAGACTGATAATCAGTTCGTTTTTAAATGGCGAGGAACTGTATGCGGCGACACGCGAGAAAAATTTTGACCTGCTTTTTCTGGATATTGAGATGCCGGGGATGGATGGTTTTGAACTGGCGGTAAAACTTTGTATGGATCGGCCGCAGGTCGGCCTTGTCTTTGTATCTGCCCATGAGAGTTTTGTGTTTGACGCAATGGAATATTCTCCCCTGTGGTTTGTACGAAAAGGATATTTGGAAAGGGATATGTTCAGGGTGCTTAGGAAGTATCTGCAGATGACATCATTCAAGGGAGTCAATTACCGGATGAAAGAAGGATTCGGTTTCAGGGAACTTCCCATTAGGAATATTTTGTATATCGAAGGCAGCGGTCATAGTCTGGTGTTCAAGAAAACAGACGGCGGTATGCTGAGAAAATACGGCAGCCTGAAATCCATGGAAGAGGAACTGGATGGCTGTTCTTTTTTGCGCATTCATAAGAACTACCTTGTTAATCAGGAATATATTAAGGAAGTGGGCAGTAGGGAGGTATACCTGATGGACGGGAGTATTCTTGAAATGGGCAGAGACAGGAAGAATGCAGTCCGTGAGGCAATGCGGCTGTATGACAGGGAGAGGTACAGGATATAGAAAACGGGGGAATGGTATGGGGGCCGGTGCATATGTAATCAACGCCATATCGGCAGTCATAGCAGTAGAATACATAGATTACGGATTTCAAAAGAAATATTATGGGTTTAAGCGCTGGGGTGCTTTTGCGGCAGGCTGTACAGTCTATTTTTTGACAATCGTAGTACTGAACACATTGACTGATTTTGAAGGTGTTTTTGGATTTCTTTATGGGGCAGTTCTAATTGCGTATGGTACATGGGCATTAAGAGGAAGATTGAGAGATTTTCTGATAGCAGGCATTTTGTGGGTCTTGGTCATGATGCTTGGTACATATGGCATTTATAATATCATGGGGATTCTTACGGGAAACAGCCTTGGGGAGGTGCTGCAAGTGCGGGGAGAAAGGCATATTTACGCATCGGTAGTTGCCCTGGTGGTAAAATTTTCCATGGGGAAAATGGCGGCGGTGTTTTTTAGGAGAAGAGATGGCGTCAATGGCAAGGAAAACGGAATCGTGGCAGGGGCATTTGTGTTCATGACTTTGCTTGCGATGGGACTGTTTTGGCTGGAAGCGGGAAATTTGGATAGATCCGCAAGGTATGTGCTGACGATTGGCATACTGCTGGATGAGGTAGGAATTATTGTATTCTTAGTGCAGCTGTATCAACATCTGGGCAGATATCAGAAAGAGAAAATAGAGGCACAGTACCAGCAGGAGAGAGAACGGGAACGGCTGGAAGGGTTCATGGATGTATACAGAGTGGGAAGGGAGATTAACCACTGGCGCCATGATATGCAGGGGGAGTTGGATGTTTTGTACCGCATGCAGAAAAACGAGAAATATACGGAAGTAGAAATGTATATGGAAAAACTGTGCAGCGGATTACGGGATTATCCGGAACTGCCGCAGCCTACGGGAAATGAAGGGTTGGATGCGGCATTGATTAAAATGATCCCCAAGTGCAGGGAAAGAGGAATTCATTTTTGCCATGTTATTATAGGGAAACCGGAGCGGATTGGCAGTATTGCATTGGGAAACATTTTGGATAACTTACTGTGCAATGGGATGGAGGCATGCCAGAATCTAAACGGTGAAAGGGAAATGGAACTGATTGTATACACTCGGCTGGACGGGCTGGAGATTTATCTGGAAAACAGCATTGGAGAATCGGTATTAGCAAATAATCCCCAATTTACCAGCTGCAAGCAGGAGAAAGAACAACATGGTTTTGGAATGAAAAGCATCTTTCGTATAGTGGAAGAACATAAGGGAACATATGAGTATTGGGAGGAGACGGAGAAGGCTGGAAGCAAATTCTGCCAGCACATTTATTTAAATTATATCCAGCAGTAAAAGGAGCGCAGCCGCTAAGATATGATGCGGCTGTTTTTTTGAGCGCATAACATTTTATGATGTTTTATGACGGATTGTGATAAAATAATTGTTTTTCTGGTTTTGGCTGATAAAATCAGAATGGAGATATAATATACGAGGGTTGTATATAAAAAGAATACCACAGTCATGTTTAATTTATAAAAAGTTTTTTCTTAGCAGCACAGCTATATAACAGGGAGCCAAACTACGAACGTTAAAAAAAACTGATGAGTAGTTTTGGCTCTTTTTGTGTTGTATTAACAGCTTTCTGCAGAGGGCCTCCGCTGAGTGATTCTGATCCCGTAAACAGATTCAATCAGTGGAGGAAAATCATGTGGAAACGAAACAATGGAAAAAGTGAACAGGACATTCTTCAGAACCGATTTACCAGATATCTCATGACGGCAGTTAAGCGGCGGAAAATGCTGTATATGAAACAGAGGAATACGCGAATAAACAGGGAGATTCCTCTTGAAATACAGGAAAGCCAGTCACTGCTACAGGCAGAACCGGATATGCTGGAAACGCTTCCTCTTTTGCAGAAGCTGGAAAATCAGGGTCTGCGGTACGCTATAAAAAGGATGAAGGCAAGGGAGAGGTATATCTTTCTGGAGAGAGTACTCTCTGATAAAAGTTTCGCCGAGTTGTCCATGGAACTGGGAATGGAATACAAAAGTGTTGCTACCATTTATTATCGGGCAGTAAAAAAAATCAGAAAACATATGAAGGAGACAAGAGAAAATGAATTTTAAGGAATTGTTGTTATCGGCAAAAGAAAATCGTTCGGAGGCAGTAAGTCAAATACTACTGATGTATAAACCGCTTTTGGCAAGGGAAGCCATTGAGGATGGGGTATTTGACGAGGACTTGTATCAGGAGTTATGTATTACGCTGATAAGATGTATAGGTATGTTCCATATCTAAAAATAAGGAAAAGCGCTGAGAGTATTTTCAGCGCTTTTCTTTGTATAGCGAAAACATATTTAGGCGACACAATCCGTCAGATACCTTTCATAGCCGTCCGGGTCAACCTCCCGGAGGGCAGTTGCACGGAACTTGTACTGCGGATAGGTACAGTAGCCGCTTCTGGCTGTTTTCCCTGTCGGAACAGCCAGCTTGTTGCGGATGATCCAGGCAAGAATGGCTTCACCATTGTTATTGGTGTCGATGTAGGCAATATTTTTTTCCAAGGAGAAACCAAGATTAACGGTAAGGATATTCCAGGGTTCCCAGCCGTCCTCTGTATGAACATGCATTGCAAGGGCCAGATTACCATTGGAGTAAGTACGGATGTTCAATTTCATCTTGTAGGTGGTGCCATTCTTATCAAAATCAAATATTTTCATGTGGGTATCCTCCTAAAAATTATGCTGTAGGCTGGTTGCATTCTTGAATGTGCAGGGACAGGACGGTATATTTTCTGCCTGTTTCCAAAGGAATCCATTGCTTATTCTGCAGGATGCAGCCGTTGACAGGGTTATAAAGTCGCGGTGCCTGTGGGGAGGCGCAAAAACATTCATTGGGCAGGTAAAGACCTTTGTGCCGCGCATATATGGGGCTCAGAGTATCTTCAATCAGCTTTTTTAAGGACAGTGCAAGCCGGTCGATTTCCTGGATGTCCTGTCGCCTATAGGCTGCAGCAGAAATCTGTTTTAGCAACCCCGACATTTGTATCGCATTGTTTATGGCAGGCACGATTTCCGGCAAATATTCCTGCCGGATGCGCAGACCAGCCAGAGCGACCTGCTTCACATAGGCAGAGGCAGAAGTGGAAATATCTCGTACCAGAGCATAATAGGGCTTGCGGTAACGAGTTCTTAACTCCTCTCTGGAAACCACCGCCAGATTGCGGCTTAGAGTGTTTAGGTGAGTCATGAGGATATTGCGTAAAACGTCTGTTTCCATAAGCGTTGTCTCCTAACAATGGTATTTCATGATAGCGTGGTAAGGCGCACCGGGCGCCGTAGTGCGGATGAGTTGGTCAAACGGGACTGGCGGTTTGAAAGATTCATGTTATCTTTTGCTTGCCCCAGTGGATATGGAGATTGCCTTTTTTATCCCGCTCCCGACGCATCAGGAGAGAGAGCAGGTCGTAATCCACATCAAATCGTTCATAAATCTCATCCAGATCCACATCCTGCCCTTTCATAAACAGGTTCAGCTTTTCCTTTGCCAGTATCATCTGCAGCAGGTTAGACTCAATACTGCCCGCGTATGTGAGAAAATAAATATCCTTATATTCTGTCGATGTGTATCGGATGAAGCGGAAATAAAACTGGCTCATGCCGGAGTTGTTGTAATGCAGCTCAGGGATAATAACTTTATTGACATACTCGAAGTTGACGCTGGAGGGCAGGCTTTGCTGAGTGCAGAGCAGTATGCCGTTCCTGCTGTCCTTGAGTGTCTGGTGTAAGGATCTTCTCTGGGCAAAGCTGGTATTTTCGCCGGTCACCACGAACAGGGGACGATCAGGCAGGTATTCCTGCAGGGCCTTTTCATAAGAATGCAGAACTGTCTTGTGTCGGACACCGATGGCAACAATCGTTTCCGGCCAGCTGGAAACCATCTCCACGGCAGCCATGACCTTGACAGGGGTGTCGCCCGTATATTCCAGCATGGTATCCGGCGCCGCACTGATCCGCAGCAACAGGACGATCTGCTGAATCAGTTGCATCATGGCATCCTTTCTGGCATTGCCCGTGGAGGAAAAGTAATTGTGATGCATCAGTTCAAATTCTTCGATGGCTTTCTGATATATTTTTACTTCTTCCGGCGGAAATTGTAGCAGGATCTGGTGGATTCGCTTGATATCCTTGCAGGACACCTCTTCAAAGGTCCTCGTGATGACTGTTTTTTCCAAGATACTGCTTAAAATATCCGCATTGTAGATATCCTGAGTGTATTTTTCCATACCGAATACGGTTATCTTTTCCGGCAGGTGGGATGCAGAGAACAAGGAATAGCCTTTTTTATAGGCTGGAATGGGTTGCTCCAGACAAGGATTTTGGATGCGTTTTGTTTCATCTTCCACAGTGCTTTGGAGGCAGTGGCGGTAAATATAGGGATTCCAGGAAATCATGTTGATGGAATTGTTGTAGAGCAGTTCCAACTGGGGCGCAAATTCCAAAATGTTGTTCCGGGTGCTTGTGCCGGTGGTGAGCAGTTTCATGCGGCAGCGGCGGAAGCAGGAGAGCACAGCTTGACAGCGTGCGCTGTTCGGGTTGGAGATTTCATCGCTTTCGTCCAGTATCAGCTGGATGTTCCGGCCAAGGCATTTCAGGTATTTACGCAGTCTCTTTTTGTGGGTGCTGACCATGTTTAAGGTGAGCAGGACAAAAACACCAGGTCGGATGCGTTCCAGATCCGACAGCCGTTTCACAAAGACACAGGGAATATCAAAGTTAGGCAATACCACGTTCCAGTTGTTGCGGATGGAGATGGCGGAAGATACTACCCAGGTGCTGTGTATGCGCTGATGCTGCATTCGGTACAGCCCCGTTGCGATGCCGGCAAGCGTTTTCCCGCTCCCCTGCTCCCATTGTAAGAGTGCATAGCGTTTCTGAAGGGTGAGGTTAATGTCATGTTTCTGGATTTCGTTAAAATGGAGCCATTCCACGCTGGAGGCATCCCATAAGGTGAACTGCTCCAACCATTCCGCTATATGTGGGTCTTCATCCATTTCTGCAAATGATTGGTTCTGAATGTCATATTCTGAGCGCTTCCTGCGTAGCAGGCGCTCGTAGCCGGGGTATTTTTCAGGGGTGTTGTCAAGTACAGCCTGATAGATTGGGACAGGAATACGCATCTTTTCGGTGATACGGCGTCTGGCGGCGGCACTGTAGCCTTTATAGGCAAACTCATTGTCTCGTTTGATAAGGGCTACTTTGTCCTCATCCGATGCGGCATTCTGTTTATGCAGCGTGCGTCGCAGATAGGCAAGCACTTTTTTCTCTGTGATTTTAGATGCACACCATTGTTGATAATCCATGTCAGCTGGCTGTTTCTGGGTATAAAAACGGTACAGATATTCACAGCATTTGGCATAACGGTTTCTAGTGGCCGGATGCGCCTTGATCTGGTACAGCAGTTTCCGGGTCTGGTACTGGAAATCCCTAGAGGCGCTGTGGGATTTTGCAAGGTTCAGGAGGATGCGGTGCTGGTTATTCTCCAGTGCAGATTTGGCATAGGCAATGCATTTTTCATAGGCGTGTTCAGCTTCTTCCTGTGTGTCAAAACCTGCCGCCAGAGTAAAATCCGGTTCCGTTCGGTAAGGCTGTCTTTTTTGGCTGTCCTCAAAGCCCTTTTTTTGCCAGAACTGCAGTTTTGTGGGGAAATTTTTGACGCCCAGATGGGAAAAGGCATTTTGGGGGAGGAATATCTGCCCCAGAAAGTTGAAACACCACTCCATGTCTTGGATCTGTCCGCTGTCTATAAACGAATCGGCAAGGAAGGACTGTGGTACAATCAAGGCAAGGATACCCAGAGGCTTTAAAAGTTCTGCGGATTTCATGCAGTAATACATCTGGGAGGTAACTTCTTTCCCGCCATCAAGCCACCATTTTAAGTGAAAGGGTGGGTTGCCCACTACATAGTCAAATCTTGTTTCCGGCTGGTAGCTGCGGATGTCCCCGCATACGATTGTTGCCTCCGGATAAAGGAACTTTGCCACGCTGGCAGCTTTTGTGTCCAGTTCGCAACCGTAGATGTTTGCTTCCACGGGCATAAAGTTAAAGAAATCTCCCTTGCCGCAGGTCAGGTCTGCCACTAGATCATGGCAGGAAAGCCTTAGGCATGCGGTGACAAATTCGCACAGATGGGGCGGTGTGAAAAACTGACCGTTTTCAACCTCCTTTTTCGCCGTGCTGAACTGATGGTAGTTTTCATAATCTTCCCGTTCCAGTCCGTGAAGGCCGCCGTCGCCTGTATAGGCGTTGTAGATATCCTCGGGGGTGATGCCAGAATCTTCAGAATTTTCTTTGGTAATCAGGTAGAGAACTTTCTCGTTCAGTGCTTTTCTCTGGTCATGAGGAATTGTCTCTCCATAATAAGAATACTTCAATTTTAGTCACCTCCCTATTTAGTCAAGTCTTTTTTCCTTATTTTTCAAGGAATTTTTAGTTTCATATCTCAGATAAATGAGCC
>ERZ808046.1168-NODE-1168-length-13119-cov-3.545468_pt1 | contig 13119 bp, 14 predicted proteins | sample MGYA00380196_ERZ808046 | MGnify/ENA primary metagenome ERZ808046 (study PRJEB31490, sample SAMN06133421) | mouse gut metagenome | isolation source: Z6_2 | host: mice | place: China: Chengdu | collected 2015-05 ...
TGAAATTAGTTGTATATGACTTATGATTATCATGCTTGCTCTTAAATTTGGGATAACCTGCATGTTCCTTAAAAAATCTCTGATATGCACTGTCCATATTATAAATGGCATTGGTTAAAGCAAATTTGTCTACCTCTTTCAGCCATTCATAAGCTTTCTTTAATTCTCTGTTGCAGTAATTATTACAGTCTGTTTTACTGACGGATTTTTTCTCTTTTTCATAGGTTTCTTTTCGGTATGCTAATAGACACCGTTGGTTCTGTTTCTATCATGTAATGAATATGGTCTTTATCCGTTTCCATGTATCTAATAATTACATGATGTCTTTTGCATATCTCATAGGAAAATTGCTTTATATCATCCGATATTTGTTTTGATATCAGCAACTTCTTTCTATATTTACATACAAAAATAATGTGATATTGCAGTAAATATTTGTGTCTGTTCTTTGATTTCCATATCCCCATGGTACAAATATAACAAACACCACTACTTTTGGCTACCTTACCCCACCGCCTAAAGCCAGTGGGATTGCGGTAGCCGTTTATTCAAACAACGGTGTGGACAGATATCTCTCTCCTGTGTCCGGCAGAATTACCACAATCGTCTTCCCATCATTCTCTTCTTTTTCCGCTTCTTTGACTGCTGCAAAAAGAGCCGCCCCCGAAGTAATTCCAACCAGCAGCCCCTCTGTCTTTGCAAGCAGCTTCGCCATATCATAAGCGTCTTTTTCCAACACAGGACAGACACTATCATACACTTCCGTATCCAAAACTTCCGGAATAAATCCTGCCCCAATTCCCTGCAGCCCATGTGCGCCTGCCTGATTTCCCGACAAGACTGCGGAATGATATGGTTCCACAGCAATAATTCTGATATCCGGATTCCGTTCCTTCAGATAGCTTCCGGTTCCGGTAATCGTCCCCCCGGTTCCTACGCCGGCCACAAAAACATCCACGTTCCCTTCCGTATCTTCCCAAATCTCCGGTCCTGTTGTCAGCCGGTGTGCCTTCGGATTAGACGGATTCACAAACTGCCCCAGCACAAGAGCATTATCAATTTCTTTTCCCAACTTCTCTGCGCGCTCAATGGCGCCGCCCATCCCCTTAGCGCCTTCCGTCAGCACAACCTCCGCCCCATATCCGAGAAGCAGCTTCCGCCGCTCAATGCTCATCGTTTCCGGCATGACAAAAACCGCCTTATACCCTTTGGATGCCGCAACCGCCGCCAATCCAATCCCCGTATTCCCACTGGTCGGCTCGATAACCGTCGCTCCTTCACGGATACGTCCTTCTGCTTCGGCATCTTCTATCATCTGCAGCGCCACACGATCCTTGATACTTCCCGCCGGGTTGAAATATTCCAGCTTTACCAGTACCCTTGCCTTTAAATTCAGTTGCTTTTCCATATTCCCCACTTCTAAAAGCGGGGTTCTTCCTACTAGTTCTGTAACATTTTTGTAAATCTTTTCCATTTCAACCTACTCCTCTTCCAACTTTATTTTTTATCCTTTCGAATCAATTCACGCATAGCTTCAATTGCCACACGGATTGCAGCTTCTGTATCGTATACCTGTATGTCCTCCAAGCCCAATTCACGTCTTGTCTGATTTGCGAGTGTAAGCAGAACCGTCCCGACACGTACACGCCGGACACCTCCTATGATAAATAATGCAGCAGATTCCATCTCCGATGCCAGTGCTCCGCAGCGGATCCACGCATTCCATTTATTTTTCAGATCATAATCCACAGGCATTGTTTCCGGTGAATGTTGTCCATAAAAATTATCCTTACACTGCACAACCCCCACATGGCTTTTTACTTCCAAAGAATCACTTGCATGTTTTAACGCTTCTACAACATCATAATGAGCCACCGCCGGATATTCCATAGGAGCGTACTCTCTTGTAGTTCCCTCCATACGGATAGCTCCCGTTGCAATAACAATATCACCGCCGCAGACCTCTGGCTGCATCCCGCCTGAAGTACCTACACGGATAAACGTATCGGCCCCACAGTGAATCAATTCTTCCATAGCGATAGATGCAGACGGTCCGCCTATACCGGTAGATGTAACACTTACTTTCACGCCCTCTAATTCTCCTGTATAGGTTACATATTCTCTGTTTTCAGCTATCTTTACCGGATTGTCAAAATACCGGGCAATCTTTTCACAACGTCCCGGGTCTCCCGGTAAAATAACATAACGCCCAACTTCCCCCGGTGCTGCATCAATATGAAATTCTCTCCCTTTTGCATATACTAATGACATAAAAATCCCTCCTACTCACTTAACGATTTCCTCTTCTGCGACATCGTCCATTGCTGCCATGGCACTGCCTCTTCTGCACAAAACTTAAGTTCTGTTATTCTAATCATCCTTCTAATTATTACTATAACACTCCGGCACATCATTTTCAAACATATGGTTACTGTTCACGTTACCACCATTTGTACAAATTTACATATTCTCGCAGAAACGCATTGACTTTCATTGTTAAATATGCTACGCTATCAAGGTGTCAAGGCGGTTTTCCGCCAGATACAACACTTATTATTTTTTTATTTTTATGGAGGGCAACACAATGACAGGTACAGTAAAATGGTTTAACAACCAAAAGGGTTATGGATTCATCTCTGATTCCGAAGGAAACGATGTATTCGTACACTACTCAGGATTAGTAATGGATGGATTCAAGTCCTTAGAAGAAGGTCAGGCTGTTGAATTCGATGTAACAGAAGGCGCTAAGGGACCACAGGCAACAAACGTAGTAAAACTTTAATCAGATATTTTAATGTACCTTTTAATTATATAAATTTATAAACTTAAAAACTAGCGACTAGATTTAATATTTAAAAGCAATACAGTGAAATGAGATTAAAAGAACCAGCATCGGATTTCCGATGCTGGTTTTTTATCCGACAGAATAATCTCTGCTTTACATCCCACATCACATACGGTTGATCTCACACTCTTTATTCTCCCTGTATATTGGACACATATGCCTCGGAAGCCTCCCATACATCAAAGCCGCTTCGGCGCAATATCTCCACTACCTTTTCCGGATCGTCACATTTCAGGACTGCAGAAGCATCTGTTCCATTTGCAAAGGCATACATATACTCTACGTTGATTTTTCCTTCCATGATTTCATGCATTGCCTTGCTGAGCGACCCCGTCGCATGCGGTACACGCAGCGCCACGACATCTGTCAACATAGCGCGGAATCCATTTTCCTTCAAGACATCTTTCCCCTTTCCGGGATTGGAAACAATCATACGGAGCATTCCATATTCTGTCGTATCAGCCAGACTCAAAGCAACGATATTGACATCATTTTCTGCCAGAGTTTTTAATACTTCATCCAGACGTCCCTCTCGGTTTTCTAAAAATACGGATAACTGTTTTATTGTAATTCCCATAACCTATCTCCTCCAGTCTGTTCAAGAATGAGTTTTTCCTCAGGCTTACGAAGCCCGCTCTACAGATTCCGGTTGTCAATCACCCTCACAGCCTTGCCTTCACTTCTCTGAATCGTCTTCGGCTCAACCAGTTTCACATTGACAGATACGCCAAGAGCCTGCTTTAATACCGCCCCACTCTTCTTGCGGAGCGCATCCAGTTTACGGATTTCGTCAGAGAACATGCTTTCATCCACTTCAACCATGACAGTCAGCACGTCCAGATTATCTTCCCGGTCTACAATCATCAGATAATGCGGTGCGACTGCTCCGCCCATACTCAGCAGCGCTGTCTCTACCTGCGTCGGGAATACATTGACGCCGCGGATTACCTTCATATCATCGGTACGGCCGGTGAACTTGGAAATTCTCGGCAGTGTTCTTCCGCATGCGCATGTACTGTGATCAATGCTTGTCAGATCCTTTGTGCGGTAACGAAGCAGCGGCATTGCCTCCTTAGACAATGTTGTGAATACCAGTTCTCCTGTCTCTCCATCTGCACACGCCTCATGCGTCGCCGGATCCAACACTTCCGGATAGAAATGATCGTGGTGGATATGCAGTCCTGCGTGATGGATACAATCCTGCGCCACGCCCGGTCCTGTAATCTCACAAAGCCCATAAATATCAAAGCAGTTAATTTTCAGGATCGTTTCTATTTTCTTCCGCATTTCCTCGGTCCAGGGCTCTGCACCGTGGATACCAGCTTTAATTTTCATATTGTCCACAAGTCCGGCTTCCTGAATGGATTCCGCCAGATATAAGGCATATGACGGTGTACATGCAAACGCTGTCGCACCAAAATCTTCCATACACATCATCTGCCGCTTTGTATTACCCGCAGACATCGGGATTGCTGTCGCTCCCAGCGCCTTTGCGCCATAATCTAACCCCATGCCGCCAGTAAACAGACCATAACCGTAGCATACGTGAATAATATCCTCGTCAGTCAGCCCCGCCATCGTCAGACACCTTGCCACACATTCTCCCCAGACGTCCACGTCCTTCTGCGAATAGGAGGCCAGCGTCAGCTTTCCGGTCGTTCCGGATGTTCCCTGTACGCGTATCACGTCCTTCTTCGGAATTGCAAGCAGACCAAAGGGATAGTTGTCGCGCAGGTCTTCCTTTGTTGTAAACGGAAGCTTGCTGATATCTTCGATTCCTTTGATATCTCCCGGCTCCACTCCCAACTCCTGCATTTTTTTGCGGTAAAACTCTACATTGCCGTACACTCTGTTTACCACGTCCACCAGTTTCTTACTCTGCAAAGCAGCCATCTCATCCCTGCTCATGCACTCAATTTTCGGGTCGCGGATTCTCTCGACCCAGCTTTCTTTTGCCACACCTGTTGCCATTGTTTTCATACTCCTTACACCCTGCATATCATCCTGTTTATAACTATCCAGCCATAACAAATCGAATTCGCCGCATGGCTGAATCGCTGCTACAAATCAGTTTCTTCAATCAGATTAACCCCGGCGGCTTTCAGAACAGTTTCCGCCTTCTCATGATCATCCGTATTAAACACCATAACAGGCGCTTTATCTCCGCGGATTACAAAGGAATAAATATAGCTGATACTGATTCCGCCCTTTGCCAAGACTTCCAGCATCTGGTTCAGATTCCCCTTCTCATCCTTCAGTTCCACACTGATGACCTTCTGCAGACGCACGACAAATCCCTTGCTTGTCAGATCTTCCTTTGCTGCTTCCGGTTTATCCACGACCAGACGCAAAATCGCAAACTCCGGGGTATCGAAAGAAGCGATTGCCCGGATATTGATTTTCGCCTCGGTCAGCGCAGAAGTCACGCGCATGATACTGCCCGGCTGATTTTCCACAAATACTGATAACTGTTGAATCATCCCAGTCTCCCTCCTTCTTAAAGTGTATAGCCTACGTCAAAAGCTTTTTTATTGATTTCTATCGTCTTCGGCGGTACGGTTCTTTCAATCACCTCATACCACTGATCCTTCGTGAAATCCATATGCTGCGCCGCAATTCCCAGTACAATCAGGTTAAACACTCTCGGATTGCCAAGTTTTTTAGATTCCTCTGTCGCATTTACCTTATAAACCTTATATTCCTTCTCCAAAGTTTCCAGAATGTCCTCCGGGTACTCTGCCGCCCCGATGACGACAGGCATAGGATCGATCCTCCAGTCATTCACGATCAGCACGCCGTCCTTTTTTAGGAAATGTGCATAACGGAGCGCTTCGAGACGTTCAAACGCAATAATCACATCCGCCTGTCCTTCTTCTACGATTGGCTCAGCCACTTTTTCACCATAACGGACAAATGTAACAACGCTGCCGCCCCGCTGCGCCATTCCATGCACTTCTGAAAGCTTAACATCATATCCTCCCACAATCGTCAGTCCGCCTAAAATACGGCTGGTAAGTAAGGTTCCCTGACCGCCGACGCCCACAATCATAATATTTTTTGCCGCCATCTCTATTCACCCGCCTTTACCAGTTCTATTGCATCAAATTTACATAATGTTTCGCACAGTCCGCATCCGGTACACATGGTATCGTCGATGTGGATTGTTCCGTCTGTATTTTTCGTCATAGCCGGACATCCCGGCTTCATGCACATACCGCACTTCTTACATTTATCCGGATGTGCAATGTATAAAGGCTTCTTGGATTTATCAAGAAGAACGCAGGGAGACTTGGTAATAATAACAGAGACTTCCTCCTTCTCCTGCTCTTCTTTGATGGTCTTCTCAAGCAGCGCAATGTCAAACGCATTGACCTCCACAACATTTTTTACGCCCATGGCACGACAGAGTGCAGGAATGTCAATTGCGTAAGTCGGTTCTCCCTGTAACGTCTTTCCAGTTGCCGCATGATCCTGATGTCCTGTCATTCCTGTTGTAGAGTTATCCAGTATCATAACGGTTCCTGCTGCATGATTGTATACCATATTCATCAAAGAGTTTACACCTGTATGTAAGAATGTAGAATCACCGATGACTGCTACCCAGTCCTTAATGTACTCCCTGCCCTTTGCTTTTTCCATACCATGCAGAGTCGAAATACTGGAACCCATACACATAGTTGTATCTACCACGCTAAGCGGCGCAACAGCTCCAAGCGTGTAACAGCCGATATCGCCTGCCGCATGAAGTTTCAATTTGTTCAAAACATGATAAACACTGCGGTGGGGACATCCCGGGCAAAGAATCGGCGGACGCTGCGGAGCCTCTGCAGGTTTCTTTATCTGAAGGTCTTCCTTTAAAACCGCCTGACGGAGCATGTTCGCACTGTATTCGCCCTGTACAGTAAATATTTCCTTGCCGACAGCCTGTATCCCCCATGATTTCACCTGTTCTTCAATGACCGGATCCAGTTCCTCTACAATATAAAGCGTATCCACCTTGGACGCAAACTCTTCAATCAGCTTTCTCGGCAGCGGATTTACCATTCCCAGTTTCAGGACAGATGCCTCCGGCAGCGCTTCCTTTACATACTGGTACGGGATTCCGCTTGTAATCACGCCAATCGAAGTCCCGTTCATTTCCACGGTGTTAATGGGCAGAGTATTGGCAGCTTCTGCCAGCTCCAGATTCCGTTTCTCTATCTCGATGTGACGCAGCTTTGCATTTCCCGGCATCATAACATTTTTGCGGATATTTTTCTCATATACCTTATCAGGTACATCCATCCTCTCCTTCAGTTCAACCAGACCCTGTGAATGTGCCAGTCTTGTCGTCGTACGGAAGATGAACGGACGGTCAAACTTCTCGCTCAGCTCAAACGCCGTCTTGAAGAGCTCCTTTGCCTCTGCACTGTCGGAAGGCTCGATCACCGGAATCTGTGCGGCCCTTGCCACCATTCTTGTATCCTGTTCATTCTGGGAGCTGTAAAGTCCCGGGTCATCCGCTACAACAAGCACCAGTCCGCCGTTTACTCCCATATAAGAAACAGAATACAACGGGTCAGCCGCTACATTTAAGCCTACGTGCTTCATACATGCCATGGAACGTACGCCGGAAATACTTGCCCCGACTGCCACTTCCACAGCCACCTTTTCATTCGGCGCCCACTCCTCATATACATCGTCTTTATACTGTACAAGATATTCGCTGATTTCCGTACTCGGTGTTCCCGGGTATGCGGAAGAAACCTTTACGCCGGCCTCATATGCGCCTCTGGCGATGGCTTCGTTTCCCAGCATAATTACCTTATCTGCCATTTTTATAATCCATCCTTTCGTAAATCTGTCACCCGTCTTGCCTTGCCCTCAAACCGCTTAAGCGAATTCGGAGCCACCAGCCTAAGCTGGGTTGCAAGTCCAAGCTGCGACTTCAGTGCAGATTTGATTTTCTTATCCAATTCACTTAACTTCGTGTAGCTGTCAAGCAATCTGTCGTCAATCAATTCCACAGTAATCGTCATCACATCCAGACGATTCTTTCTCTCTACGAGAATCTCATAATGCGGTCCGATTTCATCAATCTTAAAGAGTACTTCTTCAATCTGGCTCGGGAATACATTGACGCCTCGGATTACGAGCATATCATCCGCACGGCCGGACAGATTCTCCATACGCACCGTTGTCCTGCCGCATTTACATGGCTCATACATCAGCTTCGTCAGGTCTCCTGTCCGGTATCTGATGAGAGGCAGCGCCTCTTTTCCGAGACAGGTCACAACCAGTTCTCCCGTCTCTCCCGGCGGAAGCACCTCGCCCGTCTCCGGGTTGATAATCTCGGGAATAAACCAGTCTTCATTGACATGCATGCCGCACAGTTCTGTACATTCCCCTGCCACGCCAGGTCCGCACAGTTCGCTCATACCATAATTCTGTGTACAGACAAACTGATCGCCCCAGACCTTGTGCATCTCATCTCTCATCGGTTCTGTCATTCCCTCTCCGCCAAACAGACCGATATGTATTTTCAGATCCTTTGACGGATCGATGCCTCTCGCCCGCAGTTCTTCACCTAGATGAAGCGCATAAGACGGCGTCGCAACAAGAAGGGTCACACCCATATCCTGTAAAAACATAATCTGCTTATTTGTATTTCCCGAAGACAGCGGTATTACGGACGCCCCCAGCTTCTCAAGACCCCCATGGAGTCCTAACGCTCCTGTAAATGTACCATATCCAAAAGAAATCTGTGCCACGTCTTCTTCTGTTGCGCCTCCCATACAGGCAACACGTGCCACATTGTTCAGCCACACATCCAGATCATTCTTTGTATAACCTACTACCGTCGGCTTTCCCGTCGTTCCTGAACTTGCATGGTAACGGACAAGGTCCTTCTTCTCTACTGCAAATAATCCGTCCGGGTAATTGTCCCGGAAATCCGCTTTGTAAGTAAAAGGCAGCTTTTTTAAATCGTCCAGAGACTGAATATCTTCAGGCTTGACACCTGCTTCATCCATCTTCTCTCTGTAAGGGGCTACCTTTTCATATATGTAAGATACCGTCTGCTTTAATTTCTCAAGCTGGATCTGTTCCAGTTCCGCTCTTGGCAAGGTCTCTTCTTTCGCCCATATCATGGTTCTTTTCCTCCTTTAAGCAACGTCATTTCTATATATCATACCACAATACTTTTACAAATTAAAGCGTTAATTTCAAAAAGATAGGACATTCTCTTATCCGACTGTTACTATTCACGGCCTGGAAGGCCGCAAATAGTAACGCATCCGGAGCGTCTGTTTACATGTTTCTATACCAAACACAGGAATAAAGAAATTGACAAACCGAAAGGACATAGAAATAAACGATTAAGCAGAAAAGATACAATCTTTATGGGAACCATACTTTTTTAATTCCATATTCTCCAAATTCTTTATAGCAATTCTCCCACCAAAGTATAAGATCATACATACTCCTTGAAATCAATCGTCACTTTGTTTACTCTGGCATCTTCTGCAGCAAGCGCCATGAGATGACTTTCCACTGACATGGATGCATCTGTTTTTCCCTGTTTTCCTTCACCGACCATTTTCACAAAATCACGCATCATACTCATATCGCTTCCACTGTGTCCCTTTGTTGGAGTATGAAGATGAATGATTTCTGAAGAATGACTTGTGAAATCAATGAGTTCTATTGTACCTGCCTCCATATCACCTTTTAGTTCTCCTTTCGTTCCCATCAGCCTGATACGCCTTGCACATTGATTTGTGAAAGCTGTCATTAAAAAGGAAGCCGTCACTTCATTTTCAAACTCTATTTCCACAGACTGGTGATCAACCACTGTATTGTCACAATGAAATACGCATCTTCCGTAAGGACCTCTTTGCAGCGCCTTCAGAATAGAATCTGTGTCCGCATTATCTGTGACTGCATAGACCAATCCATCTTCTTCTGCCTTTGGATGTTCCAGATAAAATTTAGGGGCATAAAACGGACATTTTTCTCTGTGTCCGCATCCGTCCATACAATATTCAGGTGCTTTTGACGGCGCATTTTGCTGTTTAAAATAAGTTAAACTGCCGCAAGAGCTGATCGTTTTACAATGGCTGTCAGAAAGCCACAAAAGGACATCCATATCATGACAACATTTCTGTAGGATTATAGGACTGGATTCTTTTGCATTTCTCCAGTTTCCCCGCACAAAGCTATGTGCATGATGCCAGTAGCCAATCTCTTCGATATGCTGTATACTCATCAGCCGTCCGATTCGTCCTTCCTCCAGAAGGCTCTTCACTTTTGTAAAGAACGGTGAATAACGCAGCACATGGCATACCGAAAGAATACGGTTATATTTGTGAGAAAACTCCCCCATCTTCAAAATCTCTTCTTTATCCGGAGACATTGGTTTCTCGCATAATACATGATATCCCTTTTCCATTGCCGCTATAACCGGGGCACAGTGCATCCTGTCCTGTGTGCAGATCATAGCAGAGTCTGCCAACTGCTCCTTTCTTAACAATTCTTCATAGCTTTCAAACTGCATATCTTCTGGAATATTGTGTCTGGAAGCAAACGCTTCCCGCCGCTTCCAATCCGGTTCAGCCACTGCCACTACTTTAAATTCATCCGGATGTTTCAAGGCATATTGGGAATAGACATGCCCTCCCCGCAGCCCCGCTCCTATCAGCACACTCGTTACCTGTTTCATACTTTGAAGTCCTCCTTATTTTACAAACTTTGGAAAAATACTGCCGGACATAATATTCCTCATTTACAATCGGGGGCAGGAGCTCCCACATATTTTAACACCATTCCTAAATAAACATCATTCGTTTGAATACAGTATTATGATTTATCTTTTGCCACAAAGCTCCATGCCCCATATTCTCTATCTTTCAAAAAATAGACTACACAGTAGTAATCTAACATTTCTGAAGATAACCACATCTAAAAACGGATCCTAATGTTATAAGTTTCATGTATCATTACTCTGCTTCTATATCGAAATATACGTTTTAATTTACGGATCATATTGCACCTCCATAACATCAGTTCTTTAAACAGATTTTCAATACAGTATCATTTTCATCAGGCAGAGGATATGTAAATACTGGATCTTCACCAAACGACACAAATGCCACATCCGGATATAAAGCTGTATTCCACGCCTCCCCGCGGTTCACCTCACTTCCGTCGGCCAGATATGTTACTTCAGCTAATCGTTCAGGTTGGATTCCATATAACGGCAGCGCTCCCAGTGGCGCCTCATATACATGGGCATAAATGACACTGCCCTTCTGAGTGTATCTTCCCCATTCTGGTTTCGGCAGGCTGGAAATTCCACATCCGTAAATGCTCTCTTTATTTTTCTGCATCCATGCTCCCACTCTTTCAAGAATCTCAACACTCTCCTGTGGAATGTTTCCTTTTGCATCTGGACCTACATTGAGAATCATATTTCCGCCTTTGCTCACACATTCTACAAGTTTCCGTACCAACATTTTCGGATTTTTGTACTGATGGTCAAAATTACAATATCCCCAATGGTTGTTCATAGTAGCACAAAGTTCCCATGGGATAGGCTCTCCATTTTCGCCGCACACTCCTTCAGGGGGGATGATTTGTTCCGGACTTGCAAAATCACCGCTGTATATCAATGGATGCTCCGTGGCAATACTGCCATGATTGTCTCCCGCGCCTTCTAAACGATTATCAATGATTACATCCGGCTGGTAAGCGCGGACCATTCGAATCAGATCAGAAGCTCTCCATTTTTCTCCCGTCATGTCATCGTAGGAAAAATCGAACCAGAGCAAGTCTAATTTTCCATAATTGGTTACAAGCTCTCTGACTTGTCCATGCATATAATCAAGATATCTGTCAAAGTCGATTTTCTCATCTTTATATGCCTCGTTATTTCGCATGGGATGCTGTCTGTCTCCATATTTTGGGAAATCAGGATGGTGCCAGTCTATAATTGAAAAATAAAGTCCCACCTTAAGCCCCTCTTCCCGGCAGGCATCTACATACTCCCTAACCAGATCTCTTCGCGCTTTCGTGTTCGTCGCTTTGTAATCCGTCAGTTTAGAATCAAACAGACAGAATCCGTCATGATGTTTTGCTGTCAACACTACATATTTCATGCCCGCATTTTTCGCTAAGCGTACCCATTTCTTCGGATCATAATCCACCGGATCAAACTGTTCAAAATAGGATCTATATTCTTCCACAGTCATTTCCTTTTCTGACATTACCCACTCGCCGCATGCCGGGATTGCGTACAGTCCCCAGTGAATAAACATGCCGAATCTTGCCTCCATAAACCACTTTGTACGTTCTTTCATTTCTTGATTCATACCAGTTATCTCCTCTTTCTATATCAACCTTTCACGGCGCCGCCTGACAATGCCTCTATAAAAAACTTACTGAAAATGCAATATAAAAGCACTGGCGGAAGTATGATTACTACCATAGCTGAAAATAATCCATTATAATTTGTAGTAAATGCTGTCGTAAATGTAGAAAGCAATGCCGGAACAGTCAGTTTTTCCCGGGTAATTAAAACAAGAGACGCCCAGTAATACTCATTCCAGTTATTTAAAAATGCAAGTACCGCTGCCGTCATAATTCCGGGACGTGCAATCGGAAAAATTACTCTTACCCATGTCTGCACATATCCACAGCCGTCGATTCTCGCAGCCTCTTCTAAATCCGGAGGAATATTGTCATAATAATTTTTGATGACAAAAAAACTGATCGCAATTCCACTACAGGAATAAATCAGAACCAGTGCCCCTCTTGTATCATAGAGATGTAGATTGTTAATCAGGTTATACACTGGGTATGTCAAAGCAGTCGCCGGGATAAACATAGTTGAATATAACAGTATGGTCACTAAAGTTTTCCCTCTGAACTCCATTCTTGCAACCACATAGGCTGACATAGATATCATGACTACACTGATAACGACCGATGCGCCAGCCACAAACATACTATTGCCAAAGTATCTGAGGACATGAAGATCTCTAAATGTGGATATATATCCATCCAGACAGATTGATTCAGGAAGCTGAAAACCGGGTCTTGCCATTGGATCTTCTTTCAGACTGGACATCACAAGCCATATCAGTGGAACTAAAGCTACGATTAATGCCCACAAAAGGCAGATGTAAGTAAAGACCCGTGTCCCGGTGGGCATATTTTTCACATTTTTTATGTGTCTTTTTTTCTTCATATGATTCACCTGTTTCTTTCCTTTATACTTTCATTATCTACGTTTCTTT
>ERZ808046.1169-NODE-1169-length-13096-cov-3.279591_pt1 | contig 13096 bp, 10 predicted proteins | sample MGYA00380196_ERZ808046 | MGnify/ENA primary metagenome ERZ808046 (study PRJEB31490, sample SAMN06133421) | mouse gut metagenome | isolation source: Z6_2 | host: mice | place: China: Chengdu | collected 2015-05 ...
AGAAGCAAGCAAAGGCAGCTTTTATTCCGCAGCTATTTTAAGAAATTTGCACCTCTGGCGGCCGGCGGCATAGCGGTATGCCTTTTGCTGCTGGCAGGGAGCAGGCTTTTGCATAAGCCTTCCGGGGATATGCAGGAAAGCGCTGACAAGGCGGCAGCCGGAACTGTGGATGAAAATACAAATGATACGATAAATGATATTGCAAATGAGAATAAAGACGGCAGTGCAGAGGGCATCAGAGATGACAGCCAGAAAGATGGCGTAAATGCAGGGCCGGAAGAAGAACAGGTGCCTTTAGGGGAGGGAGCAGGCAGCCAGACATCAGGAGCAGTTGAAAAGGAAGAAGAAATAAGCCCGGTTGGTAAGGTGATACAGACCTTAAAGGGAGAGGACAGACAGAAGGTATATACGGCAGAAGTGACGGCCGATACCCAGCCCATATGGGACAAGCTTCAATCGGGAGAGGAGTTTTACAGCGAGTATGCGGTGCTGGTCGATTTGGACAGCAATAATATACTCGCCCAGAAGTATGCCAGAGACAGGATCAATCCGGCTTCCATGACCAAGGTGCTGACAATTCTGGTGGCGGCGGAGAATGTCAAAAATTTAAATGACACCTTCACCATGACCCTTGAAATTACGGATTACGGGTATATAAACGATTGCAGCAGCGCCGGGTTTGAGAAGGATGAAAAGGTCAGCATACTGGATTTGTTCTACGGGACAGTGTTGCCCTCCGGGGCGGATGCAGCGCTGGCCCTTGCAGTTTATGTGGCGGGGGACCAGGAAACTTTTGTGGAGATGATGAACCGCAAAGTTGAGGAGCTGGGACTGTCCGGCAGCACCCATTTTACAAACTGCGTAGGGATTTATGATGAGAACCATTACAGTACTGTCTATGATATGGCAATGATCATGGAGGCGGCGATTGCGAATGATTTTTGTAAAAAGGTCATGACAGCGCACACCTATACCACGTCAGCCACTTTGCAGCACCCGGACGGGATTGAGCTGTCAAACTGGTTTCTGCGCCGGATCGAAGACAAGGACACAGGGGGAGAGGTTATCTGCGGAAAAACAGGTTATGTGGAGCAGTCAGGGAGCTGCGCCGCCAGCTATGCAGTGGATGACAGCGGAAAAGGGTATGTCTGTGTGACCGCAAAGGCCAACAGCCCTTTCAGGTGTATCAGTGACCATGCAAAGCTTTATAAGCAGTTTGCGCAGGAATGAATTTTCAAACAGCGGAAACACGTAAAGTGCGGCGGAATGGAGAAAATTATGGATTTATTTGAATATATGCGCAGCACCAGTCAGGAGAAGGAGTCTCCTTTAGCGGCCAGACTCCGGCCCTCCACTTTGGAGGAGGTAGTAGGGCAGCAGCATATTATCGGAAAAGATAAACTTTTATACCGGGCGATCAAGGCGGATAAGATAAGCTCCATTATTTTTTACGGACCGCCGGGCACAGGGAAAACTACCCTTGCCCGGGTGATTGCCCATACCACCAGCGCAGAGTTCACCCAGATCAACGCCACGGTGGCAGGCAAAAAAGATATGGAAGCAGTGATCCAGACTGCAAAAGACAGTCTGGGGATGTATGGAAAAAGGACCATACTTTTCATTGACGAGATTCACCTTTTTAACAAAGGTCAGCAGGATTATCTCCTGCCCTTTGTGGAGGACGGTACCATCATCCTGATAGGAGCTACAACGGAAAACCCGTATTTTGAGGTAAATGGCGCGCTTATATCCCGGTCGGTTATTTTTGAACTGAAACCCCTTGCAAGGGAGGACATCAAAGAGCTGCTGCGCAGGGCGGTCTACGACAGGGAAAAGGGCATGGGTTCTTATGATGCGGTACTGGACGGGGAGGCCATGGAGTTTCTGGCGGATATTGCGGGAGGCGATGCAAGGCATGCGCTGAACGCCATAGAGCTGGGGATCATGACCACGAACCGTTCACAGGACGGGAAAATACATATTACGCTGGAGGTGGCTCAGGAGTGCATCCAGAAGCGGGCAGTGCGCTATGATAAGACCGGGGACAACCACTATGATACGATTTCTGCTTTTATAAAAAGCATGAGAGGGTCCGACCCTGATGCGGCGGTTTATTATCTGGCGCGGATGCTTTATGCAGGAGAGAGCGTGACTTTTGTGGCAAGAAGGATCATGATATGTGCGGCGGAGGATGTGGGGAACGCCGATCCGCAGGCTTTACAGGTGGCGGTGAACGCATCGCTGGCGGCGGAGCGGGTGGGGATGCCGGAAGCTCAGATCATTCTCTCCCAGGCGGTCCTTTATGTGGCCTGCGCGCCCAAAAGCAATGCCTGTGTAAATGCCATTGGATATGCCATGGAGACGGTGGAGAAAACAGGAAACCTGCCAATCCCGGTGCATCTGCAGGATGCCCACTACAAGGGTGCGGCAAAATTAGGGCATGGCACGGGATATCTGTATGCCCATGATTACCCGGACCATTATGTGGAACAGCAGTATCTTCCCTATGAACTTGACGGGAAGGAATTTTACCATCCTTCGGGCAATGGTTATGAGGTTAAGATCAAAGAACATATGAAGCGGCTTAAGAGCAGGCAAAAATAATAAAACAAGAAGGAACAGAAAATCATGAATGGAGAAACCGGAAACAACGGTAAGCCGGATAAAAACAAATTTTTTAAGAAAAAGCATGTGAAAAAGGCATTACCGGACAAAAACGAGAGAGCCGGGATGAAGAAACTGGTAAAGGGACTTCTGGTCCTGCTGGGGGGGATGCTTCTTTTGACAGTGGGAGCGGTGGCATTTCTTCTGGCTATGCATAAAAACAGCGGGGGTGAGATCGCGGAAATCACCATCCCTGATATCATAGAAAGCGCGATACCGGATACGGCGGCCCAGGGGGACATTGGCAGCGGCGTAATAGACCATATCGTAACAGCAGGAAACGCTGTCTGGTCTTCCTACCGCAAAAGGCCCGAAACCCATGAGGTCAGCGGCAGCGAAGCGGAGGACTTTGCGTCGGTTGAATGTATCATAGATCCTGACACAAAAAGGGTTTCCGTGACTGCTTCCGGGGACGGTGTGCCTAAGAGCGATGACAAATATTATTATCTTTTTGCCCTGAATACCTATGACAGTGCCATAGACCAGGGGAGCGAATATATTGCACGGGACTACAAGGACAATGTGACGAATATGACAGCGGCTTTAAACTATAACCTTTCAGGAAGCCGTCTTTTTAAAAAATTTGTGGTTGCGGTGAAAAAGGACGGGCAGTATATGCAGGTGGGGCGTCCTGCCTATATCACGAACCCGGAAGTGATTGCCAAGTATACTTCCGTTTATGTGCAGCCTGCCTCGAAAAAAGGGCTGCTGGTGGATCCTAACAGGCTGCGTGGAAATGAACTGGACGATCTGGGGGTCAAACAGGCAGCTTACAACATTCCTGTTGCCCGGCTGCTGGGGCCGTCCACCCATCCGGCGTATCCCACCATTCACTATACTTATAACGGAAAAACCTATACCATCAACGGACAGGTGGTTTCAGAATATGACCTGGTGTTCGGCACCCTTACTGCCAAAGGTATTTCCACTACGGCAATTATTCTGAATAATTATTCCTCCAACTATCCCCAGTTGATGCATCCCGACTCCCGCAGCGGGAGCACAGCCCCTTATGGCATGTTCAACGGGGCAGAAGAATCGGGCGTGGAGTATATGGCGATGATAGGTACCTTTCTGGCAGAGCGGTATTCGGATAATAAGCATGGAAAAGTATCCAACTGGATTATTGCCAATGAAATCAATGCCCGAAAAGAGTGGAACTATATGGCTTACACCGACATAGAAACCTATGTGGAGGAGTTTGCCCGGGGGTTCCGGGTATTTTACACCGCCATAAAGAGTGTAAGCAGCAGCGCGAATGTGTATATTTCCCTTGACCAGCAGTGGGACAGGGACATTAGAAATAATACCAACTACGACGGACGGGACATTCTGGACGTGTTCAACAGGAATATTTCTTCCAAGGGAAATATCGACTGGGGCGTGGCCCAGCATCCTTACAATGTGCCGCTTACAGAGACCAGGACATGGAAGGCGTCCAAGTATATTGAGAATAATGCAGGCTCGTCCATGATGAGCATGGCCAACATAGAAGTGCTGATTGATTATTTGAGACAGCCCCAGTTCCTCACCCCGGACGGGGAAGTGCGGAGCATATTGATCAGTGAGCTGGGATATACATCCCATGCAGGGGAAGCCTATCAGGCGGCAGCCTTTGCCTATGCGTATTATAAGATAGCGGCCTATGATGAGATTGATGGTTTTCTGCTGAACAGAGAAACAGACGCAGGGGAAGAAGTGGCCCAGGGACTTGCATTCGGACTTAGCAATACAGGGGGGACCCATAAACAGATTTACAATGTGTTTAAATATATTGATACAGCGGAACATGCACAGTATACAGATTTTGCAAAGGATATCATAGGAATATAAGACTGGAATCAGATATTAAAATAAAATCAAACGCTGCTACTCTTGTCGGGGCAGCCTATTGTAACAAAAGCCGGGTTTTCCCGGCTTTTGGCGTATTCGGATGTTGCGCAAAGAAAAAATGGAATGTCTAGAAAAGCTGGCCGATCAGGTATTGGTAGATTTCCTGGTTTTTGCGCTGCCAGTTATCGCAGATAGAGGCGGCTGTTTCCTCCAGGGGGACGGACAGGGTCATGTCGATCAGGTTGATGCCTTTGTCTTTTGCCGTTAAGTGGGCCTCGTATTCGCCGGAGGCGGATTTGTAGTAGTCTGCAACAATGGAGGCTTCATTGCGCAGTTTTATTTCATTTTCACGGAAGAAGTCATTGATATCAGTTTTGATACTGGGGTTTATCTGATTGCCGAAAAAAGCCAGTGTTTCTGCTCCCTCGTCTGTAAGGCTTAGGTGGGTGCGGCTGTGGGTGGAATGAGCCAGAACCAGTCCTGCGTCAATTAACTCACCGATGGCCTGCTGGAGGGTGAGGAAGTTGGTATATTCCTTTTCCAGAATAAATTCGCTGATTTGGGATTTGGTTAAAGGAAAGTCCGCCCATCTTAACATGTAAAGAATAATCAGTTTATATAAAGTCAATGAATCGTGCATAAATTATCATCCTTTCACAAAACCGTAATATTGCATATGCAGTTTGTGGAATCTATATAGCGCATCCACTTTATGATGTCAGCCTGCAAAATGTTTTCCCTGAAAAGAGCCGCGCTTTTTCATCTCCTGATGCAGTGAATTCAGCACAAAACGCTTGTCAGCGCTCCAGAGAGGGAAAAGCAGCAGGGATTTCGGGGCATCGCCGGTTACCCGGTGAATAACGATACCGGGGCGGAGCCGTTCCAGACAGGCAATCAGCGTATCCAGATATTCTTCCGGGGCGGCGAAAGAGCCACAGGCCGAAGGCGTTTTCTTCCACATGGTTCCAAGGTCAGTGCCTTTCAAAATGTGGAGAAGCTGCAGTTTGACGCCCTGCACATTTTTGGTGTTTAGATAGTCCATGGAGGCAAGCATATGGGAAAGATCTTCGCCGGGAAGTCCTAAAATCATGTGGACAATGACGGGAATATCCGCCTGCTCCAGCCTGCAAAGCCCCTCATCAAAGCAGGGTAAGGAATAGCCCCGCCGGATCAGGGAAGCAGTGGGCTGGTGGATTGTCTGGAGCCCTAGTTCCACCCATATAAATTTGTCAGGATATTCTTTTTTCAGGCGGATCAAAAGCTCCATCACTGGCCCGGGAAGGCAGTCCGGTCTGGTAGCAATGGAAATCCCCGCAGCAGAAGGCATGGAAAGAGCCGCCCGGTATATTTTTTCCAGATAAGGGACGGGCCCGTAGGTGTTGGTATATGCCTGAAAATAGGCGATGAAACGGCTGCCTGTTTTTTTGCCCGATAAGGCATTTTGGCTTATCCGGAAGGCTTCTTCTAATCTTTCTGAAATATTACCGGAAGAACTGTCCATACTTTCAATAGGGGCGGCAAAATCGCCGCTTCCCCCAGCACTGCAGAAGATGCATCCACCCTTCCCCAGGGTTCCATCCCTGTTGGGACAGGAAAGACCCGCGTTCAATGCAACTTTATATAATTTTTCGCCGTAAGTGTTTTTGCAATAAGCATCCAGGGAGTAGTAGGGCTTCCCGTGCCAGTTGACGGAAGTGGTCCGCTGAATCTGAATCGTGTTTTTATTCATGACAGAGCTTATTTAATATGGGATTTGACAGCCTGGGCAACAAGTTCTGACACCTTTGGATTGAAGGCTTCCGGCATGATGTTATCCTCATTTAACTCTTCATCCGGTACAAGGGAGGCAATGGCTTTGGCTGCCGCAAGCTTCATTTCTTCTGTGATCTGCGTCGCCCGTCCTTCCAGCGCTCCTTTGAAAATACCGGGGAAAGCCACCACATTATTGACCTGATTAGGGAAGTCGCTGCGTCCGGTGCCGACTACCCTTGCCCCGGCAGCTTTGGCGGCATCAGGCATGATTTCGGGAACAGGGTTTGCCATAGCAAAAAGAATGGCATCCTTATTCATGGAAGAAACCATATCGGAAGTGACGATATTAGGAGCGGAAACGCCTACGAAGATGTCGGCTCCGGCAAGGGCGTCAGCCAGAGTTCCGGTCTTATTACTTAAGTTGGTAACTTCCGCCATTTTCTGCTGCATCCAGTTAAGCCCTTTTGTGTCCTTTGACACAATGCCTACTTTGTCGCACATGATAATGTCAGGAAAACCATAGGTGAGAAGCAGTCTGGTGATGGCGACCCCGGCACTTCCAGCACCGTTTACGACAACCCGGCAGTCCTCTTTCTTTTTGCCCACGACCTTAACGGCATTGATGATACCGGCAAGGACCACGATTGCCGTTCCGTGCTGGTCGTCATGGAAAACAGGGATATCCAGAATTTCTTTTAAGCGTTCTTCGATTTCAAAGCATCTTGGAGCACTGATATCTTCCAGATTAATGCCGCCGAATCCGGGGGCTAAATAGGTGACTGCTTTGATAATTTCCTCCGTGTCCTGGGTGTCAAGGCAGATGGGTACGGCATTGACACCGCCGAATTCCTTAAAGAGCACGGCTTTGCCCTCCATAACGGGCATGGCCGCATAGGGGCCGATGTTCCCAAGGCCCAGCACGGCGCTTCCGTCGGAGACGACGGCCACTGTGTTGGATTTCATGGTATATTTGTAGGCTGCTTCTTTGTCCTTGGCAATCACCTTGCATGGTTCTGCCACGCCGGGGGTGTAGGCCAGGGATAAATCCTCTCTGGATTTTACGGGCGTTTTTGATATGGTTTCAAGCTTTCCATTCCATTTTTCATGGAGTAACAACGCTTTTTCATTCGTAGTCATGGTAGTTACCTCTCTATAAGAAAATATTTTTAAAATTCTTTACCTATCATATAATATTTCGGACCTGTGTGCAAGGAATATGATACATCAAAATTGGGAAAAAGTAATTGTACAGGACAGTCAGCGGCGGGGATGTTAAGTCCTGCTAACCGCCTGCCATAAGGCCGGGTGCAGAATTTATGTCCGCCCTGCCATTGGGGGTGTGCCGTCCTTCTGCTGGTCCTCCTCTGTAAATTAAGCATAGTGCAGTTAGGCAGGGCCATCACATGAAAAACACTCTTTACACTGGAAAAAGTATATGTTATTATAAGTAGTAATAAAAACTACATACAGTGGTTATTAATAAACATATGAAATGGTTTCGGAGGTTATTATGAGTTATAAAATTGTGGCAGACAGTTGTTGTGAATTTCCCGATGCGTGGAAGGGAGATTCCAGGTATCAAAATGTTCCCCTTGAACTTATGGTGGAAGACGAGGTAATTGTTGATGATGAAACTTTTGACCAGGCTCAGTTTTTAAAGAAGGTCGCCGCTTCCCCCAAGTGTCCCAAGTCTGCCTGTCCCTCTCCGGAAAAGTATATGGAGTCCTATCAGACACCGGCAGAGAACGTATTTGTGTTTACACTTTCCGGCAAGCTGAGCGGAAGCTTCAACAGCGCAGAACTTGGCAAAAAGCTGTACCATGAAAAGTTTGGCAGTAAAAATATTTTTGTATGTGACTCGGAATCTGCAAGCTGTGGGGAAACCCAGCTGGCAATGAAGGCTGTGGAATGGTCCGAAGCAGGGCTGCCCTTTGAAGAGATCTGTAAAAAACTTACAGAATACAGGGATAATATGAACACGTATTTTGTTCTTGATAATTTGGAGACGCTCCGCAAAAACGGACGTCTGTCCGGGGTCAAAGCAATGGTGGCGTCAACCTTAAGCATCAAACCTGTGATGGGGGCAGATAAGGGTGAGATCATCCAGCTTGGCCAGGCAATCGGAATTAAGAAGGCCCTTGCGAAGATGGCGGAGGTGGTGGCTAAAGAAGCAATCCGTCCGGAACAAAAAGCGCTCATGATCACCCACTGCAATTGCCGGGAACGGGCGGAGAGCCTTAAGGAAATGGTGCTTGCCAAAATTAAAGTGAAAGATGTGCTGGTTATGGATACAAGAGGCGTCAGCAGCATGTATGCCAATGACGGCGGGGTGATTGTTACTTTGTAAATGATGGATACAGATAGAAGACCACACGAGCTGTGTCAGCGTGCGGATAGCAGACACAGGGGCGTATGGTCTTTTTATTACAATAAGCTGTCTCGCGGAGCGTGGCAGCGTTTGTTGCAATGAGAGCCAGAATTTGCTGGCCGGAATTTGTTATTTGTGCCAGCTTATATACGGTATCACATCTAAAATTGCCAGCTTTACCTTTTTATGCAAATAAGAGGTGTTCAGTTTACTTTTGCTATATTTTAAATAAGAGCCTTTTGTATAGTTTGACAACAGTGCTGTAAAAAAACGTTCCCAACTGAAATATTCCTTGCTTTCAATGAAGTCTTCCGGGTGGAACAGTATATCCTGTACAGATTTTCCATCAATTATTCCGGATTTTAACACCAGCCACTCAAAGGATTCTGGCAGATAGCATTTTACGGTGGACTTATAGCACATTAACTGGTACAGTTCGTTCATCTCCGGGCCAATTGCCGCTCCATCTGCAATTATTAATGCAGGCTCTGTGTCAAGTCTGTCCACTGCTTTTTTCAGGTTGGATTTGCCTTTTGCGCTGGTGCAGGTAAGCCCGTTTTCACGGCAGACGGCGTGAAAAAACTCATAGCCGGAATTGGAATCCTCCACGACTATGACAGCGGGTTTTACTTTGGCGGACAATGTTTCCGGGCTGTAAATGCGGTACAATTCATTGTAAGTTCGTTTTAGGTCATGATACTTGCCAGAGGTATGAATGCCATAAATTTCATCTACTGAATAGGGCAGGTTGGGCAAATCTTCCCTTGTTACAATTACATAATAATTGTCCGAATTTTTCACGGCATCTGCAAACTCTTGGGACTTCATAAACTTATTTTCTTCATCCAGAAAAATGATGTGTTCATGAATGCTGGGCAATATAAGATTCCAGTCATTTCCGTTAAGCGTTCTGCATGGACGCTTGCAGAGGACTTCGACACCGGAACCATCACCAAGTGCAGCCGCCTGTTCCAGAAGGTTAATTAATTGGGTCTTTCCTGTAGCACTGTCTCCCCGGATGATTGTGATATTCCGCCGGATATTCAATTCATAGCGGAGCTTATTGTTCTGGACGACAATATGATAGTTTCCCTTCATACATCAACGCTCCTTTATTTTAAGTGCTTCTTCCAGATACGCTCCATAGCTTTTAACCGTTGCCCCGGTATTAAGCATTACAGCCTCAAAGGAAGGAACGGAACTAAAGTCCATCACATGATGCAGATTGATGGTCAAGTCTTTTTCCCTGCCAAGTTCAGTAATCCATTTCGCGCAGTTATCCCCACAGACAGATGCGTTAAAAATCCGGCCGCTGGTATCAAAAGCCATTAAAATCAGGGTTTTGACACCGCCGGATATTTCCTTTGTGGAAATTGGGCCGAGTACCGGGCTTTGGATCAGATGGGTACCAACTACATCTGATTTGTCAATGTCTTTAATCATAGCAACTGACAGGGGGGCGGTGATCCATTCATCCTCATATTGATTATCAAAATAAGTTGGGGGATGGTAAACAGCATTTTCTACCTCTCCGAATATAATTTTCAGCATAATGATCCTCCACGTTATCAACACCTGTAAATTTGGGCGTCAGCACAAATTTGCCTGCGAAAAATAAATCTATAATGATTTTGGATTTAGTATAGCATGTGTGCAGGTGAAAAAGCGAGAAAAATTAAACATTTGTTTGTTGAAAATTTTTAATTTTAATAAGCCGGACCGCGGAGCATAACGGCGTTTGTTCTTTCGCTAGATAAAGGAAATTTCCACAGGTGCATTCATAATTGCAGCAACAAGGATGATTTGCAGGATCAGGATAAAAGGCATTCCATAGACGAAACTGAAATGTTTTGTTTTATGGCGAAAAGCATACATTCCAATAATGGAACCTATGCTTCCGCCGATAATTGCCACGATAAAAAGGGTTGCTTCCGGTATACGGAAGGCCCTTTTTTTCGCTTTATGTTTATCAATGCCCATGAGGGCGAACCCAATCAGGTTGATTGCTGCAAAATATGATGACAAAAGTGTGATTACATCCATAAAAGCAGTCAGCCTCCTAACTCTCCTACTTTTCCAGTTCGCCAAGTTCCTGCATTTTCATTGCCCGGACTTTGGTGGAAAGGCCGAACAGGTTAATAAATCCTTCCGCGTCATGGTGGTCATACAAATCTCCCGTGGTGAAGGATGCAATGCTCTCATTATATAAGGAATAAGGAGAGGTGGTACCAGCTTTGATGATATTGCCTTTATAGAGCTTGAATTTTACTTCTCCGGTCACATACTGCTGGGTGGAAGTGATGAATGCCTGGACAGCTTCCCGTAAAGGGGAGAACCATTTGCCTTCATACACGATCTGGGCCAGCTTATTTCCCATATCCATTTTGACTGCATAGGTGTCGCGGTCAAGAATCAGTTCCTCCAACTGCTGGTGTGCTTCATAGAGGATGGTTCCGCCGGGAGTCTCGTAAACGCCTCTTGACTTCATGCCTACCACACGGTTTTCCACAATGTCGACGATACCGATGCCGTGCCTGCCGCCAAGTGCGTTGAGCTGGCGGATAATATCGGAAACCTTCATCTGCTCTCCGTTGACGGAGACAGGAATACCTTTTTCAAAAGTCAGCGTAACATATTCGCCTTCTTCGGGAGCTTTTTCGGGAGTTGTGCCCAGTACCAGAAGGTGCTCGAAGTTTGGCTCATTTGCAGGATCTTCCAGTTCCAGACCTTCGTGGCTGATATGCCATAAGTTACGGTCGCGGCTGTAGCTTGAATCCGCAGAGAAGGGAAGGTCAATGCCGTGGGCCTTGCAGTATTCAATTTCGGATTCACGGGAATCCAGTGTCCACTTTTCGTTTCTCCAGGCAGCAATGATCTTCAAATCAGGAGCAAGGGCCTTGATGCCCAGCTCGAAACGGATCTGGTCGTTGCCTTTTCCGGTAGCGCCATGGCAGATAGCGGCAGCCCCTTCTTTGCGGGCGATTTCTACCAGCTTCTTTGCAATAAGGGGTCTTGCCATGGAGGTGCCAAGGAGATATTTGTTTTCATATACGGCATGGGCCTGCACACAGGGCATGATGTACTCGTCACAGAATTCATCCGTTACATCCAGTATGTATAATTTTTCAGCGCCGCAGAACTTTGCCCGTTCCTCAAGGCCGTCCAGTTCTTCGCCCTGTCCGCAGTCGATGCAGACACAAATTACATCATAATTAAAATTTTCTTTCAGCCAGGGGATGATCGCTGTGGTGTCAAGTCCCCCGGAATACGCTAAAACGACTTTTTCTTTCATAATTAACCTCATTTCTGCGCTGCCCCGAAGCCCGGCTTTGCCGGAACCGCTGCACACCAGAGCCTGTAGCGCAGCGCTGGCACAGACTCTTCCCGGCAGGAAGAACCTTTCATGCCGGATGCGTTCTATCTGACAATATACAACAAAGCTGTGGGAAATGCAAGACCAATCTTTGCATAAATAAAGAAACAATTTAGGGATTATTCTATAAAAATAAAAACATATTGCATATTATTCGATAAATATGTATAATAATACAGCGCAAAAACTTTTTTACTTTATTATTGAGATTTTGGGCGGCAGATAGTATGATTGATTAGAGCATTTTTAAAACACGCTCTGGTACAAGGTACAAGCAGGCGGCCGGTACATCACAAGTCTGAAACGCGAAGCAGGGGCCGGTGTAAAGAACGCTGCTGTATGGAGGAAGATTATGAAAACGAAAATTTTTATTGATGGAAGCGAAGGCACGACAGGTTTAAGGATTCATGAGCGCTTTGCAGCGCGGGACGATATTGAACTGATTACGATTGATTCAGAAAAGCGGAAAGACACCCAGGAGAGAGGGCGTCTGATCAATGAGTCTGATATTACGTTCCTGTGCCTGCCCGACGATGCGGCAAGGGAATCCGTAAGTCTTGTTAGAAATGACCATGTGAAAATCATAGATACTTCCACAGCCCACAGGACGGAAGACGGGTGGGCTTATGGGTTCCCGGAGCTCTCCGGCACCCACAGGCAGAAGATCAGGGAAGGAAAGCGGATTGCGGTTCCGGGATGTTATGCCACAGGATTCATCTCGCTTATTTATCCCCTGGTATCGGAAGGGGTTCTTCCCAAAGATTATCCGGTCTCAGCCTTTGCCTTATCCGGCTACAGCGGAGCAGGCAAAAAGACCATAGCAGTTTATGAGGCCCCGGAGCGGGATAAGGAGCTTGACGCCCCGAGAGAATATGCCCTGACCCAGAAACATAAGCACTTAAAGGAAATGCAGAAAGTTACGGGCCTTGCACGGGTGCCGCTGTTTTCTCCTATTATATGCGATTACTATAGCGGGATGCTGCTGACCGCGCCTTTTTATGCGGACATGCTGTCCGGCAGCCAGACGCCGGAGAAGGTGCATGGGCTTTTGGAAGCGTATTATAAGGATGAGCCTTTTATAAAGGTAATGCCTTTTGGGAAAGAAG
>ERZ808046.1170-NODE-1170-length-13050-cov-17.268018_pt1 | contig 13050 bp, 10 predicted proteins | sample MGYA00380196_ERZ808046 | MGnify/ENA primary metagenome ERZ808046 (study PRJEB31490, sample SAMN06133421) | mouse gut metagenome | isolation source: Z6_2 | host: mice | place: China: Chengdu | collected 2015-05 ...
ACGGAGAAAATATTTCCGCAAAGAACGGGAATTATTCGGAACTCACGGCGCTCTACTGGATCTGGAGAAACCGTCTGGGAAGCGATCCATCCGGCAGTGCAGGGAATGAATACTATGGTTTGTCACATTATAGAAGGATCCTGGAATTGACAGAGGATGATGTGCTGCGGCTTGTGGACAATGGGGTGGATGTAGTTTTGCCTTATCCGATGCCGTATGAACCAGACATTGAGGAGCATCATAAGAGGTATCTGAAGGAAGAGGACTGGAAGGCGGTGCAAAGGGCGGTTCAGGAATTACAGCCGGAGTATGCAAAAGCATTTGAAGGCATTTTGAAACAGAAGTATTTCTATAATTATAATATTATCCTGGCGAGAAAAGAAGTGCTTAAGGAGTATTGCGACTGGCTGTTCCCGATTCTGGAGCGGGTGGAAGATCTGAGCATTCCGAAAGGAGCAGAACGGTCGGACCGGTATATCGGATATATAGCAGAGACGTTGGAGACGTTGTATTTCATGTATCATGCGGCGGACAAACCGGAAGAGAACCAGCTTAACATTATGCATTCGGGGTGTAAATTTTTGATATGATGCTCATCCGTTACGGATTACCCAAAACGGCGGAGTAGTCTTAACCGATCAAGACTGTCTTTCCTTCGAATGCGAATCCGTACTTCCGGATTCGTTCTGGTGCAATGCCTTTTGCTTCCCGATATAATCGAAACAGAATTGAAGCGTGTGGAAAGTGCAGATGTGTTGGATATGGACAAACGGGCAGGTTTAAAAGCGTTGAAAATATACATAGGATAGCAAATGGATTTACGTCATAAATTGATGCGGTGGTATTGAAAAATCTGTTGCATTTTCGGTTGATTTTGCTATACTATGAATAGAAGTAAATGTTTGCCGTTTGTTATGCGACGGGGTATGAAGAAGCATAATACATAATTTTGCCACTTGCCGATGGTGTGGGGTATAAATAATTCGGTGCGTAAATAATTGCCACTTGCTATACAGGTGGAATAAAAGTAGTATAGTTTGTCAATGAATCCCCATCAGTTTATGGTGGGGATTTTGCATAGGGAGAAAGCATGGAAGTAACACAGGGATATTCTTATTATATCAAAGATGAGTTTTTTGATATGATACAAGATAAATACTTGATGAGTAATAAAGAAAATGGAAATTATCGTCCCCATTTTTTGACAATTCAGGATAATAAGAATAAGGAATTGTACGGGATGATTCCGATTAGTTCACAGGTAGATAAGTATAAAGTTATTATTGATAAGAAGATAAAACGATATGGGAAATGCAACACTATCATTTATAGGGACATTTGCCGGAAAGGATAATGCTTTTCTGATACAAAATACCTTTCCCATATTAAAGAAATACTTCGATCATGTACATACTATTGAGGGAAAGCCAGTCGTTATACATAACAAATTGAATAGGAAATTATTTTCGTAGTAAGGTTCGGCACACCAAAATGGTGTGGGAAGTTCGAGTTTGATAATAAATGATTATTTGAATTTTCGATTTTGTATGATGATATGAAGTGTTTTGCAGGATTTCATGAAAAGCATGTGACTTACCTAGAAATATATATCAGTTAGGAAGCGATTGGAGGTTTGCGTTCCCAAGGGGGCAGACAGGGCGGACCTTGTTTTTCGATTACAGAGAGCTTACAATTTATCTTGTAAGCTCTCTGTAATTATGTTATAGTATGCCTATAACAAAAGATTCAAACAAAGAAAAGGTGATACCAATGCTGATAGAGATCGATTTTAACAGCGATGAAGCGATATATGTCCAGCTTCAGAATCAGATCATCATGGGAATAGCCATGAATCTGATCCAGGAAGGAGATTCCCTGCCGTCAGTCCGACAGCTTGCGAATACGGTTGGCATTAATATGCACACGGTGAATAAGGCGTACTCCATCCTAAGGCAGGAAGGATTTATCCAGCTTGACAGGAGAAAAGGAGCGGTGATCGCCATTGATATGGATAAGGCAAGGGCGCTTCTGGAGATGAAGGAGCAGCTCCGGGTGCTGTTGGCAAGAGGAAGATGCAAGAACATTTCCGAAGAAGAGGTACATGCGTTGGTGAACGAGATATATGACGAATACGGAAGATAAGCTGGTGCTATATCCATTCATAGACTTCGATTTCTGGCCGGATGGAGCACTAATATAACAAGAAATAAGGCAGACAGGAAAGGAAACGGCATTCATGAAGTATACAGAACAGGCAAGTGAAGTTATTAAGATTGCAAGGAGCACCGCAAGGAAGCTTAAGCATCCTTATGTCGGAACAGAGCACCTGCTCCTTGGGTTAAGGGAGGTCTACACCGGAGTAGCAGGCCAGGTGTTAGGGATGAACGGTGTCAACGAGGAGAGTATCCGCAAGGTAGTGGATGAACTGGTGTCGCCGGTCGGCGCCGTAGAGGTGGCGCATCAGCCGGAGACCAGTCCGAGGCTGGAATATATTCTGGAAGAGAGTAAGACAGAAGCGCAGCACTTCCGGTCAGACAGGATCGGAACAGAGCATATGCTTCTGGCCCTTTTAAGGGATACAGACTGTGTGGCGACAAGGATACTGCTGACACTTAATATCAACGTTCAGAAGTTATATCAGGATATATTTGCGGTTCTCGGAGGAGATCCCAAGGAATACCAGGAGGAGATCCTGCAGAGCGGAGGCAAGAGAAGGGACGGAGTCTTAGAACAGTACGGAACCGATCTGACTGCACAGGCAGAAGAGGGGCGGCTTGATCCGGTCATCGGAAGGGAGGCTGAGATCAGCCGGTTGATTCAGGTGCTTAGCAGGAGGACGAAGAATAATCCTTGCCTCGTCGGAGAACCTGGTGTGGGGAAGACGGCGGTGATCGAGGGGCTGGCGGCTCAGATCGCAGCGGGGATCGTCCCGGAAGGGATGAAGGATAAGAGGATTCTTACGCTGGATCTGGCGGGCATGATCGCCGGTTCGAAGTACCGCGGAGAATTTGAGGAGAGGATGAAACGGCTGATCCAGGAAGTGAAATCATCCGGGAATGTCATTCTGTTTCTGGATGAGGTGCACACCATCATCGGTGCGGGAGGCGCCGAAGGCGCGATCAATGCGTCCAACATCTTAAAGCCTTCGCTCGCCAGAGGTGAACTGCAGTTGATCGGGGCAACGACGATCGGGGAGTACCGCAAGTACCTGGAGAAGGACGCGGCGCTGGAGCGGAGATTCCAGCCGATCACGGTGGAGGAACCGACAGAAGAGCACTGTCTGGATATTCTTAAGGGACTGCAGAAGCGGTATGAAGACCATCATCATGTGGAGATCGAGGAGGAAGCGCTGGAGGCGGCAGTCAAGCTTGCCAACCGGTATGTGAACGACCGGTTCCTGCCGGATAAGGCGATAGACGTGCTGGACGAAGCCTGCTCGAAGGTGAGCCTTAGAGGGTTCAAGGTGCCGGAGAGTATGATGGAGCTGGAGAAGATGATTGCCGGGCTGGCGGATGATCTGGAGGATGCGATCCAGGACGGCGATATTGCGGAGGCGTCGCTGGTCCGTAAGGAACAGGAGAATGCAGAGAAGAAGCTTGAACAGGTGCGGAAGCGTTTTGACAGGAAGAATGCAGATAAGAAGGTATCGGTAACGGAAGAAGATATTGCCGAGGTAGTGGCGCAATGGACGAAGATTCCGGTTCACAAGCTGGCGGAATCGGAGAGCGCAAGGCTTAATAAGCTGGAGAAGGTGCTTCATCAGCGGGTGATCGGGCAGGAAGAGGCGGTGACTGCCGTTGCGAAGGCGATCAAGAGAGGGCGTGTGGGACTTAAGGATCCCAAGCGGCCGATCGGGTCGTTCCTGTTCCTTGGTCCTACCGGAGTAGGGAAGACAGAATTATCGAAGGCTCTGGCGGAGGCTCTCTTTGGAAATGAGGAGTCTATGATCCGGGTCGATATGTCTGAATATATGGAGAAGCACAGCGTTGCCAAGATGATCGGAGCGCCTCCGGGATATATCGGGCATGACGACGGAGGCCAGCTGAGCGAGCGCGTGCGCCGCCGGCCCTATTCGGTCGTTCTGTTTGACGAGATTGAGAAAGCGCACCCTGATGTGTTCAATATACTGCTCCAGGTGCTTGACGACGGTCATATTACAGATTCCCAGGGGCGCAAGGTGAATTTCTGCAACACGGTGATCATCATGACGTCGAACGCGGGAGCACAGACGATCATTGATCCGAAGAAGCTTGGTTTCAATGTGAAGGAGGATGCCGCCGGAGACTACAAGCGGATGAAGGGGAATGTCATGAAGGAGATCCGCCTGATATTCCGGCCGGAGTTCCTGAACAGGATCGATGAGATCCTGGTATTCCATCCGCTGAACAACGAACAGATGAAGCAGATCGTAGGAATGCTGTGCAAGGAATTCATGAAGCGTGCAGAGGATCAGTTAGGGATTACCCTTACGATCAGGGATTCCGTGAAGAAGCATATCGTTGAGACGGGGACAGATCAGAAGTACGGAGCGCGTCCGCTTAGGAGAGCAGTCCAGAACCAGTTGGAAGACGGACTTGCGGAGGCGATATTAAGCGGAGAGATCACGAGGGATTCAGAGGTAGTCATTGGACTGTCTAAAAAAGAAATAAAATTTATACCAAAGACTACAAATTAAATTAAATATGAGATATAATAGGGGTACAAAAGAAGAACCTCAGGAGGAGAGATAGTTATGGCAGCAGTGAAAGAATTATTAAAGACTGAAACGGACGGAACCCTTAGTTTTGGCGATTATACACTGAGCAGCAAGACAAAACTTGACGGATTCGAATTTCAGGGAGACATATACAAGGTGAAGACTTTTGCTGAGATTACGAAGCTTGAGAAGAACGGTATGTTTGTCTATGAGTCTGTTCCGGGAACCGCTGTTGAGAATTTTAAGGCAGATGAAGGTACTGTATCGTTCCGGGTGTCCGGTATGAAGGACGCACAGTTTACTCTGGAGCTGGAGGCTGACAGCGAGTACGAGGTGTATATGGACGATATGAATGTTGGGGATATGAAGACGAACCTGAGCGGGAAGCTTAGTGTCAGTGCGGAGTTGGAACCGGACCGGTGCGTAGATGTCAGAGTAGTCAGGAAGTAAGGTAATGAATACCGCAGGAACGGAAGAATAGGGAGCTATAGCAGCTCCCTATTTTGTGTGTAAGGGTTAAAAACCGTAGGATAATATAGAAAACAGGAGATCAGATATGGCAAAAGCAAAAAAGAGCATATATTTCTGTCAGAATTGCGGACACGAAGAGAGCAAATGGCTGGGCCAGTGTCCGGCGTGTAAGGAATGGAATACATTTGTGGAGGAAAAAATAACGCCTGCCGCATCCAAGACGGTCAAGGAGAGAAAGGAAGCTCTGGTCGTTACGCTGTCCAGTGTAGAGACGGATGAGGATGACCGTATGCTTACGGGGATCGAAGAGCTTGACCGGGTGCTGGGCGGAGGAATCGTGAAGGGCTCACTGGTACTGGTGGGCGGAGATCCGGGAATCGGCAAATCAACGCTGCTTCTTCAGGTCTGCCAGCGATTGTCGGCATCGGGGAGGAAGCTTCTATATATATCAGGAGAGGAATCTTTGAAGCAGATCAAGCTGCGTGCGAACCGCATGGGCGAATTTACGGAGAACCTCTACCTTCTGTGTGAGACGAGTCTGGGAATCATCAGGGGGATCATCGAGCAGCACAAACCGGATATGGTCGTGATCGATTCGATCCAGACTATGTACAACGAGGAAGTAGGCTCGGCGCCGGGAAGCGTATCCCAGGTAAGAGAATCTACCAATGTATTCATGCAGTTGGCTAAGGGGTTTAATATATCCATCTTTATTGTCGGCCATGTGACCAAAGAAGGAACGGTGGCAGGGCCGAGGGTCTTAGAACATATGGTGGATACGGTGCTGTATTTTGAAGGAGACCGCCATGCGTCTTATAGGATCTTAAGAGGCGTGAAGAACCGGTTCGGCTCGACCAATGAGATCGGTGTGTTTGAGATGCGCAAAGAAGGCCTTGCGGAGGTAAAGAATCCGTCGGAATTCATGCTGAGCGGTAAGCCGGAGCATGCTTCGGGCTCTGTAGTCGCGTGTGCGATGGAGGGGACCCGGCCGATGCTGATGGAGATCCAGGCATTGGTCTGCAAGAGTAACTTCGGAATGCCCAGAAGGACGGCGGCAGGCCTGGATTATAACAGGGTCAATCTTCTGATGGCAGTTCTGGAGAAAAGGCTTGGGCTGCCTCTGTCCAGTTATGACGCCTATGTAAATATTGCCGGAGGGATCAGAATGAACGAGCCGGCAGCGGATCTTGGAATCGTGATGGCTATTGCATCCAGCTACAAGAACAGGCCGATCGCTGAGGATGTGATCATGTTCGGCGAAGTCGGATTGAGCGGCGAGGTCCGTGCCGTTACCATGCCTGAGCAGCGGGTAGCAGAGGCGAAGAAGCTTGGCTTCAAGACCTGTGTGATACCTGAGGTATCAGTGAAGGCAGTAGGCGAGGTCCGGGGAGTTACGATCATAGGGGTAAAGAGCGTTGGAGAAGCCATCAGCGCCGGTTTGTAATAAAATATAACGAATGGAGATCAAGAGATGATACACATAGCAATCTGTGATGACGAGCATCAGTTTGTTGATTCGCTGACGGAGCAGATCAGGCAGTATGCGTTAGAGAATAGTGAGGAGATAAAGATCACGACATATTATGACGGACTGGAGCTGGTTGAGAAATACGACACCACAACGGATCTGGTCTTCCTGGATATCCAGATGAAGCTGGTGGACGGGCTTCGCGCGGCAAAACGGCTGCGGGAGATGGATGAGAAGGTGGGGATCATTTTCCTGACTACTCTTACACAGTACGGTCTGGAGGGCTATAAATACCAGGCAATAGATTACGTTATCAAGCCGATTCGATATGCCCGCTTAAAGTCAGAGCTTGACAGGTTCATTGCGCGCCGCCGCAGGGAGGAAAGCCCGTTTATTGCGGTAAATAATGATTCTGGGAGATATAAGGTTATGCTGAACAGTCTCAGGTATGTCGAGACATTTAACCGTAATCTTTTGTTTCACACGGAGCAGGAGAATATCATCTGCTACAGAAGCATGAAGGAAGTGGCGCAGGAGCTTGCGCCTCATGGTTTTGTGCGGTGCCACAGCGGATATCTGATCAATCTGTTCTATGTAAAAGGGGTTAAAAAGCTGGAGATCACCCTGCTGACCGGTGAGATGATCCCGATCAGCCAGCCGAAACGGAAGGAATTCATGGAACAACTGACAGAGTATTGGGGGGATATGCTATGATTGGATTGTTAGATCTGCTGTCCTTTTTACTGAATTGGACTAATGCGGTCATCCTGTTTCTGATTCTTCATACTTTCCTGTCGGTCAGGAAGAACCTCGCCTTACAGATCGCAGCCGTGCTGTCGGGCCCCTGGCTCTTTAATGCGGTCGTATACTCCAATGATCTGCCGGGGGTCCTCTGGACGTTGCTTGGATTTATCTTATACATAGCAGTATTCTTTCGGGGCAGGAGGATGGAGAAGCTGACGGCCGTGCTGGTATTCTATCCGGCGGTCATCGCGGTGAATTATCTGGTTCAGGATACCGGGTGCAGGCTGTTTTTCGGGCTGGTTGGCGCGGACGGCGATGCCTATGATGAATGGACTTACAGGATCTTATTTTTGAGTACGTTAATCCACACCTGTTTTTTGCTTCTCAGATCATTGTTCTGGCTGTTCTCCTGGCTGTGTCTTATGAAATATATGAAACAGATCACAGAGAACTTAAGCCTTCGGATGTGGATGATCGTAGATATCCTGCTGATCGCGCCGGCAGTATCCATTTATACGGTCATCTATTTTATGCCGGAGGAGGCGGTGATCGTATATCCTGTCTGCGGGGCGGCGATATTTTCAAGCTTCGGCGGGATCTACCTTGCAGCGTATATCAGCAATGCGCTCAGGACCGAATACGGCGCCAGGGAACTTAGGATGAAGCTTGCATATTATCACGACAAGGCGAGTGAAGAAGAGCGCGTGCGCAGTATTTATCATGATATGAAGAATCATCTTCTGGTGCTGCAGGCCCAGGAGGGCCATTCTCAGGAGATAGGAGAATCCATAGTAAAACTGAAGGATGAGATTGAGGATTATGAGGCCTATTATCATACGGGAAATGATTTCCTGGATATCATCATTCGGGATAAAATGCGTAAAGCCAGGGAGAAACAGATTGACTTCCAGGCGGTCATCCGGTTCGATGCGGGAAGCTTTATAGAGTCTTTGGATATCAGTACGATTTTTGGAAATGCGCTTGACAACGCCATCGAAGCCAGTGACAAGCTGCCGGAGAGCATGCGGCTGATCACGGCAAAGGCCTCCCGTATACACGATATGCTGGTGATCGCTGTTGAGAACAACGCGTTGCTGGAACTGCCCTCCGACGGCAGGACCAGCAAAAAGGATACCTTTTTGCATGGTTTCGGGATTGCGAATATCAGGAGGTCTGCAGAGAAATACGATGGTCAGTGTACAGTTAAGTCTAAGGACGGGAAATTCATACTCAAGGTCATGATCCCGGTTCCGGTTTAGATTTTACGTTGTAGATGTTAGATTAGGCATTTGATATGGCCGGAATGGAAGAAGTGCTTATAATGAGCTCATACAATAACTTCTGTTACATGAAAGGAGAATTTAGAATGAGCATCTTAAGCACAACACATCTGACAAAACAATACGGGAAAGAGCCTAATATCGTAAATGCCTTGAATGAGGTCGATATTTCTATAGAAGAGGGAGAATTTGTCGCGATCATCGGGACTTCAGGCAGCGGGAAGTCGACGCTGCTCCATATGCTCGGCGGGTTGGATCGTCCGACCTCAGGAAGCGTCAGGGTGGACAAATTCGAACTTGGAAAGCTGGATGACGAGGATCTGACGGTATTCCGCCGTCAGCGAATCGGATTTATCTTCCAGAATTATAATCTGGTTCCGATCTTAAATGTATATGAGAACGTCACCATGCCGATCCAGCTTGACGGTAAGAAGCCCGACAGAGAATATATTCAGGAGATCCTGGCGCTGCTTGGGTTAGAGAAGAAGCTCTATAACATGCCCAATACCCTGTCCGGCGGTCAGCAGCAGAGGGTGGCGATCGCAAGGGCACTTGCAGGTAAGCCTGCGATCATACTGGCGGATGAGCCTACAGGAAATCTGGACAGCAAGACCAGTGAGGAAGTTATTGAACTTCTCAAGGTTACCAGCAAGAAATACAATCAGACGATCGTCATGATCACCCACAATCCAGAGATTGCCATGCAGGCCGACCGATGCATTCGGATCGAAGACGGCAGGATCTATGAGTAAGGCGGTGATCAGAATGAGAACACAGACATCTATGGAGACATCTATGACAGGGACGCTGACAAAGCGCAGTTTGAAGAAGAATAAAGGCCGCAATCTGGTAGCCGTATTGGCGGTCATCATGACAACGATGATGTTCACTACGTTATTTACGCTGGCACAGAGCATGGGGAAGAATATGATCGAGATGTCGCTTCACCAGACCGGAACCAGCGCGCATGCGACTTGCAAGGGGCTGACGGATGAACAGATCGGGCAGATCGCCAGGCATCCGGACGTGATAGAGAGCGGGAATAGTATTGTAGTTGGATTGGCGGAGAATGAACGTCTTGCGGGGCGGCAGGTGGAGATCCGTTTCGGAACTGACGGGTATGCAAAACAGGATTTTGCTTATCCGTCTGAGGGCAGGATGCCGCAGGAAAGAGGCGAGATCGCATTGGATACTCTGACGCTTAAAAGGCTTGGGATCGCCTGCGAATTGGGACAGCAGGTTACACTGGAATGGAGAGCAGATGTCTTCTTGGAGGAAAAGCGGACGGATACATTTACCCTATGCGGATTCTGGGAGGGGAATCTCTCCGTCTATGCAAGTATGGCATGGGTCAGTGAGGAATTCGCGCTGGAAGCCTGCAACGGAGCAGACAGAGAAGCGGATGGTCAGATCTGCGGGATGCGGATGATGGGCATTTCATTCAGTGATACGAAAAATATAGAAGATAAGACGCAGAAAGTATTGGATGACTGCGGATATCCGGAGCTGGATTTCCATACCAATCTTGCATATACCGATGAGATGCAGAAGACTATCATAGCAGAGAATCTGCCTATGTATATGGGCATGATTCTGGTGTTTCTGGCCGGATATCTGATCATATACAATGTATTCCAGATATCGGTTGCCGCGGATATCCAGTTCTACGGCAAATTAAAAACACTTGGCATGACTGCGAAGCAGATACGCCGAATGATACTCGGACAGGGATGTATTCTGTCACTGATCGGGGTGCCGGCAGGGCTTGTACTGGGATATCTGCTGGGGATCGTCCTGATGCCGGTCCTGATGTCTTTGCCGGATACGAAGACATTGGTTTCTGCGGATCCGGTCATATTCATGGGATCTGCACTGTTCGCAGTCTTAACGATGGTGATCTCCTGCCTGCTTCCGGCAAGACTTGCAGGAAAGGTGTCTCCGATAGAAGCACTGAGGTATACGGATGCGGATTCCGGTATCAGGCGCAAGAGCAAGAAGAGTGAAAACGGTGCGTCTTTGATGGGAATGGCGTGGTCGAATCTGTGGCGCAACCGGAAGAGAACGGTTCTGGTAATCCTGTCTCTGACATTGGGGATGGTCCTGATGAGCTTCTTCTATGCGAAAAATGCAAGCTTTGATATGGAAAAATATCTGATAGATCTGTCAGCGGCAGATTTCCAGATCGATGATGCGGCAAATCAACGTGCAGAAGGCTATGATCCGAGCAGCCAGACGATCAGTGAAGGCTTGATTGCCGATATCTCAGGACTTGAAGGGATAGAAGGAACGGGACGGCTGTATTCACAGGAAGTAGGCATGCCGTTAAGCGCCAAGGCGCGTGAGAATTACCGGACATTTTACACAGAAGAAGCGTTGGAGGAATACGCTTCTTATGATCCGACGTTTCCGAAGTGGAAGGAATGCTTTGATGATGTGGTAAATGGCGGGGAAGCAGTTCATACGGTCTATGGGGCGGACGGACTGATCCTTGAAGCGGCGTCAGATAATAATTATATTCTGGCGGGAGAGTATGACGCCGGGGAATTTGAAAGCGGCGACTATGTCCTTGCGATCGGGCCGGCTATGGAGGAGGCGGAAGAGATTCTTCCGACGTATTCTGTCGGGGAGAAGGTTCAGATAGGGAATCGCCAGTTCACGGTTATGGCGGTGCTGAATCCGCTGAGTCCGATGGTAGAGGGATCAAGACCGGTATTTGATATTCCATTGATTCTGCATGCAGAGGCATTTACAGAGCTGTGGCCGGGAAGCAATCTGAGGAAATATTATTTTAATGTGGACGACAGTCATATAGAGCAGGCGTCAAAGCTTCTGCAGGCATACCAGCAGGAATCAGCGGAAGGAATGAACGTTGTCTCCAGGAAAACTATAGAAGAACAATACGAAGCGGAAACCCGTTCCAGCGCCGTGATGGGCTATGCGATCAGCATTGTGATCGCGTTGGTGGGAATCCTGAATTATATCAACAGTATGGTGACCGCGATCATTTCCAGAAAAAAGGAATTTGCCATGATTCAAAGCGTTGGTATGACGAAACGGCAGCTTCGAAGAATGCTGACTTTCGAAGGATTGTATTATGTGGGTATTACATTGGCTGTTTCGTATGTCTTAAGTGCGTTGACCGTGGGTGTGATCGTACGCGCTTTGGTAGCCGATGGTTTTGCGACCTTCCGGTTTACGTTGATGCCGCTTGCGGGATGTACTCCGATATTGATCGCGCTGGCATTCCTGCTCCCGTATCTTTGCTTTAAAAATCTTGAAAGACAGAGTGTTGTAGAGCGGCTTAGAATAGCGGAATAGCTTTTAGTCAGGTTGCGGATTAAGACTGCCGTATGGTATACTTATCTGAAAAACAATCTGGAGGCTTAGCGGTGCATGAACATTGTATTCGATATTGATGATACCATGTATGATTTGATGGAACCTTTCAGAAGGGCTCACGAAAAATATTTTAAAGATCGGACTATGGCGGACTGTGCGGGGCTTTTCGACAGGTCGAGGGTATATTCAGATATTATCCTGGAACAAGAGCGGCAAGGGGTTGTCAAGAGTCATGAGATTTTCCATAGAAGGATTCAGATGACTTATCAGGATGTGGGAATCAATGTGACCTGGGATGAGAGTGACAGATTTGAACAGGAGTATCGCCGCCAGCAGAGTTTGATTCGTATGTTTGATTTTATGAAGGATACTTTGGACTATTGTAGAAGCGAACAGATTTTGCTGGCGGTCCTGACTAATGGAAACAGCAATGGTCAGAGGAAGAAAGCGGCGGTGTTAGAGTTAAATAAATGGTTTGAGGATGACAGGATCTTTGTTACCGGTGAGATTGGATGGCACAAACCGGATGTCCGTGCATTCAGGGCAGTAGAAGAGCATACAGGATTTGCCCCAGAGGATACCTGGTATGTAGGTGACAGTTATGAATCAGACGTAGAAGGCGCCAGTCGGGCTGGCTGGCATGTGATCTGGCTGAATCACAGAAGGCGGCCGTGCCCGTCGGCGCAGAATTTGTCGGAAAATGAATTGGAGGACGGGAAAGAACTATTGAGACTGATTCGGCAAAAGAGGATGGAAGAACAGGGCAAAACAAGGATTTTTGAAGAAAAAGAAAAAATTAAAAAAAGCTGTTGACAATATTTGTCAAATGTGGTAATTTAATATGGCTGTCAGATGAAAGCGAATTTTGAAAAAGACAGCAAAAAATAAATCGAAAAAAATAGAAAAAAGTTGTTGACAAACCGAAAAAGATGTGATAATCTAATATGGCTGTCGCAAGTGAGACAGAAACAACAACGAAGAACCTTGATAACTAAACAATAGACAACATCCCTGAAAATTTCTTAAAGAGAAAATTTCAGAACGTGACATTG
>ERZ808046.1172-NODE-1172-length-13027-cov-14.609807_pt1 | contig 13027 bp, 12 predicted proteins | sample MGYA00380196_ERZ808046 | MGnify/ENA primary metagenome ERZ808046 (study PRJEB31490, sample SAMN06133421) | mouse gut metagenome | isolation source: Z6_2 | host: mice | place: China: Chengdu | collected 2015-05 ...
TGAGCAGGGGTATGTCCCGTAAGGGACATATCTACTCACCAGGTACATAGACACTTATTTAAGTGCGAAGTTTGAGTCATTATAAAGATAAACTTTCCGGTTCCATGTAAAAGCCATGGCGATCTCAACCAGAGTATTCGCTCCTATGTAATTTTGTTGTCCATGCTTTTCACCATTATATATTAATACAGCCTCTGTATCCTTTTCTCTGATTTTCTTCAAATAGGCTCTTGAGACTTTGCGCTTAAATTCCCTGAACGCTGTATCTGTATAGGCCTCTACCATAGTACCTTCTTCTTTTGGAATAATAGCCCGTATATCATGCCGCCTTAATCGTGTCTGGCAATCCAGCATTTCAGGAAAAAACTCCATGCTTCCGCATATCACAAGCTTTTTCGCATTCCTTTCCAGCTTTTCATCACCGGATGCAGACGAAAAAATGTTATGATATGACTCCAGCGCAGTCTGGCATATTCCTGGTTTAAAAATTTTTTCCTTCCCATTTAACAAAATCCGGCCCATTTCCTTCGGAGACACAATTTGCTCATCCACAACCGGCACAGGCAGATCCTCCGGGCGGCATAAAAAGTAGAGTGGTTTATTCCTGCTATAACAAAAACCAATTTCGTAACATGTAGTCCTTCCTACATACCCTTCTGGATTACATACATACACAGCATCAGCGCTGAGTATTTTTTCCAGCGTAATCATTTGTATTTCATCGGGTGTGTACTCAGAATTATCTGATTCAAAGATAACGAACTGTTTTATACTTCCACAAATTGCTGTACCTTTCGGCGAGGTAACTCCAATTTCCATTTTCCGAAAAGTATCTAAGGTTTCACAAACTTCCTTGTAATGTTTTCGAAAACTGCCAATTACTGCAATCCTGTAAGCCACAGGCATCTCCTCTTTTCATCTGTGTGTTTCGTCCAGCCAATAATCCCTTTGCCATTCCAAATATTATACAAATTCTCGTTATATAACAAGACTAATTCGATGGCTTACCTCCCGCTGTCAATTTCTCCAGCAGCTTCTCAAAAGCCTCTAAATATTTCTCTATAATATTCTCGCCAATCTCCACCGCCGTCTCTTCATCATATATATGCGATGTCCGGTTGCGGTCGTTCAGAAGCTCGATCCAGATTCGCTCATCATCAATCAGCCGATTGGCAAAAGCCTCCCGCATCACCGGCTTCGGGCCGTTGATCTCTTCATAGCCCAGACCAGTCAGGTATTCCCGACAGGTTTTCCATGCCAGTTCACAGCAAAATTCAAACCGCTGGATCAGGCCGTCCCGTTTCAAATCATCCGGCTCTTTTTGAAAAATGGACACCGCTTCCCGAAGTCTTGAAACTGCTTTCTGATAGTTTGCCAATTTAGAGCCTTTTTCCATAATTACTTTCCCATCTTTCCATATATTTTTAAGGAGCGCCATATCTGTGGTATCTGAAACAAAAACCAGGTCTATCTTCAGCAGGGTATCCAACCGGTCCATTTGTTCTGTAAAAAGAAGCTTGTCTTTAAAAACCTTGTCTGAGGTGAAAACTGCCAGGTCAATGTCGCTGGTTTCCCGGCAGTCACCCCTGGCCCTGGAACCAAAAAGAATTACTTTTTCAATTTCCGGAAATAAATATGCAATTTGAGAAATCTGATTTTCCAAATGCTGCGCCAAAGCCATAATTTCCTCCCCATTTTAATCTCCGCCCGAGCTTATTTTATCACGATGAAGGGTACAATATAGTTCTGTCCGCTTCACACATTTTTGCACTCTGTCCATGCGTAAGTTCTTCCATATATCTCTTATCATGTGTTCTCATGAAGCCCGCGAAAGCATAAGCCCAGATTCGTATGCCGCTCCAGAGAATGGCATTCCTGCGTGATATATTTCCAGGAATCCTCATATTCCCCGGAAACGGAGAAATCGGAACCGGAAATAAATTTTAAAAACGCAGGCACCTGATCGTGATATTTCATGGCAAATTTGTAGGCATCCTGTTCTTTTTCAAGTTCCGTGCTGTTCATTTTTCCATAGAGTACATGATCCAGGTTGCATGACATGTAGTATACACGGTACTTAATATCCCACATGGAGCTGCAAACCACAAGCCGGTCCAGATTTGCCCGTTTTCGTTCATTTCTTGAGATGATTTTTTCGCGATTTGATGTTTGAATTTGAGACGGCGTATAAATTGTTTTTACCGCATTCTTATTTTCAACGATATTTTGATCCGGGATATAAGCCCCGTCCATATCAACGATGTGAATAATTTCTGCAAAATCTTTCTTGGTATAATGATTGTTTTTGGCATATTTCTGAATCTCTCCACAGGTTTTCCGGACGATATTGGAAGCTGTCACCTTATAATCTGTTGTGATATCACAATGCATAATATGGACATACAGCACATTTCTATCGTAGATCTGGTTAAGCAGAACGCCCAGGGCTTCCTCATCGGACGGCCCTTCCACGATTACAAATACAATTTTTTTACGAGCCACTAATCTCACCTGCCTCCCGGAATGCAAGGGCGATATCGTAATTATTGGTAGGCTCATACACGATTTCATTCTGCTCGCCGAGAACAATATCCCTGTAATAAAAATCCCGAAGATTGTTATTGGTTTTTACATTGCTGAAACGTATATACCGATTTTCAGGATTGACCGTGGTAAAGGCGATGAAACCGCGGTCCAGTGTTTCCAAAGGACGCAGATTGTGGGAGGTGAAAATAAGCTGGCCCTTGCCCTTTTCCGAAATAATCCTCAGTATTTCTCCCAGAAGATATTCAAATATTCCGGAATCCAGCTCATCAACGGCAACTGTGATGGACGACTGATTGTACACAACAATCAGAAGCTGGAGGATGGATATAATTTTTTTTATTCCATCGGACTCATATTGGAGCGGAAGCGTTCTTCCATTCCGGTTAGACAATAACTGGATTCGACAGCCCATGGTGTTATTCCTCTGCATAACGGATTCCATCTCCATTACGCTGATTGTCAATCCCGGAATTAATTGTGTAAGGACAATATTCATATTGTCTATAATTTTTCGCACAACACCGACTTCTTTTTTAGGGACGACTGTGGCTTTATTAAGAGGAAGCATGAGGTTTCCGACGGCCCTCTCCCTGCTTCCTTCATATTTAAAAGAAAGGGGCAGTGCATTCATGCTGATCAGGCCGGAATTTGCGGTATTGATAACAAAAAGCTCAAAGTTTCCAAAATTGACAAGACTTTCCAGCACAAACATGTTTCGGGCATCTCTGTTATTTTTTCGAATAACATTAAGCAGCTGCCGCGAAAAAATAAAGGAGCGTGATTCCGCAGAGGACATTTTTTTTGCCACAAGCAGATCCACTTCTGTCTGTCTGTTCTTTCCGACCAGAACATGATACTTTGCTTTGGGAACAAATACCTCATCGGTCCGGGTATCAATTACCGGCGTCATCCTGCTTTTTTCATCCGGTTCTTCCCAGGCGGCACTGAGTCTCTCATCAAACAGAACGGTTTTATAGGCTCCGCCGCTTTCTGCCATCTCCGTATTATGACTGGCATCATCCTGCTCTTTCCGGATGCACAGCGTATATAAAACTGTAAATATCCGCGCTTCCCTTGTATCTGCAATTCTGAATTCATATGTCAGTTTTGCATGAGCTGCATTGATATTTACATAATCAGCAAATCTTTCCGGCAGTCTTTGCCCGCGAAGTGCAGTCTCGAGCAGTGCAACTGCATCAATTAAGGCAGTTTTTCCAGAACCATTCTGGCCGTACAGGCCCAGAATACTGGAAGAGTATTTTTTTCGCGTATTTTCAAAAGATAGATATCCATGCTCAATATTTTTAAAGTTTTCAATGGAGATACTTTTTATCCGTACATCGGAATTATTCATATCATATATGCCTCCCAATCTGTCCTCATGATATCATATATATAGCAAAAAGTCAATTTTAATACGAAATTCGGCACAAAATGTACTATTTTTACTTTTCATTAGTGTAACCCGATTGAATGAAGTTATTCAAAATACTGCTGACACCATAACAAATCATCATGCTGATTTTTCCCGAGGCTGAACTGTTACAAATTTTGCTGTTACAAATTTTTTGCAATAACTACACAATATGGTTGTACTCCAATGAGTTTTAGACTATAATAAAAATAAATCTGAACAATTCAGATTTTGAAAAATACCCAATGAAAAGGTGAGTACCATGATCAATTATGCACAGCTGCACAAAGTATTAGAGCAAAAAACGATTTATACCCGTCAAATGGGAGATCGTTATAATCTTGATAACCGGCAGGTTGATGGGTTTATGAGAAAGGGACCGCTTTCTCTGAGCACTGTCAGAACTATCAGCCATGTTTTCGGATGTACAGAAGAAGAAGCCTTGAAAAAGGCATCAGAGATTGAGTTCAAATCAGATAATTAACTGCAAAAACAATGGGGGTGCCGCAAAATCATCAAATCAGATGATGGAACGGCACCCTTATATTCTTTGCCCTTTATCCGTCAGCGGTATCCAGATGCTTTCCGCTGTGTCCGATATAGATCTTCTTTTTATCCTCGAGAAACCGGAAATAGATACGGCATGCATCTTTTTTAAATTTGATATGGTTTGAAAATTCGTATTCCACCCCATCAATTGTAAGCCGGCGTTGTTTTCCGTAGAGATTCAGGGTCTTCTGGGATTCCGGAGAAATATCGATATTGTACATCCCCCGCAGCTCCTGAAAAATATCATTTTCCGACTTTCCTGATACCTCTCCGCGATAGAAAGGCAGCATCTTCTCATTTATTCTTCGGAAAATATCTAAAAGGCGTCCATAGCCAATGGTGCGGTAAGCGCTTTCCCTTGTGGCAGCGGTTTTTACAGCCGTTTTTGTGAATACAATATCCGGATACATTTTTTCAACCCGCTCAAACACCTCCCCGATACTTTGCGGAAAGGGATTCATGAGATTATAATCGTGAATTTCTGCGGCGGTTCTTAAATTGATGACCCGCGCCAGGGTGGCCCCCAGCAGGAAATATTCCTTTTCCGGCGCAGATGTATCCCCTGCCAGAGAAATCATCCGTTCATTTTCATCGCGATTGCAGAGATAAATAAGCTCGCGAACCCGTGGATCCGATACCTCTGGTTTCATTGCTTTTATGGCATTTTCCGTATACTGTCCCACTGTCAGCCGACTGCATTTTCCGAAAAGCTGAAACGGAAGCGCCAATTGTTTCCCATTTTCAGAATCTGTAAACGCCTTTAAATCATGGCAGGAAAACGTTTCTTTGAGCCACATTTTCCCGCCATATTTTTCTGTCTCATCATACAGCTCTTTAAACTCTTTTAACGTCCCCTTCAGACAGTATGCAGAGGATTCCTGTAAAAGAGCGTTCTCATTAAAATAATAATCCATTACAGTAAACCAACACTATCTTCGATGGTGACCCGGTCCAAAAAATCCTCCGGCCAGATGTCCAGCTCCCCTGTCTCTTTTATGTCAATTCGATTGATTTCGCAGGAGAATCCTCTTTTTTCAAAAAAGTACACGGCAATTTTTTTTGCCAGCTCCGGAGAATTTTTTACTGTCAGCCGGGTTCGGTTAATGATTTCCATACTCTGGGTTTCAAGCACAACTTTTATTCCATAGTTGGCAGCATATAAAAATAATTCCACCAAATCAGCTTTCCACTTGGGGTGCAGATGGACCTCCGGATTTTCAATGATCACCAGATCTCCCGGCAAGGCCGTTAAAATCTGTACAATAACAGGAAGAATCTGTGTATTACCAAAACCAATCTGGCTGATCGAAAGTTCCACACCACTTTCTATGGCAACCAGCTTATACTGGCTGCTGTCCATTCTGACGGCAAATTCCGTTTTGAGCAGCTTCGAAGTCCATTTTGCAAACGCTTCCATAAAGGGCGTTCCGTCAAAGATGGATTTATCGTTCCAGTATGCCATGACCTCTGCAGCATTATTCCCATTAACATCCAGAAGACTGCATCCGGTATCCGGGACATGAGAGGAAACAGCCCGGTATGGCCCAAGATAACGTATGAACATCTCATTCAGACTGTTTAATTCATGAATGCACAGCTGAAGCTTTTCCCGTTCCCGCACATCAGATATTTCAGGAAAGGATGTAGCGGGCTGGATTCCCATAAACTTTACACTCCCCAGGACATTTCTCTTCCCATCCTCCTGCCTGGCAAAAATATAGCCATTCTCGGCAAGAAGGAACTGATATATGTGATACTGATCGCCTTCCTCATCCATAATGAGCTGAAGCTCATTTAATACTGCTGCGTCGGACTGTCTGGCGGCCACCTGCATGTTCCCCTGGAGAACAGAACCAAATCTTAAGGTAACATGGGCGCCAAGCGATGGCATTGGGCGAAAATAAAGATTATACTCAATGGACTCTGAACGGCTTACATTTTTATTCAGTACATCCTTCAGTTCCCCAAGTCCGTTCACTTTGCGGAAAGCCAAAGAGGGAACTCCGGAAAACTGATTTTCAATTTTGGAAAGGACACGAATACTCTGTATCAGAGAAGTTTTTCCTGAATTATTGGTTCCGGTCAATATGGTCAGACCCGGAAATTCTATGTCCGTGCTGTCCTGATGAATCTTAAAATTCTTGATAGAATATTTTTCAAACATTGCTTTCTCCTAAAATTAAGTCCATTTCATTTAACCAGAGTTCAAAACGCATTCTTACCTTTGCGATGCTGGTATTGGACCCTCCCTTCACAGAACTCCGGAAGCCGGCATGTTCCGTAAGAAGTTGTCTCATACGCTGTCTGATCTGCTCTCCATGATAAAGTAAACATTCTTTCTCATATCCGGAGAACGAATAGGTAATAACATCATACAAAGCCAGATTAATCCGGCGTTTTTTTTCATCCGCCAGAAATGCATCGGCTCCCCAAATTTCTGCAATGGCATCAAATACATTTTTAAATACTGGTTCAAACTCTGCCTCCCGGCTGCGGTAGTTCTCATATTCCTGAAGTGTTTTATCCAAAAAAATTTTCATATTGCCGTTATACTCTTCAAATCCCTTATAGTAAAAAGACATGAAGCGCAGAACCAGTTCCTGGTGCTGAAGCGCAGAAAAATCCACTTCTTTTTCTGAGATCGTCTGCCGGAAAGAATTATATTCCGCCAGCTTTCTTATGAATGGAATTCCCATAGTTCCATATTGGTAGTTTCTGATTTCCTGGGAAGAAAAAGAACGACGGTTTAAATTCATGCTCTCAAACAACTGGCGGCGGAATTCACCCTCAGAATCATTATGAACCACATAAGCAACCAATTGAAAATCCTCAATTTTCCGCTGCTCAATAGGGCTGAGATCAGAAAACCGCCGCCCATTCCAATCGGGGTTTTGACTTACAAGCTCAAATCCATCCTTAAAAAAGGATACGAAGGTCTTAATTCTCTGGGCGCCGTCAATGACTTTCATGCTTCCGTCCTTTGCCGCTTCGAGAAATATTGCCTGTACAGGAATTCCTCTGAGGGCCGCCTCGATTAATCTGCTTTTTCCTTCCGGCGTCCACCGCAGATTCCTAAGCTCCGGCGCGTCCATTTTTAAAATACCATTTTCCTCCCAGCGAAGCAATTCATAAAGGGAAAGAATCCTCATATCGATTTTAACTTGTTCATTTCCAGTGAAAGCAGCCATTTTTTCTCCATCTATTCAGGTTTTCATGTTTTTCTATATCTATTTTATCCCATTCAGCCCGCAATTACAACACAATTCCAGATACAGTTCGCAGGGCGCGGAACCCCGGGCAAAAACAGACGTCAAGCTTGCCTGTAAGGCGGTTTTGGGCCGGGGTTCCACATCGGGCGAACGCCCGATGCTTCTTGTCCGCAGTATGCGGACAAGAAGACGCCCCTGCGAATAACAGCAAACCCCGGCTGAAAACAGATACCAAGCTCGCACGTAAGGCGGTTTTTGAGTAACTTAAGACCCGCCCACGTCCATCATCCACCGCAGCGCATTCAGCTTCTGAACACCATTATAATTCATTTCCTCAAAAATATCATCAAGCGTAATAAGATACTTGGGATAATTGTCTTCTATTTTTTTAAATGGCGCCAGCTCCCGCTCCAATACCTTTTCCTCCAGCGTTGTCTCTGCCACCTGATAATAGGAAGGAATTCCATCCTTCATGGAAACAAAGTCAATTTCCCCATCACGTCCCACCTGCCCCGCATATACTTCATATCCGCGGCGCTTAAGCTCCAGATAAACAAGATTTTCCAGAATACGGCCCACATCGGATTCCTTTCCTTTCACCAGCATATTCCGCATTCCGATATCTGTGGTATAATATTTATTGACCGTGGTTAAAAATTCCTTCCCCTTGATGTTGTACCGCCGCACCTCGTAAAACAGCAGGCTGTCCGTGAGCCCGCGGATATAGCGGTCCACTGTTTTGGGATCGATCTTTTTTTGGTTCGATGTCATGGTATTTGCAATGGCTGTTGGCGATGTGCGGTTTCCGATGTTGAACAGCATGAATTTTGCCACTGCTTCCAGCATATTAACATCTGCAATTTTAAAACGTCTCACAATATCATTTAAAAGAATCGTGTTATAAATTCCGATCATATATTCTCTTGCTTCCTGCAGCCCATAGTGATATTTCAGCACATACGGGAATGAGCCAAGCAAAATATACAGATTGAATTTTTCATTCAATGTGAGTTTCTTTCTCTCTTCATCCAGTCCCTGGCAAAATTCTTTAAAGGAAAGCGGCAGCATGGAAAGCTCCACATACCGGCCAGTCAGCAGTGTCGCCAGCTCACCGGACATAAAATATGCATTGGAGCCAGTGATATACACATCACAGTTTTTTCGCAGAAACAGGCTGTCCACGGCCTTCTGATACTGTTCCACATGCTGAATTTCATCGAGAAAAATGTAATTCATCTTATCCGGAACCAGCCGTTCCTTAACATACTTGTACAGACTCCGGTAGTTTTGAAGGTCCTCGAACTCGATATCTTCAAAATTAATGGCTATAATTTGCTCTGGTAAAATGCCGCTCTCTAAAAGATGATCACAGTATATCTCAAACAGCGTTGATTTCCCACATCTGCGTACCCCCGTGACTACTTTAATGATTTGTTTATCCCTGTGGCGCAGCAGCCATTTCAGATATTCCCCGCGCTCAATTCTATGCATACCGCCACCTCCTGTCTCTAGTATACGTGGTTTCCGAAAAAATATCAACAAAAAATCGGAATGCATTCCGTTTAGCTTCCAATAAAGGCGAAATTAAGGAATACATTCCGTTTTCAATTTGACGTGCTGACACATTTACATTTTGCCGAATGACTTGCCTGAATTTTCCCCCGCCGCCTTATGCACGATAAAACTTCTGATTTTTACTTTTGGGATGGCCGGGAATGGTCATTTTCAGCCTGCCGCTTTCTATCAGGGGATTAATGTAATGATTGCTTACATAAAAGATGGTTGCCATGCCAAGAAATTCTGCAATCTCCTTTCGTCCCCGTGGAATCTCACAGAATTTCAAAAGTTTTTCCTCCTCAGTGAAGTCCGCAGGCGGTGTATCTTCATGCTCTCCATTATAAAAGGTAACACAAAAAAAATTTTCTGATTCTGAAAATACAGCGTCCTCCATTCCCAGAATGCCCAATTCCCTCTGTATGGCAGAGATTCCGGAATGCCTGTTTTTCATAATTCCCATAATCTCCAGAGCCCTGGCCAGAACCGGGTTTCTTATCTCTGCCTGTCTCTCCCCCAGTTTATCGAAAGACGTCCTTCCATAAAGTCCCCCCGGGCTCCTGACCTCTACTCTGTTCTTATAAACAATCACTTCTACCGGCACAGACTGCGTATAAACGCTGTAATCTCTGTGGACCAGAGCATTTAATACTGCCTCTTTTAGAGCAGAAACCGGATATTCATACTGTTCCGTGCGCCGGCCGGTGCCAGGATCACGCACGGATTTACGTTTCAGATGACGGTTAAAAAAATCCGATACACCATTTAAAATTTCTGGTATCGTGCCCTCCAGCCTTTGATTCACCGTGTACTGTATTTTTTCCCGGGTTTCTGTTTGTACTTGCTCCTGTGGTTCTTTTCGTACCACTGCCCATGCTTCTTTTTGCATCTCTTCCTGTGGCTCTTTTCGCGCCCTTTCTTGTTCTGCTTTTTGCACCACTGCTCGCGCTTCTTTCCGTACTATTTCCTGCGTTTCTCTTCGTACCACTTCCTGCACTTCTCTTCGTGCTCTTTCCTGTACTTTTCCCCCCGCCTCTGTGTCGGTTCTGTCCTCCGAAGCGACCATGGCATGAACCATATACTGGGGGTAAAATATCTGTGGGTAAACAGAAAACAACAATGTGCAGGCAAGGGTGGGATGTCCATCCACAGTCATGCCAAGAAAACGTTTTATGTCTGAGTCAGGCAGATGCACCAGGCCCGGATGCCGCTCCCTTGCCATGGACAAATAAGAATTCAGGGCTCTTTCATTAACAGCACTCATATCTGTATTGTAATTTACCCGCATATCATCCTGGTATTTCTTCCGGTAAGCTTCATAGCCATATATCCGGTAAGCCGACATCCGCACATTGAAACTGCCTTCTCTCACATAGGCGCCCATGCTTTTCCCCATTCCCTTATAATAACATGGACGTTCCGACACATCCAAAGGCGGAATCTCCGCTGCCACAACACAGCTGTTTCTGTATTTTAATACCGTAAACAAAGGCTGCACCACAGGCTCCATCTGCCTGCACTGTTCAGATACTTTTTCTTGCAAATCGCTGACATCATAAACGCCTGTGACCGCGAATCCGCTTTCAGCATCCAGACCAAAAAGAATCACTCCTCCGCTGTCCTGGTTGGAAAAGGAGGATAAAACAGCATATAATGGTCTCGGACATTCCCGGTCGGCTGACAGGATCTCGATAGTCGTTCTGCTGGCCTGTCTGTCCTGTACTTTTTTGACCAATTCCATAAGTTCCAGCTCCATCATGGCTTCATCAATTCCTTTTCCTTTGTCTTTTTCCCGTTCCAGTTCCAGTTCCGATAACCGCTTCACAGTCACTATGCTGTGTATTGGTGATATTGCTCATGAAACCTATCACAGGTACAGTATTTCCAACATGATATTATTTTGTCTTAATCTCGTGGCTGTTCTTTGGAACAAAAGAAAATTCTGACGATGTATCCTTCGCCCAAAGTTTTTCAAGATTCAAATTTGCTTTCTCCAGAACCATACGAACATTCTTTAATGCACAGAAGTCTCGCTTGAAATCTTTATTGCTTCGACTGTGCGTCAGATCAATTACACTTTTAATTTCACAACAGCGTACAAGTTCATCTTCAAAATTCAGCACCTGTGGCAGAAATACCAATTTAATCTTTGTGCAAAATAAAGATAAACGTTTAATATTTTCTTTCAGACAAGCTGTATGCGGTACATCGGTATCAAACATGAGAACAACTGTTGTACCAGCTTGAATGGTAATGAGCTGAGACTTCGGCAAGGGTTCCTGTACCACGTTGAAAATTTTTATTCTTCCTGGTTGTATTTTTTGAGGATTTTCTTTCAATGCATTTAACAACCGTTCTTCACATTTTCCTTCTGCAAAATAAATGCAATTATTCCTCATCACTGCACCTCATTTCCAATCCGTTCAGCATAGATTCATCGGGAAGTGAAAAGAATACATCATTCTCCACTGCACAACGAATAGAGTCTGTGTTACGCTTCAAAATTTCAGAAGCATAGGTAACACAAACATTATATCCATCCTCCTCTCTTTTTCTGAGAAAAGCAAAGCAATGTTTCGGCAAATTCAAGTCAAGCATATCTGTATTATGTGTTGTGAAAACAAGCTGACCAGAACGTCCAAGATGTTCAATCATCAAGCCAAAAATTTTCTTTTCAATATCACTTTGAATATATGAAAAGTGTTCATCGCAATAATAAAAACCGTTACGCTCTTCCATAAGCAGGGCAAGGAAAAAGGAAATATCCACACCCTCAGCCGTTCCACTTGACAGGGAGTCTCTGTTAAGCAGTTTTCCATCTTGGATAATGATTTCTTCCCGATTTCTGCGGATGACAAAAGAATTACGCAGATCCTTAGCGATGCTCACGTCGGCAAGTGTAGGATCAAGGGTACCGATGACCGCCCTCAACGTTTTGAGTGCAAGAGACTTTTTAATTTTGGATACTCTGGCTGTGGGCTTAATATCAGGACAAGAGAAAATATAATCAACTTTTCCAATATGTCTGCATATTGCAGCATAATCTTTTTCCTTATACTCCACCAGTTTCTCTCGACACATTTCATAAGAATCTTTTTTCAATATCTCCGTACAAAAATATCTCACATTGGTCACATTGCCATTTTCAGATTCCGTAAGATCACCATTTAACCTGTGCAGCATATAGCCGTTGTTGACAAAATCAATTTGAAACGATGCAATCCTATCAGACAATGCCAACAAATTTAAAAAAGACGGATCGCCACTGTTAATAAAGTTTACAATATTGAGCAGCGCTTTCCCCAGACTTGTCTTTCCTGTTGCATTAGCCCCCATTAAAATGACCGCCCTTTTATATCGAAAGTTCGGACGTCCTTCCAGAAACTCATCTTCAAGCAAAGAATTAATAATTTTTTTGGGATAAGAAAAATCAATACTGAAATTTGTAAATCCGTAAATATTATTTAATTTCAAGTTTAGGATTATCATTGATACCCTCCAGATATATTTGTTCTTGATTTACGAAGTAATTATACAGTGTCCCACTTTAAATTACAAGTGATCCTTTAAATAAAACCTCTTTCTTTCATCCCCCATTCTTCGGTTATTTTCTATCTCTTTTAGGTTTTTACGGTAAATAACACTTATTTTGAATTTTTTCCTGCTAAATGGTTTTTATAAGGACGATTATCGGAAGTAATTAGCAAACAACCAAAGGAAATATACCATGTACGATTTATTAAAGAAGTATCTT
>ERZ808046.1173-NODE-1173-length-13016-cov-7.516810_pt1 | contig 13016 bp, 10 predicted proteins | sample MGYA00380196_ERZ808046 | MGnify/ENA primary metagenome ERZ808046 (study PRJEB31490, sample SAMN06133421) | mouse gut metagenome | isolation source: Z6_2 | host: mice | place: China: Chengdu | collected 2015-05 ...
TCACTAATAATAAAATCATTGATATACAATCCTTTTTCATCTTTTTGAATAATCTTATCCAAAATATCACGATGAACTTCTAGATTAGGAACAAGCTTATTGAATTTTTAATAATATTTACTTTTACCGCAAAGTTAACTCAATCCCTTATTCTAGTAACTATAGTAAATATAATGAATAGAGGTAAAAGAAGAATGAGATTAAAAGCAAAACAACTGTTGCTCTTCTTAGGAGGAAGTGCAGCGGCAGTAGCTGCAAAATCAGCAACTAATACACAAGTACATGCTGACACTATTACTGTTAAAAAAGGTGATACAACTTGGGATATTGCCCAAAACTATAACAAAACACACCAAAACGATAAAACTTCAGTAGAACAAATTATTAAAGATAATAACTTACAAAAAGAAGGTTCATTAATCTTTGTAGATCAAAAGCTTGAAGTTAACAAAGATGATGGTACCCCAAAGAAAAAAGTTAGTGCACAAACACAAACTAAATCTGTGACAGGTACCAATAACACCAGACAAAACACTAATGTACAATCTACTCCAGCTACTAACAATAGTGGCAAAGTAACTCAGCGTCAAGCTCCTGCTGCTCCTTCAACACCTGCAGTTCAAAATCAAAGTGCTGCATCAAATGTTCAACAAAAATCTTCAAATTATGTTTCTAATGTTGGCGGAAGTGAACAAGCTGCTAAAGAATGGATTGCAGCAAGAGAATCAGGTGGTTCTTACTCTGCACGCAATGGTAGATACTATGGTAGATATCAATTAGATACTGCATATTTAGGCGGCGACTACTCTCCTAGCCATCAAGAACAAGTAGCAGACAATTATGTTAAAAACCGATACGGATCATGGCAACAAGCCCAAGCTTTCTGGCAAAGTAATGGTTGGTACTAAAAGCTAAATCTGATCGTTAACTGTTATATCCGAAAGAAGCGATTCTTTGAATCGCTTCTTTTTTATTTGTTTAATATCCTTTAGTAACAAAGTAAAAAATTATTATTTCAACACAAAAAAAGTCCAGCTTTTTACTGGACTCTAAAGTTCATAAAATCTAAAAAAGATCTTTTATGGCTGCCGCATTTTTTTGCTTCCAGTCATTTTTTGGACTCTCATCCCTACATTCTTCCTTCCTATCAACTTCTTGTTTATGACTAACTATCGGTTCTATCTCATTATCAGATATGAACTCAGATGTATCGAACTGCTCACTAGCAATATTTATTTCTCCCGTATCGGCATTAACTAATATCGAATCTGGCTCTAAAAATTCTTTTTCGCTCTGCTCTTTTGCTTTAGCTTCAGAATCACTAGGCGAAGAAACTTTAGTTTCTTGTGGTTCTATATCAACGACTTCTACATTTAAGTACTCTTCTTCTGCCGTATGTTTTTTTAAATTATAAGGTATCGGGGATTGATAAGAAAACTCATTGATAGACTTGTCACTGCTCAATTTATACTTTTCTACTGGGTGTTTATATCTTTTCCAAAAATAGATACTACCTACAACTATTCCAATAATTATTAAAAAAGCCAAAATAAAACCTCTTTCATAAATTAAAAGGACTCATTAAATTCAATCTCTAAATTCAATAAGTCCTAAATATAAACAATAATACATAAAACAATACAAAATTTTCAAACCAACAATGGTTTTTCAACCAATTCAGCAAAACAAAATGCTGACAAAAATCAAAATAAAAATAATAATTATTTCTACTTTTTAATTTTAGCACGTTGGAAATATCTAAGTAAATACCATAACTTCCTAGCTGCAGAAGAAAAGTAAGAGAAGTTTTTCACATGTTTTATTAAATAACTATCAAGAATAAAAATTTTTGTGTTAAAATAAGTGCAATGAAAATGCACCTATTAGGAGTATAAACGGTGTAATTTAAAAGCGGTTATTTATTTTATATTTAAGTAAAATTGAATAACAGTTGGTTGGTTAGTTAATGTGAATAATTTGTTTTTCGTGGTAATTGGTAAGTTAACGCACCCTGTTAATAATACTTATTACCTACTTTTTTATAAAAAGGTGTAGTACTGCTATGAAAGGAAGCAGATCGAATTTACATGTTTTATGTGCGAAAATGTGTAAGTTCTAAGTATGGGAAGGAATATGATAGAAGGAATATCTATAAGTCCAATACATGAAATGGAAGAACTTTTTCAAAGAAAATTGCAATTACTAGATTCAATTGGTGGTTTTAGTTCAGAGTATCCGGCTTATTTAAGTATGTATATGGAACGCGAGAGTGAAGATTGCTTTACTGGAAGTATTGCTATTGATTTGGTAAACAAAATGACCAAGAATCCCGTAAGCATCAACTTAGAGTTTTTTAAAGCCGTCAAGTACACGGCAGAATTGGATCAACTGGCATGGAATACATATCAAGAATACTGTGCTGAAGATTCTTCATTTTATAAAACAGTTTGCAGTGAGCTTTTCAAACGAGAAATTCACCATCTATTCATTAAAGAACCTGTATATCAGTCAAAAACATATAACCATGTTGTTTTAGAAAAAAGAATGTTAGACGAAGAGTAACAAAAAGACACCTCAGTATGAGGTGTCTTTTTGGTTACCTTCCCTACTTTTTTCCTTAGATTGCTTCCTTGAATAGTAGTACTTTCTTTTTTCTGGAAAATCAGTTAAATATTTTTCAAGATCTAACATAAACCTATCATCAAGTAAATTTGTGCCGATTTCTTGAGTTCTAAAATATGATGAGCTTGGCTTATCAATATATCGTTTGATAGGGAAAGTCCATGCATCTAAGTCTTTGTTCAAGTGATGAATATGTTTACGGTTATTTACTATATCTTCAATATCTTCTGTAACTTTCTCATTTTCTTTTTCGGACAACATTTCTTTTATTTTTTGCATATTATCATTCTGCGATAATTTTATATTTTCTTCGTCTAAAGGATTCCCATATGAATCATTCTTTACCTTAAAAAAGAAAGTAAAAGTGTCAAAGTATAAGAGAGCATACCCATTAATAAAGACCCGTATTGATGCCAGAAAAAAGCCTACAACATCTGCAAAAAAATCGCCTTGTGGGATAGGATAAACTTTATTCCAATAATTTATAAAGATGGTTAAAGGAATTGTTCTATCAAGTTGAGGAGGTCGTTTAGTTAGTTTGCTATTTTCGATGTCAAAAAGAAAATATCTAATAGGTGTGAAAAAAGCAAATATAATTCCTAGCCCTATTTTATTAGTTAGAATGATGAAGAAAGCATCTAAAAATATAGCTCCCCAACACAAAAGAATAGTAATTTTATTAAGTAGCTTAAATAATTTAAAAGTACCATTATCTCTTACTGTTAAACTACTTTTGCGGGGCAACACAATCACCTACTTTTTGTTAATTAAGTTCCCAGTGACGAAAAAATTGAATCATCCCTCATAAAGGTTTTATGAGAGTAGTCTAATGTTAATAAATACCCTTATAGAAAGTATCTAAATTAGTTCCATCCATATTAGCTGGGTGGTTAGCAATGAAATTACGCATATACGTATCAGTGTAAGGCAACATAGTATCGTGTAAATGCTCATTAACATTATTAATGCGTTGCTCATTACTTAAGAAACTGTCTAGTACCCTATTAGCTAATCTTTTATCGTTTTGCTTTACATTACCATTAAAGAAAATCTGACTATCAGCATTAGGCTCAATATCAAGCCCTGTCTCCCCATTATTTTGTAGTGGAATGTAATAACTAGAATTAGCAGGCATCCCACTAAGTTCAGGAGCGCTTTGGGACAAATCAGTTAAAGTTTCTCTAGCACCAGTCAATGAATTTTTACCGGTAATAATAAAGGAATCATTGTTTCCTTGAAGGGCAAAATCAGAATAATTTCCATACTGATCTAGCGTTGGATAAGATTTATTAGTACGTGCTCTTTCTAAGATATTAGACTTAGGCATATGTGAAAAATCACCCAAATTAGTTGGAGCGGAAGATGAAAAGTTTGGATTAGAGAAAAATGAGCCTAAATCAGGGATGCCATTACTTAGAGAAGTGGCAATTCGTTGTCCATCAGATAAAGTATATGGAGAAGCAACAGAATGAGTAGCTGCATCAAATCTAAGGGAAGGAGTACCGTTAGAAGATAAGTCTAAATCTTGATAAACGGTTTGTCCTGCTCCTAGAGTTCCATCCCCTCTTCCTAAATTACCAACAGTGAACCAATCTCCAGCATCATTTTGTGCTTGAAGCATAGAATGAGTATTCTGAATCTGCATTCTAAAAGCACCTGGTTTAACCCCAATATTTCCTCTTGCATCCGTAACTTTAGGAAGCATGTTATAGGCACCTTCCAAGTTTAAACTGGAATTAGTAGGAACCAAATTAGGATTATCAGTAATTCTATTTTGAGCTATAGAATTCCATTGAAAACGCCCATAAGAGTGGCGGGGAGCATTTAAATTATCAAATTCTGGATGTTCTCGTTCCCATTTCTTCTGAGAGGGATGAGTAACCCATGAAGTCGGATTATTAGCATCAAAGTTAGAAGCAGTCTCAGAGGTCATATTATGGAATTGTGCCCAATTTTTTTGACCTTCTGCATAGTAAGCAGCTTTATCTTGGTTATTAACAAAATTATCAAAATCTGAAACAGATGGGGCTTTTCCATTTTGTCCAATCATAGAACCGTACACATTCCCTTGTGGTGAAAAGACGGTGTCTAAGTCATTACCAGTAACTTTAGGAAATCCTCCAAAAGTGGAATTAATGGTATTTGCTGCTTGATTGTTTAATCGATGCCATAAACTATTATCTAACATCGTTGCTGATTCACCGTTACCTTCTAATGTAGGAATCTCCTGCGTTAGAGAACGACCAGCTACTGAATCAGCAGTAGCAGCTAAACTACTTACCTTAGTAGGTGCAATTCCAAGTGACTTTAATCCTTTAGATAATTCATTTTTATAAATATCAGAATTAATGACTGCTCCCTTATCGTGAGCAAGTCCTTTTTGGAAGACATTATCATCAACTTGTCCGTAAATATGACCATTAGAATTATTTAAAGCTTGTTGAGCAGCCTTATCAGCAACATTACTAATATGTGTTCCGTATTTTTGTTTAAAGTCATCAGATACTTTCCATTCATCGAAAGACATTCTATCCGGAGTAGGAGCACCGGCTAAGTTACCTGCGTTATATTTCTGTTCTAACTTCTTTTCTTCTGCTTTTCTAGCAGCTTTACTTGCTTTCTCCGCATCTGCATATCCAGCTTTATCAAACATGATTTTTGGATCATAAGCAGCAGATCCAGCTTTAATCATAGCTTGGTCGGCTTGTTGTAGGGCGGCTTTCTTTTGTTCAGGAGTTAAAGATTTATCAGCTAAAACAGCTTGTCTGAAGTTGCTATTAATTGCTTGAGCCGACTTATAGTTGTTCTTTCCATTAGTCAATCTCTTAGCCTTCGCCATTGCAGCAGCTTCAGTATCAAGATTTGCATCTTTAGCGAATTCAGCATTACTTTTTGCTTCATTGATAGCTTTTTGTTTTTCTTCGTTATTATCTAAGTTTGGATCAAGGCTTGCTTTCTTAATCTGCTCGTCCAAACCAGCAGCATTATCGATTGAGGATTTAACTGAAGAGGTAGCTGCTTTTTTGGTAGCATTATTAATTCTCTTCTTTAGATTTTCTTTTTGTTTTCTATTCGGATCAGCTTTCTTTAAGCCTAATTTAGACAATCCAGTAGTTGTTAAATGAGCAGCTCTGTTTCCTATTTCTCCACCAGCTTTACTTAATGCTAATGCCATGTTAGGATCTCCACCTGCTCCTTGAGCTACAGACATAGCGGCTAATTGTCCAACACTTTTACCAGCAATACCGTTAATTCTAGCTAATGCCTTTGCGGACTTGCTTCTTAAATTATTTAACGTATTATCTGCATTAAATGAATTTCCGAAGGCTTTCTTAAAGGATGATAATCTAGATCCCTTTTTAGCAATTTTGGCAGCATTAGCTCCAGCCTTTAAGCCTTTTAATCCACTTGCTGCTCCTAAACCTCCTGCAGTAACTCCACCAGCAATAGCTAGTGCCCCAGCACCAATTCCTGCAGCACCGATCATAGCTGTTGTCTTCAATGAGTTAGATGTACTTTTATGAATTTCGTCTAATGAATTCAATTGAATTCCAAATAGGGAGGCTAAAACACGGGATAAAGGTTGAAAGAGAACCATTATAATGAAGCCAATTACCATAGTCTCAAAGTGCTGTTCCGCATTCTTAACTGAGACATTAGCACTAATACCAGTTGCTTGAGCCGTCCCAGAGATTAAGTGCCAGCCAGCACCGATAATATTAAAATGACTTACATCTCCTGCAATCTTTCCTAGTGTATTGGCAGATCTTTCACCGCTTGAAACACCTGTAATATCATCTTTCATAGCAGCCCAATTTGAATTGTTCCATGCCATAAGCGTTGCCATAAAAGTAATTGTTAGAGCATGAATACTTTGAACAAAAACAGTTCCAATAAATTCTCTAAACCAATTTATTGTTCTCCATTTACCCCAATTAGATGGCCAAAATGCAATAAATATTGGGCCTAATACCCAAAGTATTACAAACACAATCTCTCTTACAAAGTAGTAATACTTTAAATATACAGCTAATCCAATATAGGTCATTAAATAAACAATAGAGAATATGATTCCGACAAAGTTAGAGCCTAAGAAAGTTCCACTAGTTAACATATTGATAGTATCAGAGCTAAATCCCAATGTAATAGCTTCGGATAATATTGTATATTGTTTTCCACCAACATGAGTAACTGCCATGTACTGAGCAAGACCTAATACTATGGCTGCATTAATAGTTAAAATCATTCTAACTAGTAGTCCATAGCAAATACATCCAACAACAGCAATAGCCGTATCAATTAAATTTTGATACCACTCAGCTCTTGACCGAATTGGACTAAATGCTTGTCCCCACCCCATTTTTCCAGTTTGAATAATAAGGGTAATTACGATTAATACTCCGGCTAAAGCTAAAAACATTGGTCCCATTTGTTGTCCAATATTGGCTATGGACTTTGTATCAGCAGTATCGGCAAAAACAGTTGAATAAATATTTTTATTGTATGTTGTTGCAATACGGGAATATGTCTGTGCTCCGGTTTCATCAGGTTCATAAGTGGTGGCGAAAATAGTTGCTCCGGGTCCAGATTTAGCCATCCAGCTTCCAATAGCTGAACTGTAGAACATATCTAAAACTGCCTTAGCTATTTTTCCCGAAAAACTAAGTGAATCATCACTTAGTGTACCCGCCGTTTTATCTGTTTTTTTGTTTTCTTGCTTTGCTTTGCTTTCTTGATTACCTAGTTCAGCATTTACCTCTTTAGCTCTTTTATTATTCTTTCCAAGTACCTTGGTATAAGCTTCCCCCATTAGTTGCATTGCATTTGCATAGGCAATAGATGGTGAGGGGTTACCTTTATTTTTTGCTTTATAGTGGTTGTACCAAGAGTTATAACTCTTAGTAAATTCATTGTCGACCTTATCATTCTGTGCATTCGTTAACTTTGCATCTTTTCCTATTCCCAATAATTTAAAAGATCCATCATAAAAATTACCAGTTGCGCCAGTATCGAAAGATACTTGTTTTGAATTCTTAGCAAACTTCTCAAAACGCTCTTGATATTGTCTTCTTTCTAGATCAATTCTCCCATCTGCAGAATGGCGCTCCCTGTTATCAAAATTTTGACCATAGTGGGAGCCCCAAGTAAATCCTTTACCATTAAAAAGGTCTGCAGTGGACTGTCCTGTTGCATCTATAGCAGAACCCAGCATATCCTTACCACCTTGGAAACCTGCGGTAAAGTAGCCCCACAAATTCTGTTGCTTAGTATCATACTTTGGCATAACTCTAGCACCTAGAGCTGTAATTCCTCCAAAAAGAAGAAGAAGACCAGCCGCTAAACCTATACAATATTTTATTATTTTATTATTTTTACTTTTTCTTCTAGTTTTAGCCATAAATAACCTCGTTAACTATAAGGACTTATTAATCTGGTCAATAATATCTCTAGTTTTACGTGCTTTTTCTACTGCTTTATTAGATTCAACAAAGTCCCATTCTTCTCTTCCTGGATTAGTTCTAATCCAAAGATTTTCACCTTCTGCTTTTAAAATTCCTTCTCCTTTATCGGGATGTTCAGTCAAAATATCTAATGCTCCATCTGTTAAATCAAAGGCATCTTTCATTAGTTGTCTATACTCTGATTTAAAACCAAGAAATAGCATAAAATCTGAGTTAGTATATAGAGCATCTGCTTTATCGTTATGCTTTAATCGTTTAATATCTTGCGACATCCAACATAAAGCTCCATTTCTTTTCCGACATCTTCTGACTATGATTTCAAAGAATCCGGACATTTCTGGATCATCAATAAACTGCAAAATTTCATCTGCATCTAAAACTTTCTTGACTGTTGCTTTCGTTGGATTTTTCATCCATCTTTCCCATAGGTATTGCGTTATAACATAGTAAGCTACATTCTTTAATGAACCTGTTAGTTGAGAAATATTGAAGTTTACATATGTATAGTCATTTAAAAGCTTGGATCTACCTTTTCCAAAGTTTGTTTGTCCATCAAATAAAGGCTTAGATCCTGTTCTTAAATACGGCTTTAATAGATCTAATAATCTATCTACTTTTGCATCTGCTTTCCCATTGTCTCCGGTATATAGAAGCTCCAATTTATCATAAATATCTGTGAGTGTTGGCTCAGGCTTTGGTAAACGATCATAGTATTGAGTTCCAATTTGACCGGGATGATCTTCAAATAATGAATTTGGATCCTTAGTAATACCAAAATCATCTATTACGGCTGTGATAGCAGTTTCAAGACAGGCGATTTCTCCTGGTGTTAGTCCACCTTCAGAACCCAAACTTTTCAATATAACATTTACAAAGCTTTCAACATTTGAAATCATTGAAGCAATATTTACTTTTTGAATGAACACTTCGCCATCTTCATGCTTTACGATTTGTTCGCCATCATTGTTGATACGAATCTGTTCTTCAACTTCTTTAGCACTTAACTGACGTCCAACACTATCGGACATATCAATTTCATCAATTGGAGTCTCTATAGTAGAAACAGCACATGGATTGATAATGAAATCAGCATCAGCAGTAATATTTAAATTTAACTGATGTAACTTCTTTGCTAGGCGTACATACTCACCATCTGGATCAATCGAACGGTGTTCAATTCCTTGTAATGACACTTCCCTAGCAATTTTTAGTTTTGCAGAAACGGACTTACCAGATCCAGATTCTCCCACAACTCCCATATTTGCATTATTAGGTCTATGAGCTTCAGTACCAAATACGTTTAAGAATTCAGTATTATGAGATGGAGTTGCTTGGTTAAGGGCAAAAGGAATTCCGCCATTGAATCTTCCTGCTGCATTTCTAGCTAAATCCATAACTCCTAAAGCTGAACGTGTAACATTGCGATAGGTATCATCCAATGTAACTAGACGTGCGCCAATAGGTACAGTTTGCAAATAACCAGATTTAACTCTTTTAACATAGGGTACAAGTGATATACCCTTATCTCCCAAAATATCGGCAATAATACCAAAATTTTGATTCATATCTCTTTCGCTATTGCCATAGATGATAAAAGAGATACAAACATCATATAGACGATCTTCATCAAATTGAATTTCATTTAATAAGTTATCAATATCATTGTATTTTGTAATATTGTCACGTAATTGGAAGGTTTGTCCCTTTTTTGCTTGGAAATCCGCATTTGACTGAATAACATTTAAATAATTAGAGAGTTCTTTCATAACCGTTTTTCTTGCGTGTGGAACGATGTCCATTGTAATGTCTACGAATCCTTGAGAAAGAACTTCTTGGAAGATAGTTGTATCTACCGACCGTGGATATCCTGATGGTGGTATATAGGCAGCAATACCATATGTCCGGTGTTTCATTGTCTCTCTCATAATGAAATATTCCTGCATTACATCATCAGTAGACCAATAACTATTACCGAGAATATTGATTAAACTAGGCTGCCCAATTTTGGTAGATGGAGCACGTTGTTTATCATAATAGTCCTCATCTTCATCCTCTTCATTTTCTTCCTCATAATATTGAGTATTATCTACCCAGTCTTCATCATAATCTGGGTCTAGTTCTTCTTCACTATAGTTTTCATTTTCTGTTTCTTCGATGTCTTCATCGTACTCTTTGTCTTTAGATGAAAATATTTTTTTAAAAAGTGACATAATTACCTCGTTAATCTAATTTAATTTTTCTAGACTTGAAATATCAAAATCATCATCTTCAGGAAAACTAGTATCTGCATCAAATGACCCATAGTAGTCTTTCCCTTGAGCCAACTTTTCAGCGTTTTCGGCTTGCTGCCGCAACCACATCGCATCCCTAGCATGAGCGATTAATTGAGTTTCAATTTGAATTCGTTGGTTAACTTCTTTGAAGATTTTGTCTGACTGTGGAGCGGAAGTAAAAATAGCAAATCTCTGTTTTTTGATAATATCTTCAAAACGAACTTTCACTGAAGATTCTCTATGCCAAGTTTTGTATAGAACATCACATAAACCATATGTGTCTAAAGCTTCAAGTTCATGATCTGCCTTTCTAAGTACTCGAGATGCTCCTTTAATTTGTCTCAGAAGCTTTGTTAAAGCTTTTTCATGAATTTGTTCTTCTAAAACTTCTGTTGAGTCACCATACACTTCATCTGGATAAACTATTGCTTCAAACTGAAGATAAGTCCGGTTTTCAAAACGATCTGTTTGTCTTTGATAATTTAGTGTTTCCTCAATAACCATTTGCGCATATCGTTTAGTTTCTTCATTTGCGCCTTTTAAGTACTTTGAATGTTCTTCTAATTCATTTAAAAAGTCCGTCATTTCAACTTTTTGGCTTTGAGTAGTGATTTTTAATGGATTTTGGACACCATTGTAAAACACCTGCATTAAACCATTAGCCTGATTCAATTCAGTACCAGTCTTTAACCACGGATTAGATTGTTGCATTTCAGCAAGCATAATAAATTTACGAGAATTATCTCCTGTCTCGTATTCAATCATTCCATTAGATATATCAATTATTCCAACGTCACTTAAAAAATCTTCCCAGCTTTCCCAATCTTCAAAAGTAAAATCACCCTCATAAACTGGTGCAGCGGATGGATCATTTTCAATTTCCTCATCATTAGACTCTAGTTCATTTCCAGAGCGATCTCGTGGTGTTAAATCAAAATCTTCTTTTTTGTTATGTCTAATGAAATAAATGATAAAAATAGCGATAGCAATGATAGCTAAAATAATATATAGTAATAAAATTTTGGACACCCCTTTTAATCCTTATTAAAGTTAACAGCCAACTCCAATTAAGAAGTTGACTGCTAAATTTAACGATGATTTCTTCGTGCTCTTGCATCACGATTGTCAATATTTGATTTACTACCAAAAATAGCTTTCCAAAACCCTACTTTGGCCACTCTTCTTGTAAATGAGCCTGGTTGTTGAGTAGTCCGATAGGCAATAAAGCCAAGACTCCAGAAAATAATTGACAACAAAATGTTAATAATGATGCCATTATGTTGCATTACAGAATCAACCATGAAAAATGCCCAAACAACAAATGTCGTACCAAAAATAAATTTTGGTGAGTATAGAGTTTGTTTTTGCGTCAATTTACTGTTTTTCTTTTGATTTTTCAATTGAATCTTCCTCAATATTTACTTACGGTGTGCGGTGAACCTGAATTAACATGATGTCTTGGCGGCTGCAAGTTTAAATAAGTTCCAATTTCTTTTGTAGTGAAATTTCGATTAATCATAATCTGCTTATATTCGTAATATAGTAAGTTGTTTTGCTCATCTACAATTGGTTTAAATGCCACATATAAAAAGGGGGCTGCAATAACGATACCTACTAATCCCCCAAAAATTACGATTGAGCCAAGTCCTGCACCGCCTAATTTCATGAGCCATTGAATTACCGAAAACCCGATAACTCCTAAGATGATTCCTACCGCTGAAATGCTGACCTGAGTCCAACTGGCAAAACCGAGGACTTTCTTCTGGTCACCCGAAAGATTAACAATTAATTCTTGTCTCTCTTCTCCCATAATTTTTCCTTCCCTCATTCAGCGTAATACTAAATGAACTCTAAAATTCAGAACTACTGGTTACTGCTTGCTATTCCAGATGCCATACCCACAATTGAACGTGCGTGTACAACAATAACAGCACCAATAATAATGAAGAAAATACCTTCAATAGCTTGTGTACGTGCTCTTGGATCAGAGGTCATAGCAGAAACACCGATCTTCATACCACAAATAACTGTTGCAATAACTAATAGAACAGCAACAAAGGTTTGTAATGGTGCAACAAATCCATTGAAGATTCCACCAAGTACGTCTTGTGCTTCCTTACCCGATGTTGGGTTAACATGCGTATTAAAAGCATCACTGCTATCAGCTTCAGCAAATACTTGCATGGTAGAAACCAAAGCAACTTTACTAGTAAGATATGCAGACAACATACTTAAGAAAAAGCGAATGCCGTTACTCTTAGATGCAAAAAAAGTTTGAATTTTTTTCACTCTAACTACTCCTTCCCATCAGAAATTTAGTAAATATAATAAAAAAGTCATCGACAAAAATACCCATACAGATATTTGTCGATGACTCACCTTAAGTCTTCTAAACAAAGCATATATTTACTACATTGTTATCATATAAAACAATGTTTAAATGGTGTAAAAAAGAATAACTTTTAAAAATTTTGAAAAAAGCAAGTTAAAAAGCAGTTGAAAAATTACAACTGCTTTTTATTGAAGATTAGCTGGAGAAAACCTCAGATTTTAATCTGGGGATGAATCCAGCTTTTTTTTGATGTATTTTTGTTTTAACCCTCCTTTCTTTGATATTCTTTATCAAGAAAGGAGGTAAAAATAATGCTCAAAGGAATTA
>ERZ808046.1174-NODE-1174-length-13010-cov-3.645713_pt1 | contig 13010 bp, 10 predicted proteins | sample MGYA00380196_ERZ808046 | MGnify/ENA primary metagenome ERZ808046 (study PRJEB31490, sample SAMN06133421) | mouse gut metagenome | isolation source: Z6_2 | host: mice | place: China: Chengdu | collected 2015-05 ...
TCGTAACCCAATATCTGCCTGAGATAGAAGAAACCGCGCTTGAACCTGAGCGCATGGAGCACGCCGATTTAGCACAAACCAAACAGCAGCCCCTTGAAGTCCCCCCAAAGCGTGCTGTGACCTTCCGCCGGGTCTGGCGCACGGCCCTGATTGCCGCCGCCGCGGTTGCCTGTATGCTTGCCGTTATGGTGACGGCCCAGGCTGCGGGCGTGGATGTGTTCGGCGCAATGGCCCGGTGGACGGAAGATGTATTCAGCTTTGGGCAGATCCCGCCTGACAGTGAGGTGTCCGACAACATGAACGGTGAAGCTGCTGGGCCGGAGTTTTCCTCCTTGCAGGCGGCGTTTGATGCCTACGGCATGACGGAGGTACACGAACCCACATGGCTCCCAGATGGGTATGTTTTAGGAGAACTTGATGTAACGTACCTGGACGATCCGTTCCAGCAAACCTTTGCGGTATCCTACACGGACAACGAGGGGTATGTAAGCATCAATGTCATGAGCTATGAGGATGAACCTGCCACACAGGTGCAGAAAACTGGCGACCCAGTGGAATCGGTGGTAAAGGACGGGATTACTTTCTACTTGATCCAAAACACAGACAATTGTGCTATTGCCTGGTATACGGATCAGTATGAGTATTATCTTAGTTCAAAAAACGGGAAGGATATCCTGTGGCAAGTTGTAGAATCCATGTTTTCGTGAAGGAGGGCCTTTGTGAAGAAAAAATGGTCAGTTCATATTTTGCCTATGTTACTGTGTATGGTGATGCTGTGTAGTATTCCCGCCCATGCGATGGAAGCGCGGGCAAGCACCCGGATTGCGCACAGCACGGTGACACTTTCCAAGAAAAGCAATGGTGATTTCAGCATTTTCTTTTCGGTTCAGGGTGTCGGAAAGATGGACGTAATTGGAGCCAGCAGCGTGGAAGTTCAGCGCAATACTATTTTTGGATGGATAACGGAATATACGTTCACAACCAGCGATACCCCGGAGATTCAATCGGAAAGCAAATTTCAGCACAACGCTACACTGACCTATTCGCCACTGTTTGAGGGAAAAGAATATCGCGCTGTGGTTATGATTTATGTGAAAGACGCTTCGGGGGTCACCACTCAGCGATTGGAAAGCAAGACACTAAATAGCTAAACGCAAGGATTTCCCCAAATATTACAAACCATTGATTATGAAAGGAGCCAGCTATGAAAAGTCTGAAAAAGTGGGTATTTTTGTTGGTTGCCGTACTTTCGATGCAACTGATATTTACCCCGGCATTGGCTGTAGGCGAAAAATCCGAAAAGGGAAATGATGTGTCTATCAGCAATGGTAGCGCAGAAAAAATGACCATTGTAACTGACATGTATACAGCTACTGTTCCATCTGATGCTGTGATTATTTGCGAAGGTGAAACTACCCAAGTATCCGAACCTCTCATGACAACCACATTTTCAAATGATTCAGCGGTTGTCGAATTCGATTATGATGCAACCTTAGCTGAGATGTACGCACACGTTCTTGAGAATAATGCAGATTTGTCGGAAACGCAGGCCAAGGAAATAGCAGAAGAATTGACAAAAAGAATACAAGCGGCAAATGAACTTGCCACAAATGATAACAGTAGTAATAGGATGGCGAATGGTGATACTACTATTGTAGATCTTGGGTGCATCTCCGAAGGAAAGCTTGTAGACTTGCCTTCGGCAAGATATGTTCCAGATTCCAGAACATCAATTATTAGCGAAGGTTGGTCTGTAAACCCCCATGTAGATAAAAGCACTTTGTGGTCATAATATGTAATTGAATGGAATGGTTTGGATTTATACAAATCCCCTGATTCTGGGTCTATATCTTTCAACGATGAAATTACGGCAACAGTGAACGTCGGTTTTGAGGGAACCGCCGGTTTGACTAAATCGGACGCTTTAAAGTTTGGCCTAAAAGTAACAGCATCGGGTTCTGTAACCTCAAAAATTTCAAAAGGGTTCACGCTAAATGTATCTGCTTGGACAAAGCATATGTTGAGACCGTATATTTACTATTACGTGGATCAATATCAAGGGACATATAGGTATTATTGCTATAATGCGTATGAGCAACGATATTTCTATGTATATGAAACACGCACAGCGGAAAATCGGTACAATATTGAAAAAGGAGTAAGATCTTGGGTGAGAGTTAATTCAGACCACAACTCGTCTGCCGCATCTCCTATACCTCCAACCGGATGGGAATGGTAGTATTCCTCAGAAATAAGACAAATTGAAAAAGCAATTGTATGTGATGTCAAACAAAAAGACATTGAGATATTAAGAGCATATCCATTAGGCCACCAGAATAAGCTATTTCATTACTTTTAAGAGTAATCTGCAAGTTATCCGGGCATAAGGGCCTTGCCGCCCCACGGATGTGAAGCCGGAGGCAGTAAACTCCGTCAACACTACATTGTTCATGCCGCTGGAGTAATGGCAGACCAGCAGCTTCCCCGCTACGTTGCGGCCTACGATCATACCCACATGGGAAGCGTCCGGGTGCAGCGCAAAGTCCCCCGGCTGGGTGTCTGCCAGCAATAACCGCCCGTCAGGTTACTCACACCTTTCCCGAACAAAAAGGATATCAGCGGCAGGGCGTTTTGTCCTGCCGCTGATATCCTTTTTTCCGTACCGTGCTTGCTACCCCCCGGTTCACTTTGTACCCCTGTGGGGTGTAACCCTTGGGATTCAAGGCTTTTTGGTTGCGGGGGCCGGATTTGAACCGACGACCTTCGGGTTATGAGCTGCGGCCAGCGGTGCTGGCGGCGGCTTTTTTGCGCTTTCGGGACGTGTTTGTTCTATGGTGGGATGCTTTCCGGCCCTGTTGCCTCCACCGCTTCCACCCGCTCTTTTCCTATTCTGGGTCAGAATCTGGGTCGGGTAGCGGAAAAGCAGACGAGATCGGTAAATTTTTTGACCTCATCAACTTTCTCTCTCCTTGATGCGTCTAATATATGAAAATGCAAAATGGAGGGATCGCTACAATGAGATACACCGTACAGACCTACACGCCCCAAAGGGTCAGGGGCAGGTGCCGGAGAGGATCGCGGGCTGCGGACGTACTTCTGATGATGGTTATGATCGGCCTGTCCCTGATGGCCTTATCTGCGGGGGCGCAAGCCTTCGGAACGTGGCGGGCAGAAGCCGTTCCCACAGCGGAAAACGTTGCATCGGGGATGACTGCCGGATCAGCGGAGGTGAAAAAAGAGGACGCGCTGGAGCTGAATCACGGCGAGGTGCCGTCTGCAAATCTCCCGGAACCTACACAGGATCAGACCACCCCTGTGTTATCCGGAACCCACGACTATTCCAAGCCTGTCCCGCCCTCAGACCCGGTAGACCTCACGTATTTTGACGACGCCGTATTCATTGGCGACTCCCGGACGGAGGGGCTGTTTCTCAACACCAGCCTGTCCAACGCCACGTCCTTTGCCCACATGGGATTGATGGTGGACACCGTTTTTTCCAGGCCGCTGTTCAACGTCAACGGGGAAAAGGTCCCTGTGATCGACGCGATGAAAAAAGCGGATTTTTCCAAGGTATACATCATGCTGGGGATTAATGAAACAGGCTGGGCATACAGCTCGATATTTGTCCAAAAATATGGGGAGCTCATTGACGCGATTCGTGAGCTCAACCCGGACGCCCTGATTTATGTCCAAGCCATCATGCCCGTGTCTCAAAAGGTCTCCAGTACCCACAGCTATGTAAAGAACTCAAAGATCACCGAATATAACCAGCTTTTGCTGAAGTTGGCGGAGGAAAAGCAGGTCTATTACATCGACACCGCCAGCGCGGTGGCCGGTGAGGACGGAAGCCTCCCGGATGACGCCGCGCCAGACGGCATCCATCTGGCGCGCTCCTACTGCCAGGGGTGGCTGGACTACCTGATGACTCATACTGTTGTCCAATGAGAAAGGAATGGTTACACAAATGAAAAACATTTTAATGGTGCTGTTTACTGCTGCACTTATCCTGATGTCTGCTTGCTCCATCCAGGACAAAGCGGATTTGAGTGTTGACCTGGACGTGGCGGCGGAGGAACTTTTGGAAAGCGGCGTGTTTGAGGAGGCGCTTACTCAGGCCGATGAAGATATCGCAAAAAAACTATACAGCATTGAAAATGCGGCATCATTCCGACTATATGTAGGCAGCGGAGCCACGGCATCGGAGTTGGCCCTGCTGGAATTTGGGTCGGAGGAGGACGCGAAAGCGGCCCTGCCGCTGGCCCAGGAGCGGGTGGCCTCGCAAAAAGAGAGCTTTGCCTTTTACCTGCCAGGGGAGGTCAAAAAGCTGGAGAACGCTGTGGTTGAACAATATGGGCGGTATGTGGTAGTATGTGTCTCGGCGGGGGACGCGGGCCAGATCCTCTCCAAATACTTCACGGCAGGTGGCTGACGGATGAAGCAAGCACAGGAGCTTGTTCTTCTCATCGAAAACGAACAGGAGCGGTTCTACCGGATCGCGTATTCCTATGTAAAAAACAGGGAGGACGCGCTTGATATCGTCCACAACGCCATTGTGAAGGCGCTTCAGTCCTATACCGGCCTGCGCCGCCCGGAATACGCCCAGACCTGGTTTTGCCGCATCCTGATCAACGAAAGCATCTCGTTTCTGCGTAAAAACCGCCGCTTTGTCCCGCTGGAAGAAATACAGGAAACGGCGGATGATACGCAGCCGGAGCAGGAGACATATCTTGACTTGTACACCGCTCTTGACAAGCTGCCGCCGGAGCTGAAAACCGTGGTGATCCTCCGCTTCTTCGAGGATATGAAGCTGGACGAGATCGCGGAGGTCTTACCGGCCAACTTAAGTACGGTAAAGTCCCGGCTTTACCGTGCGCTGAAGCTGTTGAAACTGGATATGGAGGTGTTGGACGATGGTGGATCGTAAAGGGTATAAGCAAATACAAATTCCTGAGGAGCTGAACGAAGTCGTGCAAGGAGCAATCGCTGAAGGATTGTCCAGCCATCGCAGGCATGGCGGCCTATTTATTTTGAAGCGGGCCGTTTCCATTGCCGCTGTGCTGATGCTGTGCGTTGCCACAATGCTGAACGTATCCCCCGCGTTTGCGTCAGCGGCCTGTGAGCTGCCGGTGGTGGGTGGGCTGTGCCGTGTGCTGCTGTTCCGGGGGTATCACACCCAAGACAACATCAAATATATTGACGCTGAAATTCCACAAATTGAGAACACCGGGAAAACGGAGCTGGAGGCGCGGGTAAACCTGGAGATACAGGAAGCGGTCAATACCTGCTTACAGGAAAGTGAAGCGAGAGCGCAGGAATACTTCGACGCTTTTGTGGCGACGGGCGGAGATCCGAAGCAATTTACTCCGCTGGGCATCACTGTGGATTATGAGGTGAAGCACATCAGCCCCCAATACGTTTCTTTCGTCGTGCGGCAATATGAGACTGCGTTCAGCGCGTATAACCAGTATTTTTACTACAATCTGGATCTGGAAACCGGCCGCCAGCTGACGCTGCGGGACTGGCTTGGGAACGATTACCGTCAGATCGCGGCGGAAAGCATAGAGAAAACCATCGCGGGCTGGAGCAAGGAACAGCGTTCCCTGCTGTGGGATGACCTGTCCGTCATCGATCTCATTTCTGAAAACACGGATTTTTATTTGAACGAGAACGGGCAGGCCGTGGTGGTGATCGGCAAATACGAAGCGGCGTGCGGTTCAGCGGGGCAGCTGGAATTTGTAATTGAGCCCAACGGATAGGCCGGCACCGCTGCCGTCCGCCGACCGATGGAGGGGAGTCCTTTCAATATTTGGGGAGGAACTAAATCAACAAGACGCATAACAACAAAAGACAGGCCCTCCCGAAGAAAGTGAGAATGCCCTAAAAAGTTCGATTCTGGGGAAAGGCCTTGGGAAAAATTTACTACGCTGTAATCAGAGTGGAGCCTTCCGGCAAACGTGATTTTCTCGAGAAGATTTCTGCCAGGTGAGGGCAGGACACAGGCTCTCCGCCAATTTTCTCTCTGCCATGCCCTCAACGGGTTGCCCAAATTGCACCCCCAAACCGTGAAGCCCCGTGTCAGCCCTTGCGAGGCGGTTTGTGCCCCTCTTGCGGGTCGGGTTGGTATCCGTACACCTCCGAGAGGGGTGAAACGCGGTGTTGGGGCGTTTGTGGACGATTATGTGGAGGCACAGTTCTGCTCCTGAAATTTCAGAACAGTAACGCAGAGGATGACGCAGGGAGGCTGGGCAGAGCACCCAGCCTCCCTGCGGTGCTTTCGTCCGCCCTCCGTCTTGAGGTTTCCGGCTACGGCGAAATGTCCGAGGTAAGGGCAGCCCAGAGAGGTGGATTGAAAGGCGAAGGGCAAAAGCAGGATAAAAGCCGGGCGTCACAAGTGACACCCGGCAGGTCACAGCGGCCCGCAGTGCGGGCCGCTTTTAGGGCTTTTGCGGGCCGGGACAGGGATTCCGGGAACTGTTTGGAGAATTTGGCGGGGATCTGCTTTTGGGGTCATTTCAGGGGGAAGAATTACGCTTTAGCGTCAGCTTTCACAGAATCCTTACTGTCCCAACGGTTTGAGGCGGGGTCTATTGTGGCTCCAGGGCGGTTTTGGCACAAGAGCCAGCATAAAAAAGGGTTTGCCGCCTCATTCAAAATTTGCGGCGCTGAAAACAAAGAAAGGGTCAACGGACGAAAGGTGTGAATTGCACCAGTGTATACAAAGAGAAGGCCCACCAGCACAGAAGAAAAAATATGTGTCTGAATTGATAATTCTCGCTATTTGCAGTGGATATTCCCACCGAGGTGTGGTATGGTACGTCGTTGCGAAAGGAGGCGGTGCGTAATGGCTAAGCGCAGGGCCAACGGGGAAGGGAACATCCGCAAGCGCAGCGACGGCCGCTGGGAGGGGCGCTACACGGCAGGCCGTGACCCAGACACCGGCAAGGTGATCTACAAAAATGTCCTGGCGAAAACCCAGAAAGAGTGCAAGGAGAAGCTGAAGCGGGCCATCGAGGAAAACGCCAAAGTGGATGCAATCAGAGCCGAGCAGTACACCGTGGGCCAGTGGATGGACGTGTGGTTTGAGAACTGCGCGAAAATCAAGGTGCGGCCCTCGTCCCACAAGACTTACCGGGGCTACATCGACAACCACATCAAGCCCAGCATCGGGAAAATCCCGCTGAACAAATTGTCCTCTCTGGATTTACAGAAGCTCTATAAAAAGCTGCTGAGCGGCGGCAGGGTGGAACGGATCGAGTCCAAAAAGCAACCCAAAGGTCTCAGTGCCAAAACGGTGCGGAACATCAACCAAGTGATATCTTCTGCCATGGATTTTGCCATTGACCAAAAGCTGATCACCACCAACCCCACAGATGGCTGCGCCCTACCCAAGCTGGAGCATCGGGAGATGAAAACCCTTCCCGCCGAACAGCTGGCCTCCTTCCTCCAGGAAGCGAAAGAAAGCGGCGTGTTCGAGCTGTACTACATCGAGCTGGCCACGGGCCTGCGCCGAGGCGAGCTGCTGGGCCTCAAATGGGAGGATATCGACCTGGAGGGCGGTACGATCCAGGTGCGCCGTCAGATTGCCCGAATCGATGGCGAGGTGGTGGAGGCCCCGCTCAAGACGAAAAACTCCTACCGCAGCGTGTCCATCGGACAGGACGCGGTGGAGATTCTCAAAGAGCAGCGGAGGAAAACCAGTAGCCAGTATGTATTCCCGTCTCCCAATGGCGGCCCCATCTCACCGGACAGTGTGCTTCATATGCTCCACCGGGTGCTGAAGCGGGCGGGGTTGCCGAAAATTCGCTTCCACGATATGAGACATACGTTCGCCGCTGTGGCCCTGCAAAACGGAGTAGATATCAAAACCGTGAGCGGGATGCTGGGCCACTACAGTGCTGGATTCACCTTGGACACCTACGCCCACGTGACCACCCAGGCCCAGCGGCAGGCGGCAGATACCATGGCGAATATCCTCTCCGATGCTGTTGGGAACTAAAGAATCGTTTCCCCGTATGGGTCAGCGCATGGGTCAAAGCGCTGACCCATTTTTTGACCCAGATTATTTTCCGACAAAAGCAGAGAAGAAGCCCTGAAATCTTGCGATTTCAGGGCTTCTTTGGTTGCGGGGGCCGGATTTGAACCGACGACCTTCGGGTTATGAGCTGCGGCCAGCGATGCTGGCGGCGGCTTTTTGGCGCTTTCGGGGCATATTCGCTCCAGAAAAGGATGCTTTCCGACACTGCTATCTCCACTGTTTCCGCCCGCTCTTTTCCTATTCTGGGTCTGAATCTGGGTCGGCAGCAAGTGAAATGTGCCGTGATAGAGCCGGTAGGATACGCCACAAAAATAGAGTATGGCAAATATCTATATTGCAGAAAGAGACTATTTTTGCTATAATTATAAAAAGAGAGAGGGATGATCTAATAATGTTTCCAACATCCATTCCCGATTTGCGAGAGGCAATTAAAAATGATCCTGCATTTACAGGCTGGAATTTTCGGGAAAATGAGACAATCCCGGCCACAGAGGCAGGTACTTATATCGCAAGTAGGACCTTTTCAATCTGGGAAACACCGGACAGCGAAGAAATGATTGTATCGTTGATCAACGTGACGCTAACCGGAAGTGAGCGGGGAAAACCGCAGATGCGGGTTGACACAAAAATGGCGCGGCAGGCATATTGGTATGCCCGGAGGATGAATCTTCGCTTTTTTTGCTTTGCCTGTTGCGTTGATTCCCAACGGGATTGGAAGTTTTCCAATGGCATCAACCCGGTAGAGTATATCGTTTCCATAGAAAGCAAAATGGCTGGAGGCAGATATGATATCCGCAGTATGTATGATATACTGTCAACAAAAAATGGCCAGGAGTTTTTCCGCGTGGAGGAGGGGCAGCACAACTGCGCGAATTTGAAACAAGGAGCTTTCATCTCTGTTTGTGGAGATGACGGTGCGTTTACAGGAGAGCGGCTACGGGATTATCTTCTGCATTTTGACTCCCGGCCCTATATGGCGGATGCGCAGGAAGGCCACCGCCCAGTCTCCACCCCTTCGGCGCTTTACCGGGAACCTGATCCAGAGCCGTTGGCGCTGCCGTGGAATTTGCTGGTTCATGGTGCGCCAGGCACGGGGAAAAGCTTTTTCCTGAACCAAAAGGTGGATGAGTTTGAGAAGAACTGCCCTGTGGAAATGCGACGGGTGACTTTTTATGAGGACTACTCCTATGGCCAATTTGTCGGGGAATATATGCCGGTTCCGAACGAAACTGCAGCAGAAACAGTAGATATCCAGTGCCCTGGCGGCCCCATTACGGGGAATGTTACAGGCGAACGCATTACATACCGTTTTTCACCGGGACCGCTTGCGGAGACACTGGCCAAATGCTTTGCCGCGAAGTTGAATGCCGAGGACACGAAGTTTGTTTTGATTGTGGAGGAACTAAACCGCGCCAATGCTGCCAGCATATTTGGGGATATCTTTCAGCTGCTGGATCGTGAAAAGGGCGTGAGCATCTATGAAATAACGCCGCGGGCGGATTTGTCCCGGTATTTGTACGAAGCGGTTGCAGGCCAGTTGAAGGATGAGACGATACAGCTGAGCGAAGCCGCCTTTTCCAAACTGCGGCTGCCAGACAATTTCTATCTGTGGGCAACCATGAATGGGGCGGATCAAGGCGTGTTCCCGTTGGATTCCGCTTTCAAGCGGCGCTGGTCCTATCTCTATCGGGACATATATGAGGTGGCCCCAGCGTGTGCATTCCGGCCCTGGATCTGTCTGCCGCTTCTGGATGCTTCCTCCGGGCAGCTTTCGGCAGCCCGGGTGAGCTGGGATCCATTCCGCACTGCAATCAACGAGAGGATATTGGACGCGGGGTTTGCGGAAGACCGGTGTGTGGGGTACTGGTTTTTCAGCGAAGAGGAGCTGGGGGCCATTGAAGCCTATACAAAGGCGGCAGTTGAAAACAAAAACGGAGACGGGCAAACTGACTTGTCCTCACTGCCGAACCCCCTGGTGGACAAGCTGTTTGCCTATTTGATACAGGATGTCTTCCGGAATGTGCCCGCCAGCTTTTTCTCTGATGGGATAAACGGGTTGTCTCAGGTTCGTCGGGCGCTGAAGCAACTGGAGATCGACGGCAGGACTGTTGGGATGCAGGATATCGTCCAGCTCCCGGCGAGTACCTATGTGGCAACCCCATCCACAGAAGTGGCAAAAGTGTAATCTGCGGTGAAGAACATGGCAGAGGTCAGAATCATATTTATCAGGGAGCTCACCCAATGGACGGAACTCCCCAGTGAACTGCCTGAGGCGCTGAAGACCGAATTGGTTGCACAAGGTTTTTTTGTTGGCACATCATTTTGTTTTGTGGGGCTCTATTACAGTGCCCGGGAGGACGTGGTGATTGCGGGGGTTCCCAAGTACCGCCGTATCCCAGATACGCCACAGGAAAAGAGTGCGGCTTTGGAGGAACTCAGCCTTATTTGCCAGCTTGCAGCCCGGGCCAAACGTGTACTGCCGTCATCTCCAATTTTTGATGACTTGTTTCAGCCATTTGTTTCGCGTGGATCGTTTTGCGATACAAATCCTTATGAGCTTGCGGTCTTTTTGATGCAGGACTACGTTGAAAACGGTCTATATATGGAACGAACCCGCCGGCTCAGGACAGATGGGATCGGGCACCGGAGTTGGAGCCGGACGCTACAGCGCGTGAGACCGGTCTTTGACAGAGAACCGTTATATGTGAAGACAGTGACGGTGCAGAGCCGGCGATCCTATTCTGAGATAATTACTCCGCTGCATGCCTATGCAGTCCGCCAATGCGCCAAACTGCTTCAGCCCTTAGGGCTGTTCGGGCAACTCCTTCTTCCCGATGCTGCAGACATGATTGAGCCAAGGGAAAATCTGGGTCAATATATTCCATGCTTGAACGCAACGATGAGTCGAACCTTTTCGGAGCGCGAATTGCGCCTTCTGCGGGCACTTCGGACTTGGTGCGGCTTGGGTCCATACCACCGCGCCCGCTTTGGGGTTACTGCCTTTGAGCGGTTTTGGGAGTACGCAGCAAAGGAATATTTCGGAAATATTGTGCAGACAGGTTCAGGTTCTCCCAATTACTATAGGCTGACAGATTCAGGGCAATATGAACGTTTTAGTGGGACAGGACAGGCTATTCCCGATATTCTGTATGCCGGAATGTTGCAAAGCGGGAATTGTGGATTGGCTATTTTCGATGCAAAATATTACACTCCACATTGGGACTGGAAGATGAACCATGTTTATGGCGCACCAGCCAACTCAGACATTGCAAAGCAGATACAGTATTTCCACAGTCTAAGGCAGCGCTATCCAGGAGAGGCAGTACAGTTTGGAAACGCATTCCTGTTACCATGTCCGCTGAAGAATCAAATGTATCAATATGTCGGATATGCCACGGAAAGCGATGAGCAATGTCAGGAAATTTTGAGCTTTTTCCCTGACCTTGGGCCTATAAGACCCAACCGTGATTTGGTACTGTTCTATTTGGTTGATCCGGAGCGTTTGTGGAAAGCCTGCCTGCAGGGCGAACACATCTCGTCGGAAGAAATATTTGAAGAATTTATTGGCCGGTTCAATGATGAGAGGAAGCAGTCATAAGGCCGCTCCCTCTCATCATCGCTTTTGCATTTCAATAATTTTTGACAATCATATGTGTTGCGGCAGATTGAAAGCGGTTTCGAATGTTGACAGCATAGCGTTTTTCATACCGGCCTTGAATGAACGGGGCATACAACTCCTCTGTGAGTGGAGTGGCCCCGATCACCATCAAAGCGGGACACGCCAAATTGCGAAAGTCAGCAGCAAGCTGTCTGTGAGTAACCTCATTAAAGCCATCCATCATGTCAATATTTCCATAATCATTAAAAATACAGTCGTAAGGGGGGTCAAGGAACATAAAATCTGTCGGCTGGGCCATTGCAAAAAGCTGACGGTAATCTGAGTGGAGGACTGTAGCCCGCTGAAGAAGATTGCTGTGCTCCTGGCTAATAACTGCGGTGTTAAAACGGCGGTATCGGCCAAAGGGGACGTTATATTCTCCGCTGCTGTTAAAACGAAGCATCCCCGAATAAGCGGTCTTGTTAATAAAAAAATACAAAACTCCATCTAAGTATTGGCCGGTAGGATGATTATACTGCTGCCGCAAGGAATAGTACAACGCCTCATTTCGATTCTCACACCGCTCATCCGGATGAAGGCGTTTCAACTCCTCAAATGCAGCTTGATTTTCCTCGTATTTCCGCTGTAGAGCGTCAAGCTGTTCGCGCATGAGAGAATATTGATTCCTAAGTTGAGTATAAAAGGTTATTAGCTTTTCGTTAACGTCCCCGATAACAGCCTGCTGGGGTTCTAAGCGAAAAAAAACTGAGCCACCACCTAAAAATGGTTCGAAGTAACGTTGAAAATTATGAGGAATCTGATCAATGAATTCCGGGATTTCTCGTTGCTTTCCGCCACGATACTTTAAAATTGGATTCAAGACAACACCCCCCTCATCCATTGCGATATGTCAAGTGTAACTCAAATACGAATGTTCTGCAACAGTTTTGTGCTGTGAGCAACACGAATTTTTTGTGAGACGGGCGTTATCACCGCCCTCCATATAGTGACGGGAACCCCCTCTAAAATTTGGGGAGGAAATAAATCAACAAGACGAATAGCAACAAAGAAAACCGCTTCCACAAATTGTGAGGCACTTTGAAAAAGTTCAGATTTCGAAAAGGTAGATGGGAAAATTCTACCACGCCGTAATCATAGAGCGTCCTCAAAAAGTTCAGAAAGTCTGAGAACAGGCGACAGAATTTTGCCGAGGTATCCTCTGCCAATAACCGTTCGTCCGTACCGGGGACTGCAGGCCAAACCTGTGAAGCCCCGTTTCCGTCCCTGTGAGGGCTTGTGTGCCCCTCCTATGGGTTGGGTGGCATCCGTATACCTCCGGGAAATTGAAACGCGGTGTTGGAGCCTTTGTGAGGCGCT
>ERZ808046.1175-NODE-1175-length-12989-cov-3.262237_pt1 | contig 12989 bp, 13 predicted proteins | sample MGYA00380196_ERZ808046 | MGnify/ENA primary metagenome ERZ808046 (study PRJEB31490, sample SAMN06133421) | mouse gut metagenome | isolation source: Z6_2 | host: mice | place: China: Chengdu | collected 2015-05 ...
TGTCTGGCAAGAATATCGGATTTTCGGGAGGGACATTTGGCTGCAGCACGATTTCTGTAAAGTCAGAAGATGGAGATTTTTTGTTTGGGCGGAATTTTGACTGGAATAGTTGTAACGCTATGGTGGTTGCTTCCTATCCGGAAAATGGATATGCCTCCATCTCTACCGTAAATATGGATTTTGTCAGCCAGGGGGCAGGCGGCGGAATAACGGGAATGGCGCTTAAGATGGATGATGTAAAAGTGCTTGCAGCTCTTTATGCGCCGCTTGATGGACTGAATGAAAAGGGGCTTGCAGTTTCCGTGAATATGATCCAGGATGGGGCTGATATCAGCCAGGATTCGGATAAGCCAGATATTACCACAACTACAGCTATCCGGCTTTTGCTTGATAAGGCGGCAAATGTTGATGAAGCCCTTGCTCTTTTATCTCAGTATGATATGCACGCCTCAATGGGGATGATGGTTCATTTTGCTTTGGCGGATACTGCTGGCCGGAGCGTGGTTGTAGAATACATAGAGAATGAAATGGTGGTAACGGATACGCCGGTGGTGACGAATTTCTATCTGGTAGAAGGAGAAAAGCACGGCATTGGCACGGAACAATCCCATGAACGCTATGATATTTTAGTGAGCCTGTTGGAAGAATCCGGGACAATGGATATGGCCGGAGTCCGTGATGCACTTGACCGTGTGAGCAAAGACAATTTTGGAGAGTTTGAATCTACGGAGTGGAGTATTGTTTTTAATCAGACAGACGGGCAGGCAGTCTACTACCATCGGGAGGATTATGGTAAAGGTTACGCTTTTGCGATTAAATAATGGAAGGATGAGAATTTATGAATTATGCAAAGGTATTATTGGATTTATACAGGTTGAAACGGAATGAAAAGAAATCACCTGCACAGATGAAAGCCATGCAGGATAAGAAACTGCGGCAGCTCCTTCATTTTGCATGGGAACATTCGGAGTACTATCGCCGTGTGTTTACAGAGGCCGGAATTACCGAGGACCAGATATCAGAGCTTCCTCTGTCAGCATTTCCATCTATTGACAAAGGAATTCTTATGGAACACTTTGATGAGTTGGTGACGGTACCTGGCTTGAAACAGGAGGAACTTCGGAAATTTGATGAGGAAAACGGTATGGAGAGTCAAACTTTTCAGAATTGCCATGTCGTTCATTCTTCAGGAAGCACAGGGCTCCCCGGTTATTTTATCTATGATGAGGATGCCTGGAACCAGATGCTGCTTGGGATTATCCGGGGCGCTTTATGGAATATGTCAATGCCACAGATTATGAGGCTGCTGATTAGCAGACCTAAAATTCTTTATATTGCAGCCACGGATGGACGCTATGGAGGAGCAATGGCTGTCGGGGATGGAATCCGGGGAGTCGGTGCGAGCCAGAAATATCTGGATATCAATACCCCGCTTAACGAATGGGTGGAAATCACATCCTCTTTCCGGCCGGATATCATCATTGGGTATCCTTCGGCAATCAAGATTTTAGGGGAACTTGTGCAACAGGGAAAAGTGCAGGTGGGCGTAAAACGGGTTATTTCCTGCGGAGAACCTCTTAGTCCGGGCTTACGCCGCTTTCTAAAAGATGTTTTCCGCACTGAAGTAGTCAATTTTTATGGGGCAAGTGAATCCCTGGCTCTTGGCGTGGAAACAGGACATGAAGAAGGCATGGTCTTATTTGATGATCTGAACCTGATCGAGGTGGAAAATGGCGCCATGTATTTAACTTCCCTCTACAATTTTGCACAGCCGCTGATACGCTACCGGATTTCCGACCACCTTGCATTAAAGGAATCTCTTGTTGGAAGTCCGTTTACAAGGGCGGAAATTCTTCTGGGGCGTGATGAGGACATCCTTTGGTTTGAGGATGGAAAAGGCGGCAGGGACTTCCTCCATCCGTTGGCTGTAGAGGGTTTTTGCGTGGAAGGACTAAAGGATTACCAGTTCCGTCAGATTGATAAAGCCGCTTTTGAAATGCTGGCTGAAGTAACGGACTTTAACAGACAAAAGGCCGTGCGTCTGGAAATATTGGAAAAAATGAAAGGAATTTTAGCGGAGAAAAAATTGGCTCATGTGCAGTTTTACGTCCGTTTTGTAGATGAGATTATGCCGGACAGGAGTACCGGGAAGAAACCGCTTATTCTGGCTGGGGAGGTAGCTGTATGAAAGAGGTGTTGCTTGCAGGAAAGGATATTTGCAGAGAATTTCAGGGAAACGCCGGAGGGCTGGTCTTAAACCATATTTCATTGGATATTTACGAGGGGGATTTCACGGTTATCATGGGTTCCTCTGGTGCAGGGAAATCTACACTTTTATATGCCCTTAGCGGTATGGATGAAATCACGGGAGGAGAAATCTGGTATATGGGCAGGGAGATCAGCCGGTTTAAGGAAAAGCAGATGTCCGGCTTGCGTACCCACGAATTTGGATTTGTATTTCAGCAGACGCATTTGGTCAGTAATCTGACATTATATGAAAATGTTGTAGTGGCAGGATACTTGGGTTCCGGCCGGAAGGCAAAAGAGGTGGAGCAAAGAGCGGATGGGCTTCTTTGTCAGATGGGTGTGGAAAAAGCAAAAGACCGTCTGCCTGCGGAAGTTTCCGGAGGGGAAGCACAGAGGGCTGCTGTTGCAAGAGCTGTGATCAACCGTCCGGGGATTTTATTCGCCGATGAGCCGACGGGGGCGCTAAACCGGCAGAATACGCAGGAAGTGTTAAATCTTCTGACGGGTTTAAATGAAGCAGGGCAGAGTATTTTAATGGTGACGCATGATGTCCGGGCGGCAATCCGTGGAAGCCGGATTCTTTATCTGGAAGATGGAAAAATTCTGGATGAGCTTACTTTTCTGCCCTATCGGGACGAGGCGGCAAAGGACAGGGAAAACCGGCTGAATGAGTGGCTTTCTTCTTTGTCATGGTGAGGTGGTGTGCAGATGGAAATGAAGATTTTATGGAAAGCATATGTTAAAAGACATAAAGGAAATCTGGTGGGTGTTTTTGCCCTGCTGTTTATTGTTTCCCTTTCCCTTGTGACGGTGCTTACGGTATGGGACAGTTCCGGCCGGTATGTAAGGGAAGAAATGGAGCGGCTTGGATTTGGTGATCTGACTGCATGGGTGTCGCAGGTTTCTGATATTACGCAGCTTACAGATGAAATTGAACGGTTGGACACTGTGGAGAGAATGGGAGTGCAGAAACTTATTTATTCCGAATATGAAACAAAGAGGCAGAAATCAGACAGCGAAGGGCAGCTTGTGGTTTATGAGCCGGAGGCTTTCGCTTATCGGATTTTTTCGGATGACCTGTCCGGGTACCAAATGGGGGAAATTGTGATCCACCCTGGGGAACTGTATGCACCCGTTTCCCTGCAGTCAATGTTCGGGGTGGAAATTGGGGATGAAGTTTCTTTTCCCATTGCCAGAAATGGCGTGAAGCGGGCATTTACTATAAAAGGATGGTTTGAAGACCCATTCATGGGGAGTTCTATGATTGGGATGAAAAGTTTTTTAATATGCAGTGAGGATTATGAGGATATTATCCAGAAATTATCATCATCGGGGATTGATGGGCTTGCCAGGGATGGATTTATGATACACATATTTAAGGACAAGGGAAGTGAAGTAAGTATTGCAAAATGGAATGCTATGCTGAATCAGGAAACGAGCCTTCCGCAGTTTACGGAATTTACCCACAGCCGGAATGCCATAGAGGGATTTATGCTGACACTGCAAAATGTGTTTACCGGGTTCTTATTTGCTTTTGTTTTGATCCTGCTTTTGGTATCCCTGGTTGTGTTGGGGCATGGCATAGGCGGAGCGGTGGAACGGGATACACCGGATATGGGGGCGCTGAAGACGGCTGGGTTTACGACAGGGCATTTACAGAAAATGCAGGCTGTTCCCTATATTTTTGTCATCCTGGCTGCTGTGGCATTAGGAGTTCTTGCAGCTCCGTTTGTAGCGGGAAAGGCGGCTGTTGCCACCCTTACGGCAACCGGGCTTTTGTTTCCTGTAAGATTTCCGTTTTGGCTCTGTCTGCTGTCTTTGCTGCCCATTATGTTGCTGCTTTTGGGCTTTATCTTCTTCAAAGTGGGAAAAATCGGGGAGATAACTCCTGTGGAAATTATTCGGGGTGCGGAGTGTAAAGCACCAAAGAAAAAAAGGTTCCATTTCTCTGTCCGCAGTACAGGCCTGACCTTTTTTCTGGCGTTAAGACAGCTTGCCGCAGGGAAGAAACGGTACTTGAATGTCTGTATGTCTGCATTACTTTTGGTATTTTTTGCTTCGTTTATGGGTTATGTGGATTCCTGGCTTGGGGAGGATGGTAAGGGGCTTATGGATGCCTTTAACCCGGCTGACCTGCATATTGCTGCACAGCCTATGGGGGAAGCGACGAGTGAGGATGTGGAGCAGACTATTATGGGGTACACGGATATTACAGACAGCTATATGCTTGCCATGCCCGGCGTTTCTGTAAACGGGGTGGATTACACGGCAAATGTAATCACGGAACCGGAGCGGTTTCATATCCTTTCTGGAAGAACCTGTCTGGAGGCGGACGAAATCGTGCTGACAGAGTTTGCCTCTGCAGATTTGGATGTGGGGATTGGCGATACCGTTACTGTCGGTGGGGGCGCAGGGAGTACGGAGTACAGGGTTTCCGGTATTTATCAATGCGCGAATGATATGGGGGCAAACATCGGCCTTAGCAGGGATGGATATGCAAAAATAGGAAGGGAAACGGCTGGAATGTGGTGTGTCCATTATTTTCTTGAGGATACATCAAAGCAGCAGGAAATTATGCAGGCATTGGAAGATTTGCATGGTGGGGACGTGTATCTCCATGAAAACTCATGGCCTGGATTATTTGGGATACTTTCCGCCATGAAGTGGCTGATGCTTTTTATGTATGCAGTGGTAGTGGTATTTGTTTTTGTAGTGACCGGTCTTTCGGCAGGGAGGCTCCTTGTTATGGAGCAGAAGGATTTGGGGATTTACCGTGCCATTGGATTTTCACCGGAGCGTTTACGGATTTCCTTTTCCCTGCGGTTTGGGATTGTTTCAGGGGTTGGCTCCGTCCTCGGTTGTTTTGCCGCTATCCTGTTTACTGACCCGCTTGTGGCGGCACTTCTCAGACAGTTTGGCATCAGCAATTTTTCAGGAGAGCCGTCTGCCTTGGATATCATGATTCCGATAGTGGTGGTAATGGGGCTGTTTACGCTCTTTGCATGGCTTGATGCAGAGAAAATAAAGAAGATGCGGCTTACTGTATTGGTCGCAGAGCAGTGATGCTTGTTTATCAAATAAAAAGAAAAGAGGAAAACGAAATGGAAAAAGAAATGCTGAAAGGAAAGGTTGCAATTATTACGGGAGCCAGTTATGGCATGGGGCAGACGATGGCGGAACTGTTTGCCGAAGAAGGCGCCGCTGTGGTTCTCACTGCGCGGGGACAGGAGAAGCTGGATCAGGTCGTGGAGGGAATCTGCGGCAAGGGTGGGAAGGCGGTCGGTGTTGTGGCAGATGTATGCTCTACGGATGACACCAAAAGAGTTTTTGAAACTGCACTCAAGGAATTTGGCGATGTGGATATCCTTATCAATAATGCTGGAATCGGAGAGCAGAAAATCATCGATGAAACCGATGACGACTGGATGCTGTCTGTTATGAATACCAATTTAGGCGGACCGATGAGGTATATCAGAGAGGCATTGAAGATTTTTCTGCCAAAGAATGATGGTGTCATCATTAACATTTCATCCGTCAATGGCACCCGGCCTTTCTGCGGCGCAGCCTATACGTCAACAAAAGGGGCGTTAAACACACTGACTAAGAACGTTTCGATGCGGCTGATTGATACCAATATCCGTTGTAATGCCGTTGCTCCTGGAGCGACAGTAACGCCTGCCCATCTTGCAAACAAAGCGGGGGAACAGCCCGGAGGAGCAAAAATGCTGGAGTACAGCGGCCACTATGTCTATTTTCCGGGACCGGAGTGTGATCCGATGGATCAGGCGTATGCCTGCCTGTATCTGGCGAGTAAAATGGGGCGTCATGTAAAAGGCCAGGTTCTTCAAGTGTGCAATGGCGCATTTTTATAAAAATAAATAGGTTTTATCTATTGAAATCAATTAAATATAAGTATTTGCTATTCTTGCACAAAAAGAATATAATGGAATCAAAGGAAAGGGAAATTAAGGATTCCCTTTCCAAAAGCAAAGAAGAGTGGAGGACACATGATGAGAAAAAATGTTTTGACGATATTTGGGACAGTTCTTGCCGTGGGAATGCTGTTGGCCGGATGCAGCAATTCTTCTGAATCCGGTAGGTCTGTCGAAGCAGAAAATTCTTCGACAGAGGAAAGGCAGGAGTCCGTTTTGCAGGCAGAAAGCGATGAATCAGATGAGCCGGAAGTGAATGAGCCGCAGGCATCGGGGGATTTGGTTGTCCGATTTGGGGACAGAGGGGAAGCCTTTACTATGCATCTTTATGATAATGATACCGCGGCAGCAATTGCAGGATATGTGGGAACAAGTGACTGGAGGCTGCCGATCTATCATTATGATGACTATGACAATTGGGAAGTCATGCAGTATTATGATATTCCGAGCCGTTATGAAATTCCCTCTGCCCCGGAGAATATCACAGAGGAAAGTGCCGGGATGGTATATTATTCCGAACCGAACCGTATCATCCTTTTCTATCAGGATGCTGAAGTTTCTGCTGAATATACTCCTGTAGGATATTTTGACTATTCAGAGGAATTTTTGGATGCCGTTCAGAACAATCCGGTACTGGAGGGATGGGGAAATAAAATTGTTGTGATTAGTGATGGTGAATAGGCAGCTTGCTGCTCGCAGAATAAAAAGGATGAGGGAAATGAAGCTGGAACAGACAATAGGATATGATTCGAAGGAGGCAGTGGTTCAGAATTTAAGGGATGCGGGGTGCAGCCCGGATACGATACAGTGCTTTATGGGATATTTTGACCAGGGTGACTGGAAGGATCAGCTAAGTTTGCTGGAGGAACACAGAGAAAGTATCCTAAACAGGGTACACGAAGAAGAAAGGCAGATTGGCTGTTTGGATTATCTGGTTTACCAGATTAAAAACAGAGAAAAACAAACACGATGAATATAAAAGATTTAGGAGGTAAGCAATTATGAAGATTATTGAAAATCAGACTTTTGACATGGAAAGGGTTCTTTATGGAAGCGAGGGTGTATTGGTGAAGGGCTGCTCTTTCGACGGACCGGCAGATGGGGAAAGCGCCTTCAAAGAATGCTCAGATATTACGGCGGAGCATTGCTTTTTCAACCTGCGTTATCCGTTTTGGCACACGAATGGACTGAAAATTTCAGATTCTGAGATGACGGAGCTTTGCCGTGCATCCCTTTGGTATTCCGGCCATATTGAAATCGCACACACAAAGATGCATGGGATTAAAGCTCTTCGGGAGTGCAGCGATGTGGCTATCCGGGACTGTGATATTATTTCGCCGGAGTTTGGCTGGTCGGTACGGGGCATCCGTATGGAGGATACCACAGCAGTCAGCGAATATTTTATGATGCGCTCGGAGGATATCATTTTTAGAAATGTTACCTTTAAGGGAAAATATTCCTTCCAGTACATTAAAAACGCCGTATTTGAGAACTGCAGTTTTGAAACAAAGGATGCTTTCTGGCACGGCGAAAATATCACAGTACGAAACAGTGTGATTAAGGGCGAATATCTTGCATGGTATTCAAACGGTCTGACGCTGGAAAACTGCAAAATCATTGGTACGCAGCCCTTCTGCTACTGCACAAATCTGAAACTGATTAACTGTGAAATGATCGACTGCGATCTTGCTTTTGAAAAAAGCGAGGTTGAGGCAAGCATCACCACGCCTGTTATCAGTATTAAGAACCCACTGTCAGGCACCATATGCGTTCCGGCTGTCAGTGAAATTATCCGTGATGACAAAAACTCAAAAGGCAAAATTGTTACTTGCGACTGTCTTTGTCCTTGCAAGGCAAGCGCATAACGGATAAATGCGGAGAGGAAGTGAGTCATGGAGTCACTGTTGTTTTTACTGAAAGGCATATTGATAGGACTGCTGTTTGGCGTTCCGGTAGGCGCAGTGGGTGCTATGACAGTGAGCAGGACGCTGAATCACGGCTTTGGTGCAGGGATGGTTACGGGACTCGGTTCCTCCGCTGCCGACTTCATTTACGCAGGGGTAGGAGCATTTGGGTTGACGGTTATTTCAGACTTTCTGCTGAAATATGAAACCGTGATTCATCTGCTCGGAGGCTGCCTTGTAATCGCGATTGGAATCAGTGGTTTTTTCGGAAAACAGAAAAATGCGGATGAGCAAAAGCCGGCTGAAAAAAAGCTGTCTATGTTCTTTTCTGCCTTTGCAGTTGGAATTACAAATCCTGCAGCAATACTTACATTCCTGTTCGCTTTTTCCTATTTCGATTTGTCTGCCGGAATGAATGCATTGCACGGTATCCTGCTCATTTGCGGTGTACTGCTCGGAACACTTCTGTGGTGGCTGACACTTTCCAGCGTGGCGGTACGATTTCGTGAACGGGCAGTAAAACACAGAATACTGTTGAACCGAATTTTCGGAACACTGCTTATTTTGTTTGGCGTAGTTGTTTTTATCTCCAGCATTCGATAAGGAGGGATGATACGGATGAAAAGAATCATTGCATTACTCATATTTTTCATATTGTTGCTCAGTTTTACAGCCTGCTCGTCAAAGGGGAAAACTGTGAAAGATACAGAAGGAACTGCGCCGTCCTCCACAATCGAGGAATCACAGGAGAGTACGGCTGGCAATATGGGTGAAACAACTGATATTACCGGTACGAAAGAACAATCACCTGAAAATGGAAACACAGCAGCGGATTTGGCGGCAGAGTCTGCGGACAAAGCTGAACCTGTTACCGGGCAGCCGGAAGAGCCAAAGGAGGAAGAACCCATGAAACAAGCACAGTTTTATATTATTGCTGATGAAACGACATTTACGGCGGACTTTGCCGATAACAGCAGCGCTGATGCCTTTCGTGAATTACTGGCACAAGGCAGTCTGACAATCGATATGAGCGACTACGGCAGCTTTGAAAAGGTAGGAAGCATCGGTCAGAACCTGCCTCGTGAGGATACGCAGATTTCCACGACAACTGGTGACGTTATTCTCTACCAGGGAAATCAAATTGTGGTATTTTACGGTACAAATAGCTGGAGTTATTCCCGTCTTGGAAAAATTCAAAACGCAGCCGAAGATGATCTGCTCACGGCTTTTGGCAGCGGCGATGTGACAATCACTTTTTCACTCACGAAATAATACAAAAAATCCAAAAACAATTTTTAGGAGGAATTTACAATGAATGCAAAGTATGATGGTTATTCTTTTCAGATGAGAGATACTGTTACGAGAATAAAGGTGCAGTTTCGCAATCGTTACGGTATAAATCTGGCAGGCGATCTGTATCTGCCGAAAACATATGACGGCAGACTTTCGGCCATTGCCGTTGCCGGCCCCTTTGGGGCGGTAAAAGAGCAGTCCGCCGGATTATATGCCGAGGAACTGGCGTTTCGTGGATTTGCTGCAATGGCGTTTGATCCGTCCTTTATCGGAGAAAGCGGTGGAGATGTGCGCAATGTTGCTTCGCCGGATATCAATACGGAAGATTTCTCGGCGGCGGTGGATTTTCTGTCTGTGCAGGATAATATTGACAGCAATAAAATCGGTATTCTCGGTATTTGCGGATTCGGCGGTATGGCTCTGAATGCTGCGACAATGGACACCCGTATCAAGGCCACCATCGCCTCCACGATGTACGATATGACTCGTGTGGGTGCAAAGGGATATTTTGATGCCAATGATAATCCCGATGACCGCTATGCAGCGAAAGTCGCTTTGAACGCACAGCGCACCGAGGATTACAGAAACGGCATAACCAAAAGAGCTGGCGGCGTGGTTGATCCGTTACCCGATGATGCACCGTTTTTCGTGAAAGACTATTATGATTATTATAAGACCGAGCGCGGCTACACCGAACGCTCTCTCAATTCAAACGATGGCTGGAATGTAACCGGAACAGCCACATTCCCTATTATGCCGATACTCAAATACAGCAACGAAATCCGCAGCGCAGTTTTGATTATGCACGGTGAGAAAGCACACTCCTGCTATTTTTCAAAAGATGCCTATGCCAATATGGTAAAGAATAATCCGTATGCCGACAATAAAGAGCTTCTCATTATTCCTGATGCGGTGCATACGGATCTGTATGACAGAAAAGATGTCATTCCATTTGATAAGATTGAAAAGTTCCTGAACGAAAATCTAAATTGAGGAAAGGCAAGACAACATCATGAAAATTTTAGTATTGAACGGAAGTCCGAGACGGGACGGTAATACCGTCGCAATGGTAAATGCTTTTACAGAAGGAGCAAGAGAAAGCGGACATGAGGTAAATGTGGTCGATGTCTGTCAAAAGAACATCGGCGGCTGCCTTGCCTGCGAATACTGCCATACCAAAGGAAGCGGTGCTTGCATCCAAAAGGATGATATGCAGGAGGTTTATCCACTTCTCGAAGAAGCGGAAATGATTGTGTTGGCGTCCCCGATTTATTATCACAGCTTTACTGGACAGCTTCAATGCGCCATTAACCGCATCTATGCACTGGATATGCCGAAGAATCTGAGAAAGGCTGCGCTGATTATGAGTTCAGGCAGCAATCATGTTTACTGCGGTGCAATCTATGAGTATCAGAATTCTTTCCTCAACTATCTGAAATTGGAGGATATGGGAATTTTCTCGGCATACGGCAAAGAAAACAAATCTGAGGAAAAGCTGAGCGAGTTGTGGGAGGTTGGAAGAAACATCAAATAGGAGGGTATATGGAATACAGAATTAACAAGCGAACAGGCGATAAAATCAGTATACTCGGCTTTGGTACTTCCTACATAGCGGAAGCAAAAGAAGCCGACGCCGTTGAAACGATCCGCCATGCCTATGAAGGCGGCGTCAACTACTTTGACCTTGCTACGGCAGATGCAAAGACTTTCCCCTATTTCAGAAAGGCACTCTCTGATGTACGAGACAAGGTTCTGTATCAGGTTCATTTCGGTGCGGATTATTCTTCCGGTACTTACGGCTGGTCAACAAATGGCGAGACAGTCAGACGCAGTATCGGGTGGCAGCTTGAACAATTGCAAACCGATACCATTGATTACGGTTTTATCCATTGCATTGACGAACTATCTGATTGGGAGGACTATCAGAGAAACGGTGCTTTTGACTATCTGATGAAGCTGAAGGAAGAAGGCATTGTTCGCCATGTTGGGTTGTCCTCCCATACACCTGCAACCATTCAGAGAGTGCTTGACGAAGTTCCCGTGGATATGCTGATGTTCTCGGTCAATCCGGGCTACGACTATCAAAAGGGCGAATACGCCAAAGGCTCTGTAGATGAACGCATGGCCATCTATCGCCGGTGTGAAGCAGAAGGGATCGGTATTTCGGTAATGAAGCCGTTTTCCGGCGGCCAATTGCTGGACGCATCTATATCTCCCTTTGGTAAGTCGTTGACAAGATATCAGTGTATGCAATATGCGTTGGATCGTCCCGGTGTTCTGACGATATTGCCGGGAGCGAGCAGCGTGAAACAAGTGGATGAACTTCTTGGTTTCTTTGAAGCGGAGGGGAAAGAAAAGGATTATTCGATCATCGGTTCATTCAGTCCTTCAGAGGCGGTCGGAAAATGTGTGTACTGCAATCATTGCAAGCCATGCCCAGTGGGAATCGATATCGGACTCGTGAACAAATATTACGATCTTGCTCTAAACGGCGATACTATGGCAGCCGAGCATTACAAAGGTCTGGAACTTCATGCTGATGACTGCATCGGATGCGGACACTGCAACAGCAGGTGTCCATTTCGTGTAGATCAGATGACACGAATGAAAGAGATTAGTACATATTTTGGGAAATAGAGCAAAAGCAGCAGGAGGTGATACCATCGGACGCATAACGATAGAATTTAATGAGCAGGATAAGGGATTCGTTGACCGGTTGATGTGTGCGGTGGAACATTCTCCTGTACCCAAAGAACTGAGGATTGGTGACGATGAAATGCTGTCTCTATCAAAACTTGAAATTTATCCAAACCGTAGAAAAGTCTACCATGATGGTGTGGAGTTCGAACTTATGGCAAAAGAATTTGACATTCTTTGCCTTCTGATTATAAACAAAGGGTATGTCCTGACCTATAGCCAGATTTATGAGAAAATATGGGGTGAGGACTCCATCGGTGATGAAAGCAATTCTGTGGGCTGCCATATCCGAAGTCTGCGGAGGAAACTATTTAAGGAATATCCGGATGCGCCATTTACAATCCGATGCTATCGTAATATCGGGTATTGTCTTGAAACGGATTTAAAATAAGCGGTACATATACGGCGGTCTGCCAGAACGGACCGCTTATTTTTTTTGACCATTTTCAAACAGTTTCTGGCCAATCTTGTATATTCCCTGCGGGTATTTTATTTGTGGTTCATGTCATAACTTGCGATATTCTATCGTTTCATTACCGTTCCATTACCGTTTCGCTACTGTTCTGTTTTATATAATTTCCCCATTGACAAGCTGTCGGGGGAAAAGGTGTGTGCTGACTATCCCCGGAAAGGGGATATTATGTACATACCGATGGTGGGGACAGGCTTCCCTTCTCTCAAAACAAAACCACATATTTTTTCAGTACATACCGCAGTCCTTAAGGGGATTGCGGTATTTTTCTTTTCGACATATTCCCTGCCAATTCCCATTAGTCCCCCATTATATAACACTATTTTTAAGACAGGCGCACCCGCTTTACGGCGGGTGCGTTTTTTCGTGTGCGCCTTGCGGCGCACGTTTCTAATGGGTGAAAGTGCCGAATCCGCCCGGTAGGGGGAAGGGTATAGCCGAAGG
>ERZ808046.1176-NODE-1176-length-12984-cov-6.758348_pt1 | contig 12984 bp, 10 predicted proteins | sample MGYA00380196_ERZ808046 | MGnify/ENA primary metagenome ERZ808046 (study PRJEB31490, sample SAMN06133421) | mouse gut metagenome | isolation source: Z6_2 | host: mice | place: China: Chengdu | collected 2015-05 ...
ATCCTCGATAGCTCAATGGTAGAGCACTCGGCTGTTAACCGAGTTGTTGTAGGTTCGAGCCCTACTCGGGGAGTTTGGAAAAACCCGTAAACTCAGCGTTTGCGGGTTTTATTTGTTTCAATGTCAAGTCCCGGAAGAGACATAATAGATCGCATGGCTGCAAAGATAAGCATGTGAGTGTTAACCGAAAAATGAACCGGGATCGCGCTGCATTTCGTATTCCAGCTGTAACTGCCTGATAGTAAACCCTACTTTTACTGTCAGGCTTTTTTGTTGCCATTCTTTCGTCATAGTGTAATACTGGGGATTTTTTATAGAATAAATCAGGGTGATTAGGGGAAAAATGCCTCATGTGTTTTGCATCAACCCCTTTTCAGCCCCTGAATGCAAATGTTTTGTTTGTGAAAAATAACCAAAAATAAATAGTTATATTTGTATCATTGTACTAAAAATAAAAAAATCCGCTGATTACGACAAATGTCGTTTTAAAAAGAGGAGAAATATGTATAATGGATGTAGAACATGGTTCTTATCTGTTGTGTATTGTGTAGAAAGATTTTAAAGAAAGGAATATGAGAGGATGTATAACAAATTAATGACATGCTTAGAAAGCGTAAAAGCAAAAATTGACTTCAAGCCAGAGATTGCTCTGATTTTGGGTTCTGGATTGGGGGATTACGCCGATGAGATCAACATCGTGGATACCATCGAGTATACGGACATTGAAGGATTCCCCGTATCCACGGTAAAGGGGCATAAAGGCCGTTTTGTGTTTGGGTATGTGGAAGAGACGCCGGTGGTTATTATGCAGGGACGTGTACATTATTATGAAGGATATCCGATGACAGATGTTGTACTGCCTACCCGGCTGATGGGAATGTTAGGAGCAAAGAAAATCCTTTTGACCAATGCAGCAGGCGGCGTAAATGTTGCCTACAAGCCGGGAGACTTTATGCTGATCACAGATCATATTACAACCGGAGTGCCAAGTCCGCTGATCGGGCCGAATATGGAAGAGCTGGGAACCAGATTTCCGGATATGAGCGAGGTGTACAGCGCACGCTTAAGAAGCGTGATCCGCAAATGTGCGGCAGAGTGCCGGATTGATATCAAAGAAGGCGTCTATGTGCAGTTTACCGGGCCTAATTATGAGACACCCGCGGAAGTCCGTCTGGCAAGAATCTGGGGCGGTGATGCGGTCGGCATGAGTACGGCGTGTGAGGCAATGGCGGCCCGCCATATGGGGATGGAGGTCTGCGGTATTTCCTGTATTACCAATATGGCAGCAGGCATTTCTCAGCAGGAATTGAACCACAAAGAAGTTCAGGAGACGGCGGACCGTGTGGCAGCTTCTTTTAAAACACTTGTAACAAAAGTCATTACAAGCATGTAAGAATAAACGGAAAAAGGAAACGAGCAGTCATGAAAAACCATGTAATCAAAGGAAATATTTGCTACAGCGCAACCAAAGATGCGTTGTCTGTTACAGAAAATGGCTATGTGGTATGCCAGGAGGGAAGATGTGCCGGTGTGTATGAAAACCTGCCAAAGGAGTATGAAACGCTGCCCTGCCATAACTATGAAGACAAGATCATCATTCCCGGACTTGTGGACCTGCATGTACATGCTCCTCAGTATACATTCCGCGGCATGGGTATGGATCTGGAGCTGATCGACTGGCTGAATACGCGCACATTTGCGGAGGAAGCGAAGTATGAGGATCTGGAATACGCAGAGAAGGCGTACGGCATCTTCGCAGAGGATTTGAGAACCAGTGCGACCACAAGAGCATGTATTTTTGGCACCATTCACACGGAAGCAACGCTGCTTCTGATGGAGAAACTGGATCGCACAGGATTGCAGGTCTGTGTGGGAAAAGTGAATATGGACCGAAACAGTCCGCAGTATTTGTGCGAAGAAAGCGCAGAAAAGTCAGCAAAAGATACGGAAGAGTGGCTGCAGAAATGTCAAAGATTTCACAATGTCAGGCCCATACTGACTCCGAGATTTACTCCGTCCTGTACGGACGAATTATTGGAGAAATTATCGGAACTGCAGAAGAAATACCATCTTCCGGTACAGTCGCACCTGTCGGAAAATTTGGGAGAGATTGACTGGGTAAAGGAGCTCTGCCCCGGCACGTCGTGCTATGGGGAGTCTTACGACCGCTACGGGCTTTTTGGGAATGGCTGCCCGACGATCATGGCCCACTGTGTCCACAGCGGGGATAAAGAGATGGAAATGATGCGAAAACAGAATGTATTTGTCGCTCATTGTCCGGAATCGAATGCGAATCTGTCTTCGGGCGTGGCTCCGGTAAAGAAGTACCTTGAGAATGGGATGAAGGTTGGACTTGGAAGCGACATCGCAGGAGGTACGTCTTTGTCCATCTTTAAGGCCATGGCGATGGCGGTACAGTGTTCAAAGCTCAGGTGGAGACTGCATGATCAGTCTGTTGGGCCGCTGACGATGGAGGAAGTATTCTACATGGCAACAAAAGGCGGGGGAGAATTCTTTGGAAAAGTCGGAAGCTTCGAAAAAGGATATGAATTTGATGCGGTCGTGCTGGATGACAGCAGCCTGAGGCATCCCCAGAAACTGAGTGTGAAGGAGCGTCTGGAGCGGCTGATCTATCTGGCCGATGGGCGCAGTATGACTGCAAAATTTGTGAATGGTCATGTGGTTTACCGGGAGAGTCAAGATGGAATCAAAACAACAGTTGATGGAAATGATAGCGGACACGGAGCAGGACAGAGGTAATTATTTAAAAGCTTTATTTGAATATGTTCCGGATGCGATTGTGGAGGGGCTGATATATGAAGAAATTCCAAAGGGTCAGTATATCCTCCGTGCAGGAGCACCCAGTGATATGATATACATTATATTGTCCGGTCAGATCACAGGTGTGGACCATCAGAAGATGGGAAGGGTATATTATTTTATGGACTTCACGAAGATGTACCTGATTGGCGATTTTGAAATTTTTGCGGATTTACCGGAATACTGTATATCCGTGTGTGCGGCCAAAGCATGCAGGCTTTTGAAGATACCGTCGAAGCGCTACATGAGCTGGATCCAGCATGACGAAAATGCGCTGTTTCTCCGTATGAAAAATATTATGGCGACCCTTACTTCTGAGCGGATTGTCGATCGGGAGTATATATTTATGAGCTGCACAGAACGGCTGGCGGATTACCTGATTCAGTCTTACAGGAACGGGAAAAAGGACAGTCTGGGTCTGCATCGGGTCTCGAAAACCCAGTCGGAGCTGGCAGACCGGGTCGGATACAATGTCAGGAGCGTCCAAAGAAGCATTTCCTCACTGGAAAAAGATGGTCTTATATTCAATGAGAATGGAAAAATCATGCTGTCTCAGGAACAGTTTTTAAAGTTAAAACAATACAGAGATTAGGAAAGAAGGGGATCAGAATGAAAAGATACAGGCGGATATTTACCGTTGTTATAGACTCGCTGGGCGTGGGCGCACTGCCGGATGCGGCAGACTACGGCGATGAGGGGACGGATACACTTGGACATATCGCCCGGCAGATGGATACGTTTCATATCCCGAATCTCACAAAGCTTGGAATCGCAAACCTTCATCCGCTAAAACAGGTGGAGGCAATAGACCGGCCGCTGGGCTATTATACATACCTGCATGAGGCCAGCACCGGGAAAGATACGATGACCGGCCACTGGGAGATGATGGGGCTTCATATTACAAAACCTTTTCGCACGTTTACAGAAAACGGTTTTCCGCAGGAACTGCTGGACGAACTGTCAGAAAGGACCGGGCGCGTCATTATCGGCAATAAGAGCGCCAGCGGGACGGAGATTCTGGACGAACTGGCGGAAGAAGAAATTGCCACAGGGCATATGATTGTGTATACATCTGCAGATTCGGTGCTTCAGATCTGTGGCAATGAAGAGACTTTCGGACTGGATGAGCTGTACCGGTGCTGTGAGATTGCCCGCCAGATCACCATGAAAGATGAATGGAAGGTCGGCCGTGTCATCGCAAGACCCTATGTGGGGAAAAAGAAGGGCGAGTTTAAGCGCACCAGCAACCGCCATGATTATGCGCTGAAACCATACGGAAGGACTGCGCTGCATGTGCTGAAAGATGCCGGACTTGACGTGATATCGGTGGGAAAGATCTTTGATATATTCGATGGGGAAGGACTTACCGAATCCAACAAATCCAAAAGCTCCGTGCACGGAATGGAACAGACCATTGAGATTGCAAAGAGAGAGTTTGAAGGACTTTGCTATGTTAATCTGGTGGATTTTGACGCGCTGTGGGGACATCGCCGGGATGTGAAAGGCTATGGGCAGGAACTGGAAAAATTCGATGTGAAGCTGGGAGAACTGCTGAAACTTCTAAAAGAAGACGACTTGCTGATCATCACGGCGGACCATGGAAACGATCCGACGCATACGGGTACGGACCATACAAGAGAAAAGGTGCCGTTCCTTGCATATTCGCCGTCCATGGAAGGATTCGGAAAACTGGAGGATGCGCAGACCTTTGGAGTGATCGGTGCAACCATCACCGACAATTTCGGGCTTTCCATGCCAGAAGGAACGATCGGAAGTTCCGTCCTTGATAAATTAAAGTAAAGGAGTTTAGAAAAGTGAAGATCATATGGAATCTGATTGGTGTTGCGGTGGTGCTGGGAATCTGCTGGCTGCTTTCCTGGGACAGAAAGCATGTCCCGTGGAAAACCGTGGCCAGGGCATTCATAGCGGAACTGGTCATCGCCGTCATTATCGTGAAAGTTCCGCTTGGACAAAAGATTGTTACAATTTTATCAAATGGGCTCACGGCGGTTATCAACTGCGGAAATGAAGGCCTGACCTTTGTCTTCGGGGATCTTTTTGACAGTTCGAAACTGAGTGTATTCATTGTTCAGAGTTTGGGAAATATTATCTTTGTCTCGGCGCTGGTGGGAGTTTTGTATTACCTTGGGGTGATCGGATTCATTGTAAAATGGATCGGCAAGGGCGTCGGCAAACTGATGGGAACGACGGAAGTGGAAAGCTTTGTTGCGGTGGCGAATATGTTTTTGGGGCACACGGACAGTCCGATCCTGGTCAGCAAATATTTAAAAGACTTGACGGAGAGTGAAATTTTTGTCATTCTGGTTTCCGGGATGGGAAGCATGTCGGCCTCCATACTGGGCGGATATCATGCACTTGGGATTCCGATGGAATATCTGCTGATTGCAAGTGCGCTGGTTCCCATCGGGAGTATTATGATTTCAAAGATCATTTATCCCCAGACTGAGCAGACAAAATCCATTACCGATGTTAAAATGGACAATAAAGGGAATAATTCCAATGTGATCGATGCGCTGGCGGAAGGTGCGTCAACAGGCATGCAGATGGTTATTTCCATCGGTGCCTCTATCGTAGGGTTTGTGGGGATTGTTGCGCTGATCAACCTTTTCCTGGGCTTTTTCCATATCAGTTTGTCCCAGATCTTTTCCTTTGTGTTTGCACCGTTCGGCTTCTTTATGGGACTGGATGGGAGCCAGATACTGATGGAAGGTTCCCTGCTGGGTAATAAGCTGATCCTCAATGAATTTATTGCATTCGGAGAATTGGCAGGAAAGCTTGGAGAGCTGGAGCCAAGAGTGGGAATGATCTGTGCGATTTCCCTCTGCGGTTTTGCAAATCTTTCCAGTATGGGCATGTGTGTGGGCGGCATCGGTGTGCTTTGTCCCGAAAAACGGGGGACGATCTCGCGTCTTGTGTTCAAATCCATGATCGGCGGAGTGTTTGTAAGCATTATGAGTGCATTGTTAGTCAGTATTGTTTCCTTATTTTAAAAAAGAAAGAGAGGACATTATTTTATGAAAAAAGAAGAAATTTTACAGTTGGTTGACCATACGCTGCTTGGGCAGGCGGCTACCTGGGAGGAAATCCGCCAGATTCTTGATGACGCCATGAAGTATGAGGCTGCTTCTGCCTGCATTCCGGCGTCCTATGTCAAACAGGCCGCGGAGTATGTGAAAGGAAAGCTTCCGATCTGTACGGTGATTGGATTTCCAAACGGATACAGTACGACAGCCGTAAAGGTATACGAAACAAAAGATGCCGTTGCAAACGGGGCCGAAGAGATTGATATGGTGATCAACATCGGGTATCTGAAAGATAAGAGGTACCAGGAGGTGGAAGACGAAATCCGCCAGGTCCATGAAGCATGCGGTGGAAAAATACTGAAAGTCATCATCGAAACCTGCCTGCTTACAGAGGAAGAGAAAGTGAAGATGTGCGGGATTGTCACAGCCGCGGGGGCTGAGTATATCAAAACATCTACCGGGTTTTCCACCGGCGGGGCTACCGCTAAGGATGTGAAGCTTATGAGAACCCATGTGGGAAAAGAGGTGAAAGTAAAGGCTGCAGGAGGCATTTCATCCTTCGATGATGCAAACGAGCTGGTCGAAGCAGGCGCGGACAGGCTTGGCACAAGCAGGCTGGTGAAGCTTATGAAAAATACCGATACAGGATCGGGTTATTAAAGGGAAGGTTTGACCATGAATAGTTCCACAATAATTGAGATGGTGGGATATCTGGGTTCTATACTGGTAGTTGTATCCATGCTGATGTCATCCGTGATCAGATTAAGAGTGATCAACACAATCGGAAGCGGTATCTTTGCCATGTATGCGCTGATGATTCACTCTTACCCGACGGCGCTGATGAATTTTTTTCTGGTAGCGATCAATGTGTACAATCTGATAAAACTCAGCCGCAAGGATCAAAACTACGACCTGATTGATGCGAAAAGCGACGATGGTCTGCTGAATTATATTCTGGACTATTACCAGGATGACATCCGGACGTTTTTCCCCGGGTTTTCAGGGATTTCTGAGGCACTGGACCGGGCGTATATTGTCTGCTGCAGCGGAGACCCGGCAGGGGTGATGCTGGGAAAAGGGCATAAAGACGGAGTTGTGGAAGTTGTGCTTGACTATTCCGTGCCCATGTACCGGGACTGCTCCGTAGGGGCATACCTGTATTCCAGGCTGCCGTCAAAAGGAGTTCGCACGCTTACGTATTCGGAACAAGAGTCCAGGATTCATACGGATTATCTGAAAAAAATGGGATTTGTCAAAGAAAACGGAGGATATGTGAAAAGGATCAGCTGATCATTCCGGTGCCTTGCCGTCTGTCTGCGGCAGATCTTGGCTCACTGCTTGATAGTGTAAAATTTTCTTCGGGTGAAAAATGGACGTAGAAAGGGACCCCCTCACTGCTTTTTGACGCTTGAAAGTGATCTTAAGATTTAGTATAATGGGGAAAATAGTTGCAGGTGCAATAGGCAGTAGGAGAGAATTAGTATGGAAACAAAAAACAAATCCAAGATCCTGATCGCAGACGATTCCGAGATGAATCGTTCCATCCTTTTGGATATGCTGGAAGATGATTACGAGATTGTGGAGGCGGAAAACGGCACAGAGGCGGTGGCGATTCTTCAGCAGCTTGGTACCGAGATTGCGCTGGTGCTTCTGGATATTGTGATGCCGGAGATGGATGGCTTTGGCGTTCTGGCTGTGATGAATAAGTATCACTGGATCGAGGATGTTCCGGTGATCATCATATCTGCAGAGAGTTCGTCCAGTTATCTGGAACGGGCGTTTGAACTGGGAGTCGTGGATTATATCAGCCGTCCTTTTGACAATCTGATTGTGCAGCGAAGAGTGACAAACACGATTCTGCTCTATGCAAAGCAGAAGCGTTTGTTTGACATGGTTGCAGACCAGATCATGGAAAAAGAAAAGCAGAGCAGTCTGATGATTGATATCCTCAGCCATATCGTGGAGTTCAGAAACGGAGAGAGCGGACTGCATACGCTTCATATCCACACGATCACCGAACTTTTGCTGAAGCGCCTGGGACAGATGTCAGACAAATACCAGTTCTCCTATCAGGAGATCTCCGTGATCAGTACCGCATCTGCACTGCATGATATCGGAAAGATCGCCATCCCTTCCGAGATTTTGAACAAACCGGGGAAACTGACCCAGGAAGAGTACGAGATCATGAAGACGCATTCTGCCGTAGGCGATGAGATGCTTGAGCAGCTTCCCTTCTATCAGGACGAAGCACTGGTCAAGGCGGCCAGACAGATCTGCCGCTGGCATCATGAGCGCTATGACGGCAGAGGATATCCGGACGGACTCAAAGGCGACGAGATACCGATTGCGGCTCAGATTGTGGCGTTGGCAGATGTATACGATGCACTGACCAGTGAGCGGGCATACAAAAAGGCCTTTTCCCACGAGAAGGCTGTACAGATGATTACCAACGGAGAATGCGGGACTTTCAGCCCGGAACTTTTGGGATGTTTCCGGGATGTTGCCGATGATATTCAAAGAGAATTTGCTTCCGGCTCTGGAAGGGTGGATATCAGTGCCAAGGAAGTTCGCGGCATTACGGACGAGATTCTTCACAAAAAGGAACTGACCACTTCAGACCGGACCCTCCGTCTTCTGGAACATGAACGGGCGAAATATCGTTTCTTTGCGTCCATGTCCAATGAGATTCAGTTTGAATATACGGCAGATCCGTCCATGATCACAATCTCCGACTGGGGAGCAGAACAGCTGGGGGTCAAAGAGATCATCATGGATCCCATGCATGATGAGGATGCCCTTCGGATTATCGGCCAAGACGCGCTGGAAGGCCTGGCAAGGATGCTTCGGAGCACAACCCCGGAGAATCCCGTGGCCAAATATAACTGCCAGATACAGGTTCATGGAGAGCCCCGCTGGTTTCAGATTATCTGCCGGGCTACCTGGTCTGTGGATGAACCCTCGGAGTATCTGGGGGCGATCGGAAAGGCAGTGGACGTACATACAGAGCATACCAGGATGACGGATCTGGAGCGTGTGGCATCTCATGACGGGCTTACAGGTCTTTTGAACCGGTCCAAGGCGGAGCAGATGATCCGTGACCGCCTGCTGAATTTTCCCAATGGAAAGTATGCCCTCTTTATCATTGATCTGGATTATTTTAAAAATGCCAATGACCAGTATGGTCATATATTCGGAGACCATGTGCTGAAATATCTGGCACAGAAGTTGCATCAAAGCGTCAGAGGAGGGGATATCGTCGCCAGAGTGGGCGGGGATGAATTTTTGATCTTTTTAGAATATAAAGAAGAAGCGGAAACGGCAATTCAACGGATCTTTACTTCCCTGGAGGGAACGTATGAGGATTTTCAGATTTCTGTCAGTATGGGAGTAGCCCGAACCGATATGGTAGGTACGAATTATGATAAGATGTTCCATGCAGCGGATCAGGCGCTGTATTCTGTGAAACGATCCGGCAGAGGGCAGTACCGTTTTTATGATGATACGATGCAGGAAATGCTATCAGTGATCTCACCAATTGATGGCAGTGAAGAAAAGCCTGATAATTAAACAGGAGAAAAGAGGAACAATATGACATTGAAAGAATGCTATACAGCTTTGGAAGGAGACTATGAAGGGGTACTCAACCGCCTACGCAGTGAAAAGATGGTTCAGAAATTTGTATTGAAATTCCTCAACGATAAAAGTCATGAGCTGCTTGTCACCTCAATGGAGGCAGGGAACTATGAGGAGGCGTTTCGGGCGGCTCACACGATCAAGGGAGTTTGTCAAAATTTGAGTTTTACTAAACTGTATGAATCCAGCCATCTTTTGACAGAAAATCTTCGTGCCGGTTATGGAGCAGATACCGACGAGTTGGTTCAGCGGGTAGAAGCAGATTACCATCAGACAGTGGCGGCGATAGAGGAGTTGCAAACAGGAAATCCGGCATAAGCAGGAATGAGCTTTCAGGGGGTTTCAATGAAGAATAAAACCATACGATTTTTACAAATCAGCCTCATTCTTGTGTCGGTTCTTTGCGTTGGTATTTTTTCGTTCCTTGCAGTATACATGAATTACAAGAGTTCCGATACTATCAGCGAAGTAGGAAACATTTATATGTCTGGTATGAACGAGAGGATTGTGCTGCATTTTAAAACAACGATAGAAATGCGGCTATCCCATGTGGAAGATTTAGAACGTTTGCTTTCCTCTGAAAAAAATACAGACAATAAAAAACTGCGAGACGAGCTGACTTATTATGCACAGGCGAGAGGATTTGGGTATCTGGGGTTGTATTCTCAGGACGGAGATTTTGAGATGCTCTACGGGAACGAGTTGAAAGTAGTAGATTCGGAACCGTTTCTGCAATCTCTAAAAAATAATCAGAAAAAAGTGGCGGTAGGTGAGGATGTTCAGGGAAATCGGGTAGTATTGATGGGAATTCCGGTTGCTTGCCCAATGGAAGATAACGAAGAGGGCATAGCAGTAGTAGTGGCGCTTCCTGTGGAATATATCAGTGAGATGTTATCTTTGAACGGAGAGGAGTCTCTGGTATATTCCCATATTATCCGCCGGGATGGCAGTTTTGTTATTCGGAGTGCAGATGCCTTTCGAAACAGCTATTTTGATCGGATTCGAGGACTTCTCGAAGATGATCCGGAAGAGGCAGAGCGGCTGATTCAGGAATTGATTGCCGCTATGGACAAGAATGAGGATTATTCAGCAGTGATCCATCTTTCTCAGGAACGACGCCATTTATACTGTACAAAATTACCTTATTCGGAATGGTTTTTGGTTACGGTTATGCCTTTTGGCGAGCTGGACAAGGTAGTCAACAGGCTAGGAATTCAGTGGGAAGTCATGGGACTCGGTGGATGTGCGATTATCTTGATTGCTTTGTTGGCAGTTTTCTTCCGCTATTATCAACTGACTCGGCAACAGATCCGGGAGTTGGAGGAGGCAAGGCAAGAAGCGCTTTTTGCGAATAAAGCAAAAAGTGAGTTCCTTTCCAATATGAGTCATGATATCCGTACACCGATGAATGCGATTGTGGGAATGACAGCAATCGCAATCGCAAATCAGGATAATGCGCAACAGGTACAGAACTGTTTGCGGAAGATTGCTTTATCCAGTAAGCATTTGCTTGGGCTTATCAATGATGTGCTTGATATGTCCAAGATTGAGAGCGGGAAGATGACGCTCAACATGGATCAAGTTTCTCTTCGGGAGGTTATGGACAGTATTGTAAGTATTGTGCAGCCTCAGGTAAAGGCAAAACAACAGAAATTTGATGTATTGATCCATGATATTCATACAGAAAATGTATATTGTGACAGCGTACGACTCAATCAGATTTTGTTGAATTTGTTGTCAAATGCTATCAAATTCACTCCAGAAGGGGGAAACATCCATGTAGCCATGCAAGAAGAGGAATCTCCCAAAGGAGAAGACTATGTGCGGATTCATCTGTGGGTGAAAGATAGCGGGATTGGTATGACATCAGAGTTTAAGGAAAAGATATTTGAATCCTTTACCAGAGAGGACAGCGCCCGTGTACGGAAGACAGAGGGAACCGGTCTCGGAATGACGATTACCAAGTATATCGTTGATACTATGGGGGGGACAATCGAGGTAGAGAGTGAACTTGGCAAGGGAAGCGAATTTCATATCACATTGGATATGGAGAAGGCAGAGATTCAGGAAGCAGAAATGATTTTACCTCAGTGGAACATGCTGGTGGTAGATGATGATCGGCAGCTTTGCGAGAGTACCGTGACCGCATTGAAGGCTATTGGGATTGATGCAGAATGGACTTTGGATGGTGAGAGCGCCATTCGAAAAGTGGAAGAAAGTCATGAACGTCATCAGGATTATCAGATTATTCTTCTGGATTGGAAGCTGCCAGGGATTGATGGTATCGAGACTGCGCGACGGATACGCAAACATATGGGGGATCAGGTCCCGATTCTATTGATTTCAGCTTATGACTGGAGTGAGATTGAGGATCAGGCGCGGGATGCCGGTGTCAGCGGCTTTATCGGCAAGCCTTTATTCAAGTCTACTTTGTATCACGGACTCAAATCTTTTGCGGGACATATTGAGCAAATCCAGGAAGAGACAGAGGAAGAAACTAGCTTCAAGAATATGAAGATTTTGCTGGCAGAGGATAATGATTTGAACTGGGAAATTGCAGAAGAGCTCTTGTCAGAGATGGGGATGGAGTTGGAACGCGCCGAGAATGGACAAATCTGTATTGAAATGTTTGAACAATCGCCAATAGGGTATTATGATGCGGTGCTGATGGATCTCCGGATGCCAGTGATGACCGGTTATGAAGCAGCGTGGGGGATTCGAAATCTTGATCGGCAGGATGCGGATATTCCGATTATTGCCATGACTGCAGATGCTTTTTCAGAGGATATTAAAAGGTGTCTGGATTGTGGAATGAATGCCCATGTAGCCAAGCCGATAGATGTGCAGGAGATATGCCGGCTGTTGGAGAAATTTGTTCATAGGAAAATTGTTGAGTAATTGGTATCGCCCTCAGTGGATGGGAATAATAATCACATAATGAAGATGACATACAAATTTATCCCGAAAAAGATCATAAAAATAACAAAAAGATTGCTGGCAGGAGGTCTGGCACTGGCAACAGTAGGAGTGTTTTGTTTGTTGGCAGGGAATATCTATGTGAAAAGAAGCAGTATGAATAGAATTTTTGCAGATAATGAGAAGCCGGAAATACCTCAAATCGATTGTATCTTGATATTAGGGTGCGGATTGCGCCCAGATGGAGAACCGACGCAAATGCTGAAGGATCGTCTGGATATGGGGATTGCCCTTTATCAGTCGGGAATGGCACCCAAAATATTAGTGAGCGGGGATCATGGTCGGATACAGTACGATGAAGTAAACCGAATGAAGCAATATGCCATGGATGCAGGAGTGCCTTCTCAGGATATTTTTATGGATCATGCAGGATTTTCCACTTATGAGAGTATGTACCGGGCTAGAGACGTGTTTCAGGTGAAGCGTGCGATTGTGGTAACGCAGGAATATCACCTGTACAGAGCACTCTATGATGGAAAGCAACTGGGATTAGAGGTGTGGGGAGTTCCAG
>ERZ808046.1177-NODE-1177-length-12979-cov-3.296931_pt1 | contig 12979 bp, 10 predicted proteins | sample MGYA00380196_ERZ808046 | MGnify/ENA primary metagenome ERZ808046 (study PRJEB31490, sample SAMN06133421) | mouse gut metagenome | isolation source: Z6_2 | host: mice | place: China: Chengdu | collected 2015-05 ...
CTTTGTTGTGGTGCTGGGAACGCTCGTTCTGGCACTGCACTACAATCCCCGTAGACAGATGGGTAATGCGGATTGCCGATGACGTTTTATTAACATGCTGCCCTCCCGCGCCGCTTGCCCGGTACGTGTCAATCTTCAAATCATCCTCTGCAATCTCAATATCAATCTCATCCTCAATATCCGGCACTACGTCGCAGGACGCAAAGGAAGTCTGCCGCTTTCCCGCCGCATTGAACGGAGAAATCCGCACCAGACGGTGAACGCCCTTTTCGGAGCGGAGATACCCGTATGCATTCTCTCCCTGCACTTCAAACGTCACGCCTTTGATGCCTGCCACATCGCCGTCCAAGAAGTCTAACACTTCCAGAGTATATCCTTTGCGCTCCGCCCATCGGGTATACATGCGGTAAAGCATGCCCGCCCAGTCACAGGACTCTGTTCCGCCTGCACCTGCATGAAGGCTGACAATCGCATTGTTCTTATCATATTCCCCGGTCAGAAGAGTCTGAATCCGTAGTTCTTCAAATTCGGTTACAAACCGTTCCAGCTCTTCCTGAATCTCGGCAATGGTGTCATCATCCGGCTCTTCTTCAGTCATTTCAATCAAAAGTCCTATATCTTCATAATCGGAATACATCTGTTCAATCTGTTCCACCGAATCCTGCAGACTTTTTAATAATTTCATCGTATGCTGGGATTCCTCCGGTTTATCCCAGAAGCCCGGCTCTTCAATCCTTCTCTCTAACTCTTCTATCTGCTCCTTCTTTGCTGCTAAGCTAAAGTGAATCCCTCAAATCTTTCAGCGGTTCTTCATACGCAGTCAGATTCTGCTTTAATTCATCAAGTAAAACCACCTTAATCACCTCTTTCATTTTAATTTATGCTTTCCGCCCACAGCACTGTTTATACTTCTTACCACTGCCGCACGGACATGGGTCGTTTGGATATACTTTTTTATCTTCACGTTTCTTCGGTGCACGGACCGCACTGGCATCTTTATTTCTTCCGGTTACTTTAGCAACCTGTTCACGTTCTACCTTCTGCTCAACCCGGATATGGAACAATGTGCGGATTGTCATTTCTGCGATAGCGCCCGTCATCTCTCCGAACATATCGTATCCCATCATCTTGTACTCTACAAGCGGATTTCTCTGCCCATAAGCCTGCAGGCCGATTCCCTGGCGAAGCTGATCCATATCGTCGATATGATCCATCCATTTGGCGTCGATGACTTTCAAGAGAACGACCCTCTCCATCTCCCGGATATGCTCCGATTCCGGAAACTCCGCCTCTTTCTCCTCATATGCCTTGACGGCGCGCTCTTTCAGCAGATGTTTCAATTCCTTCTGCTGCATTTCCTCTGCTTCTTCTGCAGACGGAATCTGAAGCTGCGGAATGACTTCTTTTAACGTACGTTCCAGCCCGGCAATATCCCACTCCTCAGGCCCTGTCTCTGTAGAAACGAAACGATCCACTGTATTTTCCACATGCTCGGTAATCATCGTATAGACCGTATCCCGCATGCTCTCCCCGTCCAGGACGCGGCGGCGCTCTCCATAAATAATCTCGCGCTGCTCGTTCATGACCTGATCGTATTCCAAAAGATTCTTACGAATGCCAAAGTTGTTGCTCTCTATCTTCTTCTGTGCCTTCTCTATGGCGTTGGAAAGCATCTTATGCTCAATCTGCTCCCCGTCTTCCACACCCAGTGCGTTAAAAACACTCATCAGCTTCTCGGAACCAAACAACCGGAGCAGATCGTCTTCCAATGACAGGTAGAAACGGGATTCTCCCGGATCCCCCTGACGTCCGGAACGTCCGCGCAGCTGATTATCGATACGTCTGGATTCATGACGCTCAGTACCGATGATCTTCAATCCCCCAGCCGCCCTTGCTTTTTCATCCAGCTTAATGTCGGTACCCCGGCCCGCCATATTGGTTGCGATGGTAACGGCTCCATGCACGCCGGCATCGGCAACAATCTCCGCCTCCATCTCATGATATTTGGCATTCAGGACATTGTGCTTGATACCCCGCTTTTTCAGCATCTTGCTCAACAGTTCGGATACTTCAATGGTAATCGTGCCAACCAGTACCGGCTGCCCGGCCGCATGTGCTGCCTCTACCTCGTCCACGACTGCTTTGTATTTTTCTTCCTTTGTCTTATAAACTGCGTCGTCTAAATCCTGCCTCTGAACCGGCTTGTTGGTCGGAATTTCAATGACGTCCATTCCATAAATATCACGGAACTCTTTTTCTTCTGTCAGAGCCGTACCTGTCATACCACTCTTCTTTTCAAACTTATTAAATAGGTTCTGGAACGTAATGGTCGCCAGCGTTTTGCTCTCACGTCTTACCTTCACATGCTCCTTCGCCTCAATCGCCTGATGAAGCCCGTCAGAATAACGGCGTCCCGGCATAATGCGCCCTGTAAATTCATCGACGATTACAACCTCGCCTTCCGGTGTCACCACATAATCCTGATCGCGGAACATCAGATTATGGGCGCGCAGCGCCAATGTGATATTATGCTGGATTTCCAGATTCTCCGGATCTGCCAGATTCTCCAGATGGAAAAACTGCTCTACCTTCTTCACGCCGTCTTCCGTCAGGTTGACATTCTTTTCCTTCTCATTGACAATGTAATCCCCTGTTTCCTCGATATCCTCTCCCATCAGGGCGTTCATCTTGGTAAATTCTCCGCTCGCCTCGCCTCTCTGCATCTGGCACGCTAAAATGTCACATGCTTCATACAGCTTAGTGGACTTGCTGCTCTGTCCGGAAATAATCAGCGGCGTCCTCGCTTCGTCAATCAGGACAGAATCCACCTCGTCGATGATGGCAAAATTCAGCCCTCTTTGTACAAGCTGTTCTTTGTAAATGACCATATTATCCCTAAGGTAGTCGAATCCTAGTTCATTATTCGTCACATAGGTAATATCACAGTTATAAGCCGCCCGCCTTTCATCATTGTCCATATTGTTCAGTACGACGCCTACCGTAAGCCCAAGAAATTCATGAACCTTCCCCATCCACTCTGCATCACGCTTTGCCAGATAGTCATTGACCGTAACGATATGCACACCCTTGCCGGAAAGTGCATTCAGATACGCCGGAAGCGTGGACACCAGCGTCTTACCTTCACCGGTACGCATCTCGGAAATACGACCCTGATGCAGGATGATACCGCCGATAAGCTGCACACGGTAATGACGCATCCCAAGACTTCTGTATGCCGCCTCTCTCACAACAGCATAAGCCTCCGGCAATATGTCATCCAGTGTTTCACCGTCTGCCAGACGGCTCTTGAACTCTTTTGTCTTGTCCTTCAATTCGGCATCTGACAATGCTTGCATCTCCGGCTCCATCGCCTCAATCCTGTCTACAATCGGGTAAATACGCTTCAGTTCGTTCTCACTGTGCGTACCGAAAATTTTCTCCATCAAACCCATAATCTGCAATAACTCCTTGTCTTTTAAACTATTTCTCCGTAATAGTTCAGCTTTCAGCCGGACTGTTACATTTCTCCGGCAATAAAATCTCTATAGTTTCATTACCGTTGTTATCTTTGCACACTTTAAATTTCATTCTATCACTATATATGGGTAAATTCAAGAAATATCGTCAAGCTCACTCTTCTTGAACCTTGGTTCAAGAAGCATCCCTCGCCTTTGGCTCGGTCAATTCAAGAAATATCGTCAAGCCGGACTGCTACCACTTACTTTTCTAATTTCTTCATATTCCAGTTTACCGCCAAATAGATCCAGTGCGCTCCCAATGGTAAAATCCAGCTTTCCTTTTCCCAGTTTCCGGAACCTCTCTAATTCTTCCATAGTTCCAATCCCCCCTGCATATGTAATCGGAATCCTCGCCCATCCGCCGAGTTTTTCCACCATTTCCTCTTCCACGCCTGCGGATTTTCCTTCCACGTCCACGCCATGTACAAGAAATTCACTGCAATGGGAAGCCAGTTCTTCCAACACTGCTTCATCCAGCTTCACATTCGTAAACTTCTGCCAACGGTCCGTCACGATATAATATTCCCCTTCCCGTCTGCGGCAGCTCAAATCCAATACAATCCGTTCTTTCCCTACTGCTGCCTCTAGTTTGGCAAGATTCTCATAATCCAGCGTTCCGTTCCGGAATACATAAGACGTTACAATCACATGGCTTGCCCCGGCTTCCAGATACTCTGCCGCATTGTCCGCCGTGATTCCGCCGCCAATCTGCAGGCCTCCCGGATAGGCGGCAAGCGCCTGAAGCGCCTGCCTTTTAGTTTCTTTATAATAATCCGACGAAGGCGGATTCAGAAGAATCATATGTCCCCCTGTTAATCCATCCTTTTTGTAAAGTTCTGCATACCATGCTGCATCCTGCTCCGACATAAAGTTAGTCTCCGCCATATCCCCACGGTCACTTAAGCTTCCTCCTACAATCTGTTTTACCGCTCCATTATGTATATCAATACATGGTCTGAACCGCATTTTCCGATTTCCTCTTTTCTTCTTAAATATTCATTTCATCATAATACCATGAAACCACCATAAAAAAAAGAAAAAACGATCTAAAGATTAGACCGTTTTTTCTTATTGGTTCACCCACAAGCTTGACACTTGCTTCCTATCTGTTATTGTTTGTTCCTGCTTCATTTCCTGTTGTGTTATCTGCTGCATTATCATTTCTGTGTTCATTTCCGGTCAGGTCGTCGGCAATATCATCCACCCCGTCTGTCACATCATGTACGGCATTGTCAATCACACCATTTCCGTTGTTATCTGTACGGTTATCATTCTTATCAGCTGTACCGTTTGTGGCGTCATTCACACCGTCTGTCTGGTTCGCTTTGTTTTTCTCCTCTGTTGTTGTATTGGTCGTTCCATTGCCTGTGTTATTCTTATTTCCGCATCCGGTCATGCTTCCAAGCACTGCAACACACATTACGAGAACCAATAATTTTTTTACGTTTCTCATTTTTATTACTCCCTTTCAAATATTCTTTACAGGAGTAATATGTGTATTTTTTTCAAAAATATGTATACAAATAAAAACATTTTAAAATTTTACGCGGCAGTTCAGCACAGGACTTTGCACTTCCTGCAAAGTCCGTAAGAGTTACAGTTTTTCTTTTATTTCGCCACTTCTATATGCTGCCAGCAGCTCTTTTAAATCATCAATCCTTTCCCTGATATCCTGTCCCGCATCTGTATCACCCACCAGCCTGCGGTCCAGCACTCTCTTAATCACAGTTGTCTCTGAATGGATATCGCTTCCTTTTTCAATCGCAGCTTCCGTAGACTCAAATGGTTCATGTGCGACAAGGCGGAGTCCGTATGAATTGTATACAAGGGTATAGCCCGCGATTCCGGTCTCCTTCTGGTATGCCTTTGAAAATCCGCCGTCAATCACCAGGACTTTACCGTTGCATTTTACCGGGCTTTCCCCGTTTTTCCGTTTCACCGGAACATGTCCATTGATAATATAAGCGTCTCTCGGGGACAATCCGAACTCTTCCAGAATATGATTCACAACCTCTTCATTCTCCAACAAGATGTAATATGGATTCTTACGCTCTGCGTGTGTTTCCTTCTCTGCCAGGAAATACCGTTCAAATGTCGCCATCTTATCCTTACCGAACAACGGTGAATTAGCGCTCAGCCAGATGTACCACATAATATCCCTGCCATTTTCCCGCTCTTTCTCATCAATTGCAAAAAATCCCTTCCGCACATACCGCTCCAACGCATCATAAAGGGAACGCCCTTTAAAAGAATGTCCAAACAGCTTCACTTCTTTTAAACTTCCATCCTTGTTCAGAGGCACGCAGCCGTGATATAAGAGATTGCCGTTATGTACTTTATAAAGCCCTCCCTTGGACAGCAGCAGACGCATATGTTCCTGCAGCTTCTCACATCCGATAAATGCACGCTCAAGACGATCCATGATTTCCTGCTCCCCATTTGTCAGCTCATAGGGATTCTGTGGGTCAACAGTTGGGAAATTCGTGTCTAAAAGCTTGTATTCCTTTCCATTTAACTCAATCATTCCCGCCTTATAGTCGATCCGGTGCAGAAGTGCACGGTCCTCCAGATTGAATTCCTTCTGACGTTTGATCGTCTGTCCTTCCAGCTTAAATTGGATAATAGAAATCGCCTTATGCATACGCATGTTCATTTCCATTTCTGCAATATTCTCAGGCGCCGTTCCCTTTAATTCAAAGCAGCTGCACGGATCGTTTTTATATACGCGAAGTGCAAAACTTGCCAGCGGCAGCAGATTAATCCCATAACCGTCTTCCAGAATATCCAGGTTATCATACCGTGCACAAATCCGGATGACATTCGCTATACAAGCCTGCTGCCCCGCCGCAGCCCCCATCCAGAGCACATCATGATTCCCCCACTGGATATCAAGCGAATGATACTTTTGCAGCTTATCCATAATGATATGGGGACCGGGACCTCTGTCATAAATATCCCCTACAATATGAAGATGGTCTACGACAAGCCGTTGGATCAGTTCGGAAATCGCCGCAATAAATTCCTCCGCCCGGTTGATACGGATAATCGTCCGGATGATTGCATTGTAATAAGATTCCTTATCCGTGATTTCCGCCTTTTCTGTAATCAGTTCTTCAATAACATAAGAAAAATCCTTCGGCAGAGCCTTTCTCACCTTGGAACGTGTATATTTGCTTGCAACATGCTTGCTCACCTCAATCAGACGGTAAAGATGGATTGTATACCAGTCTTCCATATTGGGCTCTGTCTTTTTGACCCGGGCCATCTTTTCTTTCGGATAATAAATCAGTGTTGCAAGCTCTTTCTTGTCCTGCTTCGTCAGTGTATTTCCAAACACTTCTTCAATCTTACGGCGGACAGACCCGGAACCATTCTTCAGCACATGGGAAAATGCCTCATATTCTCCATGTACATCGGTAATAAAATGCTCCGTGCCTTTCGGCAGGTTCAGGATTGCCTGCAGATTAATGATTTCTGTAGATGCCGCCGCAATAGTCGGATACAAATCCGACATTCTTTCCAGATATCGTTGTTCCAAAGTTTTCATAATAACCTCCCCCCTTAAAACTGAATCACGTCGCTCATATCATACAGCCCCGCCGGCTTCCCCGCCAGAAACTTGGCCGCCTCCACTGCGCCCTTGCCAAAGACACTTCTGGAATAAGCGGTATGCTTAAACTCAATGACTTCATCCACTCCCGCAAAGAGAACCTCATGCACGCCCACGATTGTACCGCCCCGGACCGCGGAAATCCCCATTTCCTTCTTATCTCTTTTTTTTCTCACCTGGCTTCTGTCATAAACATATTCATATGCGCCGTCCATCGCCTCGTTGATAGAATCTGCCAGCGCCAGCGCCGTACCGCTCGGCGCATCCAGCTTCTGGCCGTGATGCTGCTCCACCAATTCAATATCATACCCGGCCGGAGCCAGCGCCCTCGCCGCATCCTTTAAAAGCTTCATCAGAAGATTGATCCCCAGGGACATATTTGCTGACTTCAGAACCGCCGTCTGTCCGGATGCCTCCTTCATTTTCGTCAGCTGTTCCTCAGAAAGCCCCGTGGTACAGAACACCAATGGAATCTTCTTCTCTGCACAGTAATCCAGCACCCCGTCTGCGGCGGCAGCATTGGAAAAATCAATCACCACATCCACATCCACATCACACTTGTCAATAGTCTCAAATACCGGATATGGATTCTGCAGTCCGGCAAACGTGTCTACGCCCGCCGCTATCTCAATCTGACCGTCCTCCTTCACCAGCTCCGTAATCATCTGCCCCATTCTGCCGTTACATCCGTGCATCATAGCCTTTATCATCGTCCTGTCCTCCGTCTATTTTATCTGTCATTCTTGTACTTTCCTACACATATATAAAAAAGAATATCACACTTGAGGAAATTCCTCAAGAAATGATATCCCTTTCACAATGTTTTTGGTAACAGACATTGATTCAGTTACTGTTACTATTTTCCACAACAACTACTCATCTATACATTCCAGTTTGCTTACCGACACCTCATATGCGGTTCTTGTTTCCGTCTCTGTCTCGGAAAGTTTCTTCACATAATCCCGGCTCTGGATCCGCCCCAGAATCTGCACATGCTCTCCCACTTCAAAGCCAGAGGCGAACCTTGCATTCCTGCCCCAGCAGATGCACGGAATATAATCGGATTTTCCATAAGGACGGTTCACGGCAAGCAATAAATCCGCAATCTCTCTGCCAAGAGGGGTCTTCCGGTAAATCGGTTTCTTACAGATATATCCCTCCAATAAAATATGATTGGTCTTGGCTCCATCCAGCTCCTCGTCAATGAATTCCACTTCCCGCGCGAACACAGACAATACAAGTCTGTTCTTCTGTTCCTCGTGACGGTTATATGAACGGAACTGGCCGGATACCTTAATGAACTCTCCAGTATAATCCCTCGTCACATCCATAAGCCGGTCAGATATCATCAGCGGAATCCGGTCTTCTGAGCTGCTTAGGCGTTTCACAAGTACGTCCGCCATATAGAAGCCTTCCCCGAATACTTCGTGGCTGTATGTAAATGCGGACGCCACCTCTCCCATGATTGTCACCTGGTTGTTTTCAATAATCTTATCTGACATGATTTGTAGTTCTCCCTTCCTCTGCGTGGTATTTTTGAGTCACTACTAAGTGTATGCGCAGAAATACATATCAGAACAAAAAATGGAATAAATCGTTCGACAGGGCATGGCGGGGTTTGTCGAGATTTCTCGGCTTATCCCGTTTTTCCACGGGTTACACTTGTAAATTTACAATTTTATGATAGAATAAGAAAGTTGTAAGTGTAACTGCTGAGATATTTTAAAACAGGAAGTGTATCGAATTATGAAAACCAAACGTGAAGATGTAAGAAATATTTCAATTATCGCCCATGTAGACCATGGTAAGACGACTTTAGTCGACGAGCTTTTGAAGCAAAGCGGTGTATTCCGCGAAAATCAGGACGTAGCAGAACGTGTCATGGACTCCAACGATATTGAAAGAGAACGTGGAATCACCATCCTCTCCAAGAATACCGCCGTGTTCTATAAAGGAACCAAAATCAACATTATCGACACCCCGGGACATGCAGATTTTGGCGGCGAGGTAGAACGTGTACTGAAGATGGTAAACGGTGTAATCCTCGTGGTTGACGCTTTCGAAGGCGCAATGCCGCAGACCAAGTTCGTACTTCGGAAAGCACTGGAATTAAGTCTTCCGGTCATCGTATGCATTAACAAGATTGACCGTCCGGAAGCAAGACCGGACGAAGTCATCGATGAGGTATTGGAGCTGTTCATGGATCTGGACGCCTCCGATGAACAGCTGGACTGCCCATTCGTCTATGCATCTGCCAAAGCAGGAATCGCCGTATTGGACTTAACAGATGAAGAGAAGAATATGGAGCCGTTGTTTGAGACAATCATTGATTATATTCCCGCACCGGAAGGCGATCCTAAGGCCCCTGCACAGATGCTGATCAGTACAATCGACTATAACGAATATGTAGGACGTATCGGTGTGGGCAAGGTAGAGAACGGTACGATTTCCATAAATCAGGAAATGGTCCTTATGAACCACCATGATCCGGACAAGCAGCAAAAAGTAAAAATCAGCAAACTGTATGAATTTGACGGTTTAAATAAAGTAGAAGTCAAAGAGGCCGGCATCGGTTCCATTGTTGCTATTTCCGGTATTTCTTCCATTTCCATCGGAGATACGCTCTGCTCCCCAGAAAAACCAGAGGCAATTCCGTTCCAGAAGATTTCCGAGCCGACGATTTCTATGAACTTTATCGTAAACGACAGTCCTTTTGCCGGACAGGAAGGGAAATATGTCACTTCCCGCCATCTGCGCGACCGTCTCATGCGTGAACTGAACACAGACGTCAGCCTGCGCGTAGAAGAAACAGAAAATACCGACAGTCTCAAGGTGTCCGGACGGGGTGAACTCCATCTCTCCGTCCTGATTGAAAATATGCGCCGCGAAGGTTATGAATTTGCGGTCAGTAAGGCGGAAGTGCTCTATCATACAGATGAAAACGGCAAGCGGACAGAGCCGATGGAGCTCGCATACGTAGACGTGCCGGATGAATTTACGGGAACAGTGATTGACAGACTCAGCCAGAGAAAAGGCGAACTGCGGAGCATGGGTACGACCGGCGGCGGATACACCCGTCTAGAATTTTCCATCCCGGCGCGGGGACTGATCGGATACCGCGGCGAATTTATGACTGATACAAAGGGAAACGGAATCCTAAACACCAGCTTTGACGGCTATGCCCCGTACAAAGGCGACATCCAATACCGCAAACAAGGTTCTCTGATTGCTTTTGAAGCGGGAGAATCTGTAACTTATGGCTTGTACAGTGCGCAGGAACGTGGTACTCTGTTTATAGGAGCGGGTGAAAAAGTCTATGCCGGCATGGTCATCGGGCAGAACGGCAAGGCAGAAGACATTGAACTGAATGTCTGTAAGACCAAACATTTAACTAACACCCGTTCTTCCAGCGCAGATGAGGCCCTCCGCCTCACACCGCCGAGAATCTTAAGTCTGGAACAGGCTCTGGACTTTATTGATACCGATGAATTGCTGGAGGTAACCCCAAAGACACTGCGTATCCGCAAGAAAATCTTAGATGCCAGAATGCGTAAGCGCAGCAGCATGAATAAATAAGGAAAATCACAAATGAAAAAATATGCCAACGCATTCATGAAAAAACTAACGACGATACTGGAATTTGTCATCGCATTGATTCTGGCCGCCGGAATCATCCTTATGACCACGCAGTTGATTCTCTCCTTTGGAAATCTCACGGACGTGAGCAGATTTCCGAACTACGATGACCTGCTGACAACCTGCTTTAACTTAATCATAGGCGTGGAGATGATTCGTATGCTGTATCTTCACACACCTATGACCGTATTTGAAGTATTGCTGTTTGCCATTGCACGCCAGATTATCATCGATCACTCCTCTCCGGTCAACAGCCTGATTGGCGTAATCGCAATTGCAATTTTATTTGCTACAAGAAAATTTCTCTTTGTGGAATTCGATGAATCGGAAAAAACCATATTCCGTGCCAACATGAAAGTCCGTTATATTAACAAGATCTTCCATGTTGCAATCCCGTACCATGATGACGAAACATTGCTGGATATCCTGCTCCGCAAACTCGCTGAAGAAGAAACGGAGGTCGGTGTAGGCGCATGTGCATATTTCAAAGACTTCGGACTTCGGATTGCCAAGATTACAAATGGAAAAATCACGCGTATCGAGGTAATCCGGTCAATCCATTAATAAAAATGAATTTAATCCTGACTTTTTATTCCAATCCAAAATGAATACTCTATACAATTGTCAGATTTCATGCTATAATATCAACATAAATACAGACAGCAATTAATCGCTTTTCTGTTTGTATAATATGAACAAGAAGGAGTTGAGCAGCATGAAATTTATTATCAGCGGCAAGAACATCGAAGTAACACCGGGACTTAGAAGCACAATTGAACAGAAACTTGGAAAACTGGAAAGGTATTTCACTCCTGAAACAGAAATTACCGTAACACTGAGCGTAGAAAAAGAACGTCAGAAAATCGAGGTGACGATTCCGGTCAAGGGCAACATCATCCGGTCTGAACAGACAAGCAGTGATATGTATGTATCCATTGACCTTGTAGAAGAGATTATTGAACGTCAGCTCCGCAAATATAAAAACAAACTGGTTGCAAGAAGTCAGGGACATCCTACCGCTTCTTCCTCCGGCAATTCCTTCAAGAAAGAGTTCTTTGAGGAAGAGTCGGATTCCACAGAAGACGATGAGATTCGCATTGTCCGTACAAAGAAATTCGGTATCAAGCCGATGTTCCCTGAGGATGCCTGCATTCAGATGGAGCTTCTGGGACATAATTTCTTCGTATTTTCCAATGCTGAAACCGACGAAGTCAACGTTGTGTATAAGAGAAAAGACGGAGCTTTCGGACTGATCGAGCCGGAATTCAATTGATTAAGAGCCAGTTCAGCTTTTTGCTGAACTGGCTCTTAAATCCAGCCCATAACAAGTCCACCTGCGGTGACGGGACTGGATTTTCTATCTCCTCACGTTTTCTTACGGATTTGCGGCAAGCACAAAGTCCTGCGCCAAACTGTCAAATTCTTCAGGCCTTTATTCCCAAATCAGATATTCTCCGTCCACCTCAGCAAATCTGCACGGCAATTCCCTCTCTATCACAGCCCGGCCGTTCGTTCCCTCTGTAATCTCAGAAATCACTGCCTGTTCTTCCTCTTCGGAAACAAGCACGGACATTTCCACCTTATCCGTATACACAGAATCCAGCGTAGGAATCTTTCTCTGTCCGAGAATGTACTGGATTTTCCCAATCCCGGCATAATCTGTCATGATTTTCAGTTTAGCCCCGCTGATTCTGGTTATAATCATACTAGCAGCTAATGCTTCCTTGGAAGCCTTTGCATATGCCCGTACCAACCCTCCTGTCCCGAGCAGGGTGCCGCCAAAATACCGCGTGACGACAATCATCGTATTTGCCACCTCCGCCCCGCGCAGTACCTCCAGTATAGGTTTGCCCGCAGTGCCTCCCGGCTCCCCGTCATCGCTGAAACGCTCCGTTGTCTGTACTTCTCCGATTACATACGCCCAACAATGATGCCTTGCATCCCAATACTGTTTTTTCACTTTCTCTAAAATTTCCGCCGCCTCTTCCTCCGAAACAACCGGATAAACTTCACCGATAAACCGGGACTTCTTCTCCACAATTTCTGCCGAAGCGCCCTTATATACTGTTTTCATATACATACCCATTTTTGGACTCCTTATCGTTACTTGCCTTTTACACTATATCAAATTACCAAAAACTACAATCCTTTTCTTAATAATTTCTTAGGAAATGTGAACTTTTTATTTTTTTTTTTTTTTTAAAAAAGGTTCTTT
>ERZ808046.1179-NODE-1179-length-12955-cov-3.833747_pt1 | contig 12955 bp, 13 predicted proteins | sample MGYA00380196_ERZ808046 | MGnify/ENA primary metagenome ERZ808046 (study PRJEB31490, sample SAMN06133421) | mouse gut metagenome | isolation source: Z6_2 | host: mice | place: China: Chengdu | collected 2015-05 ...
AGAAATATTCTGGGCAATCAGGGAACTGCCGGCGCGGTCATCAGGGCGATGGGAGATTTCGTACTGCAGGGGAACGTAGTCGTAGGTTTTATTATCTTTATGATTATTGTACTGGTGCAGTTTATCGTTATCACGAAGGGTGCAGAACGAGTTGCAGAGGTTGCGGCACGTTTTACGTTGGATGCGATGCCTGGTAAACAGATGGCGATTGACGCAGACTTAAGCACCGGTCTGATTGACGAGCAGGAGGCGAAAGAAAGACGTTACAAAATTCAGAAAGAGGCTGATTTCTACGGTGCAATGGACGGTGCCACCAAGATTGTAAAAGGTGACGCAGTCATGTCGCTGATCATTACGGCGGTCAACTTTCTGGGCGGTATGATTATCGGTATGGTACAGGGCGGCATGGGATTTTCAGAGGTCCTCTCTGTGTATTCCATCGCTACGGTCGGAGACGGACTGGTCTCCCAGATTCCGGCGCTTTTGATTTCCACTGCGACCGGCATGGTCGTAACGAGATCTGTTTCAGAAGGAAGCCTGAATGAGGATGCATCCAAACAATTCATGGCTCAGCCGAGGGCAATGATAATTACGGGAATCGCATTGGCAGTCATGCTTGTGATTCCGGGAATGCCGAAGCTGCAGTTTGGAGCCGTATCGCTTGTCTTGGTTCTGGCAGGAATTACCCTTTCAAGACGTATGGAAGAGGCCGCTGCCGTATCTGAGAAGTCAGCGGAGATGGAAGCTGCGATGCAGCAGCAGGATATTTCCGAAGAAGAGGCATTCAAGGATATCAGCAATGTATATGAACTGATCCAGGTAGAACCCATTGAGATGGAGTTCGGTTACAGCCTGATTCCGCTGGTGGATGAAAACAGCGGCGGTAAGATGATTAACAGAATTGTCATCCTCCGGAGACAGTATGCACAGGAGATGGGGCTTGTGATCCCGTCCATCCGGTTAAGAGACAGCTCCAGTCTGAATACGAATCAGTATGTGATTAAGATCCGGGGCGAGGAAGTGGCGAAGGGGGAGATTCTGGTTGACTATTACCTTGCGCTTGAGCCGCCGAATCCGGAGAAGGAAATTGATGGAATTGATACAATAGAACCTGCTTATGGTATTCCGAGCAAGTGGATTACTGTAGATAAGAAAGAGATGGCTGAGATATACGGTTATACGGTAATCGATCCGTTATCTGTCATGCTGACGCATTTATCAGAAACGATCAAGCTGCATTCTCATGAGCTTCTGAACCGTCAGGAAGTGGTGAAGCTTGTTGAGAATATGAAGAGCAAATCACCGGAGCTTGTGGAAGAACTGATTCCGGCAACCATTTCTTACGGAAACTTCCAGAAGATACTTACCAATCTTTTGAAGGAAGGAATTCCGGTGAAGGATATGGAAACGATCATGGAGACTATCATAGACGCATCTATGACTGTGAAGGATCTTGATTCTGTGACAGAACATATCAGAGCGGCTCTGAAACGTACAATCACAAGGAAATTCTGTGAGGGAGGCAGCATGAAGGTGATTACTCTGGATGCAGATTTGGAAAAGAATATTATTACAAGTCTGACTTCCGGAGAACAGGGACTGTATCTGGCGCTCAGCCCGGATACGATGCAGGCAGTCATTACACAACTGGGAGAAGAGATAAAAAAATTCAGCAGCTTTTCACAGCCGCCTGTCATATTGACAAGCCAGGTTGTAAGAGTGCATGTTTATCATCTGGTCGAACAGTTCTATCCGAATGTTTATGTTCTTTCCTTTAATGAGATTAACAATAATATTCAAATCCAGGCAGTGGGGAATATTACTGCCTGACAGGTGTGAGGCATGAGTATGAAGACACGGGCAGATTATACAGAAAAGTCAAATGAAGAACTTCTGCAGATGTACAGCCGTACCCATAGTCTGGAAATCAAACAGGAACTGGTGATGCGCTATGTCTATATTGTAAAGAGTGTTGCCCTGCAAATGCGGGATGTATACAGTAGTTTTTCACAGATTGAGGATATTGTCAACGAGGGCGTCATAGTAATTATGAATGCCATTGAAAAGTTTGACATGGATAAAAATGTAAAATTCGAGACATATATATCCAAAAGAATTAAGGGAATGATTATCGATCTGGCGAGAAAACAGGACTGGGTACCGAGAAGTGCAAGAAAAAACGCAAGAGATATTGATGAAGCGGTCACCGCATTATATAATAAGACTGGAATGTATCCGACGCCGGAGGAGGTGGCTTCATATCTGGAGATTTCGATGGACAAATATCAGGATATCCTCCGTAAGACCTCCTTGTTCCATATTCTGTCATTGGATATGGTTCTGGCGGAGGCGCAGGAGAACAGCACGCGCGCCCAGCTTCCGGATGTGGGAGAGGAAAAACAGCCCGAGGCCTGCCTGCTGAAACAGGAGCTGTCGGAGGTTCTTGCCGAGGGGATTAAAACGCTCAAAGAGAAAGAACAGATGGTAATCTCTCTTTATTATGTGGAAGAACTGAATATGAGGCAGATTGCAGAGGCGCTCCAGGTGAGCGAACCGCGCGTGTCCCAGATTCACAGCAATGCAATTAAGAAATTAAAAAGACATATGCAGAAGTTTAATCAGGAAGGAGAAAAAAAGAATGTTTCAGGGGTTTTATAATCTTACATCAAATCTGATTGTCCAGAATAGGAATATGAATATCATCAGTAATAACATGACCAATGTATCTACGCCCGGATTCAAAAACGATCAGCTTATGCAGGGGACGTTTCAGGAGGAAATCCTCTACCGTTTTGAGAGAGGCGGCAGAAGCCCGGTCGGTACCACGACCAGGATCAATACGGCAGACGAGGTTGTGACAGATTATACTTCGGGCGGATTGAGGGAAACAGAAAGATCGCTTGATTTTGCTTTGGACGGCAACGGTTTTTTCTCCGTGCAGAGCGGAAACGGAACGGTGTATACAAGAAACGGCTCTTTTAATATTGATAATGAGGGATATCTTGTGCTTCAGGGGCTGGGCCGGGTACTGGGAGAGAATGGTCCGATCAGAGTCGGGACAGAAGAGTTTTACGTGAACGGGCAAGGCTATATTTTCAGTGAGAATGGAAATCAGGTTTACGGCAGGATCAGCGTGGTGGATTTTGAAGATTACGCACAGCTTAGCAAGGCTCCAAACGGTGCGTTCCGCTCCAATGCACAGCCGCAGGCAGCGAATGGGACAGCTGTAAAACAGAAGTATCTGGAAGATTCGAATGTTTCGATGGCAGAAGAGATGACAAGCATGATGAGCGGACAGAGAGCGCTTCAAAGTTCTGCACAGCTTTTGAAAATGTACGATCAGCTGAGCGGAAAAGCGATCCAGCTTGGTTCTCAGTAAGACAGGACGGATTCTCTCTCCATCACATTTTCTTACGGACTTTGCAGCAAGTGCAAAGTCCTATGGCTGAATAGTTACTAAATATTTCATATATAAATAAAGGAGGCACATATGTACGCATCATTTTATACGGCGGCCAGCGGTATGATTGCCCAGCAGCGGAAGCTGGACGTCACAGCGAATAATCTGGCTAATATTAACAACTATGGGTATAAAAGCCAAAATGTCTGTTTTGCAGATCTGATGCAGTATAATCTGAATAACAAGTATGGACAGGAAACAGATTTGAAAGCGGGAGTCGGCGTCAAGGTAGAGCATACCAATACGGATTTTTCACCGAGAGGATTTGTGGAAACAGACGGCGCATTTGACTATGCAATCGTAGAAAAGGGATTTTTCAGATTGGTGAATCCCAGAAATGGAGAGGTTACATATACGCGTAACGGACGGTTCAGCATGTCCCAGGTGGGGAACCAGTTTTATCTGGTAAATGATGCGGGCAACAGAGTAACCGATCAGAACGGCAATCAGATTCTCGTGCAGGACGGTGAACTCAGCGGTGAAATCGGGGTATATGACTTTAATATTACGGATGGGATGCTAAGTGTTTCGGAAAACGAATTTGCCCCGGTAGAAAAGAATGGAAATCCATTTCTGGTCCGGGGTGCAAAGGTCATATCTCATGCATTGGAGATGTCCGGCACAAATATGGCGGATGAGATAACAAAGGTGATTGAAAGCCAGCGGGCATATTCCTATGCGATGCGGATGGCACAGACATCGGATGAGATCGTTAATACAATAAATTCATTGAGACAGTAGAGAGGTGTTATAGAAGATGGCGATTCGCAGATATGACGAGCTCGGTGAGCAGCAGATGGATGTATTCAGAGAAATCGGGAGCATCGGTAACGGAAATGCAGTTACGGCACTGTCGGGACTTCTGTCTGAAAAAATCAGCATGGAGATGCCGCAAGTGGATATTTTGGAGTTCAACCGGGCGCAGAAGAAAGTCGGTGACGCAGAAGAAATTGTAGGAGCTGTCCTGGTGGAGGCATCCGGTGAGTTGTCCGGCATTATTATGTTGATTTTGAAAGAAAGGTTTATCAGACAGATTGTCAGCAAGGTATTATCCAGTGAGATTGAAGACTTATTGGCAATGGGAGAGATGGAACAGTCGCTGCTCGTGGAAATGGGTAATATTATGTTGTCTTCTTATATAAGCGCCATTTCCTCACTGACAAATATTCAGATCAATCTGTCTATCCCTCAGATGGCGGTGAATATGCTGGGCGGAATTTTGAGTCTCCCGATGGCTATGATGGGAATTGAATCAGATAAACTTATGATGATTTCAGGAAGATTTTTTATGAACGGTGAAAAGATGGACAGTGATATCCTGCTTTTGCCAGACATAAAATCTCTTAATACTCTATTGAAGAAACTAGGGGTGGAGTAGACATGCAAAAAAATATCTCTGTAGGAATTGCGGATATGAATCTTACCAGACAGGAAGGTATCCTGATTACTTACGCACTGGGTTCGTGCATTGGTATTTCTTTTTATGATCCTATGATAAAGCTGGGAGCATTGCTTCATATCATGCTCCCCGAAAAAACAAATGCAGCAGACTCTAATATTTTGAAATATGCGGATTCCGGAATCAAGGAGACGCTTCGGAAGCTTCTCGCTTACGGCGGTTCAAAGAACCGGATGGTCTGTAAAATAGCGGGCGGCGCCAAGATGTTTGAAATGGGCGGCGCAAGCGGGCTGGGAAATATTGGAGAACGGAACATTATAAAGGTAAAGCAGGTCCTGAAGGCGGAAGGGCTTCGGATTACGGGCGAAGATACAGGCGCCAATTATGCGAGGACTATGTTGTTGGATGTATCGACGGGAAAGGTGACTATCAGGACGGCCGGCAGACAGGAAAAAAATATTTAAAGGAGGAGAAGGAGAATGGCGGATACAGAAATTTTATTGGAATCAGGAACGAATGAGATTGAAATTATGCAGTTTACAATTAATGAAGAACTGTACGGAATCAATGTTGCAAAGGTACGGGAAATTATGATGGCGGACAAGGTAAAGCCGGTGCCTCATTCTCATGAATCAGTGGAGGGGATTTTTAAGCCGAGAGATATTCTGCTTACTGTTGTTGACCTGCCGAAGTATCTTACTAAGCAGGAATGCGAGAGACATGACAAGGATTTGTTTATTATTACAAACTTTAATAAAATGCATATTGCATTCCGGGTGCATAAGGTAGTCGGAATCAGCAGGATTTCATGGGCGGACATTCAGAAGCCGGATAAGACGATTACCCATGGAGAAGAGGGGGTTGCAACGGGAATCGCACAGTGTGGGGAAAATCTGATAACCATTCTTGATTTTGAAAAAATCGTGACAGAGATCGCACCGGAGACAGGAATCCAGATGGATGAAATTGACAAGATGGGCAAACGGAAAGAACGTTCTGAAAAGATTGTTCTGGCGGAGGATTCGATTCTTCTGACAAGGATGATTCAGGAGTCTTTGTACAAGGCGGGCTATACAAATGTGGTGAATTTCAATAATGGAAAGGAAGCATGGGAATATCTGTTAGCTGCGAAAAAAGAGGGAACCTTATGGATGAAAGCGGATTTGATCATTACAGATATTGAGATGCCTGAAATGGATGGACACCGCCTGACGAAGCTGGTCAAGTCGGATGAAGAGATGAAGAAACTTCCGCTTATTATCTTTTCTTCTCTGATTAACAGAGAAATGTGGATAAAAGGAAAAGATTTAGGGGCAGACGAGCAGCTTTCCAAGCCCGAAATCGGACGCCTGGTGCAAGTCATGGACGATTTGCTGGAAAGGAGACAGTAGTATATGGATAAGATGATAGCCAGACAGCTAATTAAAAAAACAGATACCACGGAGATTATTGGATACGAATTGCTTGTACAGAGCGATCAGGAGAGCCTGTATAATTCCAGCGAGGACAGTGCGGCGGCAAATGCGATGACTGCGTTCCTGACAGAAAATTCAAGTAAGATATTCAGGGACCGCAGGACGTTCATGACATTTACCCCATCGCTTCTGTTCCGTAATACGCCGAAGCTTTTTGATAAGGACATGATCGTGATCCAGATTGAGGATAATGTTGTGATCCATCCTCTGGCAGTGATTCTGATCGGCAAGTACAGGGAGGAAGGATATCATTTTGCAATCAATGATTTTCAGTTTACACCGAAGTATTTCAGCATGCTGGAATATGTGGATTATATCAAGGTAAATATTACCGGACAAGAGGATGACAGAGAGCGCAGGACGATTGAAAATGTCATAGAGATGGCTCACGGATTCGGAAAAGAATTCATTGCGACAGGCGTGAATACAAAAGAGTCGTTTGAGCTGGCGAAAGACTTACATGCGGATTATGTGGAAGGCGCATATATTGCCGATACAGCGGTACAAAAGGTTGGGAAAATGGAATATCTTCAGGGCAACCTGTACCAGCTGATTTTGGAAGTGACAAAGGATGAGCCGGATATGGAGCTGATGGAGCAGATTATTTCCAGAGATGCGGCGTTGACCTACGCACTTCTGAAGATGGCGAATTCGGCATATTTTTCAGCAACGCACAGAACGGCATCCATACGTCAGGCAATTATGCGTATTGGTATCAACCAGTTAAAGCAGTGGGTTTATCTTCTCAGCTTCAAGGAAGAAGAGACAGGCTCAGAAGAAGTCATGAAGGCTTCTTTTATGCGCGCTAATTTTGCCTCGGCGTTGGTGAAGAAAGTGAAGACATTCACATTGCCTGCATCGGATGCTTATCTCATGGGAATGTTTTCGACATTGGATCGTATGATTGATGCATCAATGGAAGAAATCCTGAAGGACATTCCGGTGGCAGAAGAGGTGAAGCTGGCGCTTACGACAGGCGAAGGTGAGGCAGGAAAGCTTTACCAGCTTGTACTTTGTTATGAAAGAGCAGATTGGGCAGAGATTAAGAGGTTATCTGAGGAGCTTGAATTGCAGACGAACCTTATGGCGCAGATTTATATGGAATGCGTAGAAGAAGTAAATGAAATTTGGGAAAATGTAGTATCAAAGTAGTTAGATTTTTGCCATAAGGGAGAGGCTGCATAAGGAAGCAGCTTCTCCCTTTGGTTTCGTAATCAGCCAGATTGATTGATCCAACCATGATTAAATTTTTAAATTAACGAGAGAGGAACAGAAAATGAGAGTAAAAAGAACATGGTTTTTACTGTTTTTGATGGTATGTGTTGTGTTTGGGCTACAATCAGGAACAGTATCTGCAGCCGGGGAGCAGATTACGGTAAACGGGAGGAATATTTTGCAGGAGCCTGGCCATACGGTTTCATGTTCTATGCAAAAGAGTGCTGCAAAATGGCTGAATTTTAGCCATGAAGCAACACTCTTTTTGAATTCCTGATTATTTTTATTTTTTCTATTACATGATGTCGGGGTCAAAAGCCCCCGACTATGATACCTAAGGATTGTTCCGTGCCTTATGCAGACGTGGTATTTGGTTTATGCCGCGGATTTTCTTTTATGATCATACAAGCTTTTGTGGCTTCTACTGTAATATCAGGAATCAGCCTGTTTGTGTAGAAACTGATCAGAGGATCTTTGGCGGCGGGATCTGTTACGATATACTTCGGCATAAGTCCGTTCAAGGTTAAAGCAATCGCATCGGCGATACATCTGTCACAGGTACAGCAATCAAACTGCCGCATAAAGTAAATAATTTTGTCCCTGACAATCTCTTCCATTATATTGACTTGTACAAATTCTGGTTCCGGTACTGCTTCTGCCGTAGGTTCCGGAGCTGGTTCTGCCAGAGGTTCCGGAACAGGTTCCGCTGCCTTTTCAAGTTCATGCAGCAGATTTTCTTGTATCTGTTCAGCTACAGGGTCGGCCTCTGTTGTATCTATAATCGAAACAGAGGAAGCCTCTGACGGCTGTGGATGTACGTTTTCAGGTTCTTTTTTTGTGTCGTGTCCGGATAGGAGATTCAACACGTGTGTAGTTTTACTACTTTTTTTTGCCATTACTGTATCCTCCCTGCAATGGAATGTCCGGTTTTTTCTATGACTTCATCTACGAAATCCTTGTAGTCGAGCGATGGATTGGAATGTGGGGCGTGGTCATATACGCTGAGTCCGTGAGCCGGAGCTTCAGCGACAGATACGCTGGTGCGGATCTGCGTATTGAATACACAGGAGCCAATCTGTGATGCAATATTTTCTGCCATCTCTTTGACTTCCCGCGCCAGAAGAGTCCGCTTATTATATCTTGTCAGAATCAGTCCGAGTACATTCAGAGACGGGTTTAATTTTTCTCGGACAGAATCAATGGTTTCCTTAAGCTGCGTAAGTCCCAGAAGACTGAGAATCTCAGGCGCCATCGGAATAATCAGATGGTTGGCGGCAGCATAGGCATTTATCGTCAATATATTCAATGCGGGCGGGGTATCTATAACAATAAAATCATAGTTGGCTAAAACAGGGGCTAAAGCCCTTTTCAGACAAAACTCCCGTTCAGCAGAGGTGAATTCGTGTTCGGCGCTGCTTAACAGGATGTTGGAAGTGATGATATCACAGTAATCTGTTGATTGAATTGCATCCTGAATCGGAACATCTCCTTTCAGGACATCATATATTGTACTAGAATTTTCTATATCAAGTCCAAGACTGAAGCCAAGACTTCCCTGCGGATCTAAATCAATGGCAAGTACTCTCTGGTCATAGAAAGTGGATAAACCGGCGGCCAGAGCGCTGGAAGTAGTTGTCTTCCCGACTCCTCCCTTCTGATTGGTAAGAGCAATGATAGTAGTCACAATAATTCCTCCATTCAAAATTAAATAATGAAATAACTATTATTTAAAGTATACTATATGTCGATAAATAAGTACAGACTAAATTTGTAGAATTACGGCAGCCTGTTCAGCATGAGTTTGTACATATTGCAAAGTCAGTAAGAAAGTATGATGGAGGCCGAATCAAGTCCCTTCACCGTAGGTGAACAGTAACATTAGTATATGATATGCCGATAAAAAAGTAAAGGAGAGGATCAGAGATGGCACAAATAGGCGGATTAAGTGGAACAACAAGCAGCAGTCTTAATGAATTAAGAGGATATGGAGGGCTTTCCAGCGGACTTGACAGAGATACGCTGATTGAAAACCTGACACAGGGAACAAACAGCAAGATTTATAAGCAGCAGCAGAAAAAGACGCTTCTGGAGTGGGAGCAGGCTGCAATCAGAGGGATTTCTGACAAGATGATCGGGTTTGCGGAAAAGTATCTGAACACGTTTACATCTTCTACGAATCTGTTCAGCGATGCATTCTGGGGCAGAAACCAGATTTCAGTGTTGGGTGCGAACAGTAAGTTTGTAAGTGTGTCCGGTTCAGCTTCTACGGCGGATACGCTTTCTATTCTGGGCGTCAAGCAGCTGGCGAGAAATGCACAGATGGCATCTTCTAAGGCGGCGTCAGACCGAAGCCTGAAGACGGGAGATATCGATCTGGATGAGATTCAGAAGTCAGAAAATCTTGCGGGCACTACGCTTAAGATTAAGTTTTCAGATAGAGAATATAATGTGAAGCTGCCGACCGGCAAGGATGAAAATGGAAAAGAATACAAGTATGACACTGTGGATAATATTGTGGATTCACTGAACCGGGCATTGCAAAATGAAGAGCTGATCGGAGCCGGAAGTGAGATTAAGAATCTCGGCGATGTCATCAAGGTTGAGAAAGACGGCGATAAGATTAAGTTCAATGCCGTTGAGAAGTGGGCCGGCAATGGCTGTAAGATTACGGGAGGAACCGCACTTACCTATCTTGGATTTAATGATACGCCGGACAGCGAATTTGAAGAGCTGGATATTACGAAAGACGGAATTTCCGGCAGAACAATCGAGGAGACAGATATTTTCACCGAGAAAACATTTGCAGAGCGGATTGCGGATAAGGAACTGACTTTCACATATAACGGAGTATCCAAGACAATCAAGGCACCGTCCAAAGAAGATTTGGAGAATGCAGCGGCAAATGGCAAGAATGCCATGCAGGCGATGGCAGAGTCCATGCAGACTCAGCTGGATGCTGCTTTCGGCGCCGGAAGAGTGAAGGCAGAGATCAATGAGACGACAGTTGACGGTAAGACTCTTTATAATCTGTCATTTAAAACGACAGTTCCGAGCGGAGGCGACGATAACACCTCGACTCTTTCCGTATCTACAGGAGATGCGGAGTTGTTGGGAGAGAACGGCGCTCTGAAGATGAATTACGGAGAGTCAAACCGTGTCAATCTGGGTGCGAAGCTTTCAGAATCAGGATTAGCCGGACTGAGTGGAGCAAATGGTTCGACACTCCCGTCAAAGATTGTGATTAATGGCAAGGAGATCGAAGTAAAAGAGGACGACGCGGTCATTGATCTGATGGAACGGATCAATGAATCTGACGCCGGTGTGGAGGTGAAGTATCAGAGCGCTTCTGATTCGTTCATATTTACAGCAAAAGCGAACGGCGCCAGCGGCAAGATCGAAGTGGATACAGGATTTGAAGCGATTTTTGGTGGTGCTGACGCATTTAAAAAGACTGACGGGCAGGATGCGATTGTTGCAGTCAAATATGCGGGTTCTGACGAAACGGTAGAACTGATCCGGGATTCCAACAGCTTTAATATTGACGGAATGTCGATTTCCGTAAATGGTAAGTTTGGATATACGGATGCGGGCGTAATTGATGAGAAGTCGGAAGCTGTCACATTTGACGCAAAGGTAGACGAGGATAAGGTTGTCGAGAATGTCAAGAAGATGGTGGAAGAATACAATGAAATCATTGAAATGGTCAATAAGGAGACAGGAACAAGACCGAACCGGGATTATCAGCCGCTGACAGCCGCACAGAAGAAGGAACTGGATGAGGATGAGATTAAGACATGGGAGGAAAAGGCGAAAGAAGGACTGTTGTTCAATGACAATGATCTGAAAGGCTTAAGCAACGGACTTCGTTTTGTACTTGCTCCGGCAGACCAGGCGGCTCTGCAGAAAATTGGTCTCTCAACATCGAATTCTTATACGGATAACGGAAAGATTTCTTTTGACGAGAGTAAATTCCGCGCTGCCCTGAAAGCAGATCCGGAAGGCGTAAAGGAGATGTTTACAAAGTCGGCTTCAAAGGATGAGAACGGCAATGTGGTTGGACAGAGCGGTATTGCAGCAAACATGAAGGAGGTCTTTAACAAGTATGTAAAGACAACGGGTGAAACGAAGGGAATCCTGATTGAGAGAGCCGGATCCATTAAAGCGCCGCTGAGCATTACCAAGAACGCAATCTATAAGCAGCTGCAAGAGATGGATAAACAGATTACAAAGCTTCAGAACACATTGAAGGTGGAGCAGGATCGGTATATCAAACAATTTACGTCACTGGAGTCTCTAATCGCACAGATGAACACTCAGAGCAGCTATCTGTCACAGTTCGGCAGCGGGTATTAATTGTTAAGAAGGGATTAGGCTATGTATCAAGACGGATATCAGCAATATAAGATGCAGTCGGTCAACACAATGACCAGAGGTGAGATGCTGCTGCTGCTCTATGACGAACTTATTAAGCGTCTTACCAGGGCAGAGCTGGCACTGGAAAAGGAAGATTATGATCTGTTCGAGGCTTCGGTCAGGCGTTCAGGGGAGATCGTACAGTATTTAAGAGATACGCTGAATACAGAATACAGTATCAGCAGAGACTTGCAGAGGATGTATGGTTTCTTCCTGTATGAGTTGAGCAGGCTGCAGGCAAGTCGAAAGAAGGCGGTAATTGAAGAATTGAGACCGTTAGTGATTGAGTTACGCGATGCATTTCATGAGGCGGATAAAACCAGCGGGATATAAGGTGAGAATGATGGCAAATGTTGAGGAAATCCTGTCAGAGGTGTTGAAGCAGGTCTACAAAGAATATATCGGCATGGTGGAGATTGAAAAGCTTACCCGTGAACTGGAAGATGCATTGAACCGCAGCGACGACAAAGCCGCAGAGCTGGTTCTGGAGATGCGTCAGAGGGAAATAGATAATATTTCCCAGGCGAAACAGGCAATTGGTGAGTTTTTGAGAAGCATGGATCAGGATCTGCGGGAGGATGTGAAGCATCTGCTGGAGGGAGAGCCGCCAAAGGAACAGAGTGGACCTGAGGCTGAGAAAATCAGCAATATCAGCAGACAGCGCAATAATATGCTGAAAAGTATCTGTACAATTGACCGTGTACTAAGCCGCAGAGTAGCAGGAAAAGATTCTTACTATAATGAGTAAAGAGGCTGCCGCACTGCATATACTGCCAGAGGACGTATGTCTTCTGGCAGTGTGTGCAGTGCGGCAGTCATAGTTTCCGTTATAAATTAAGGAAGATTAGCGTCAGCAGTCCAGATTTCTGCCATAACGTACATCCTCCGCGCCAATCACTATTTGGGTTTTCACGGAGCCGGGCACGCCGCTGCCCGGCATCCGAGCCAGTAAAGCACCCCTTTCGGGCATCCGGACCCTCGCCGCAGGCGACT
>ERZ808046.1180-NODE-1180-length-12943-cov-3.974662_pt1 | contig 12943 bp, 10 predicted proteins | sample MGYA00380196_ERZ808046 | MGnify/ENA primary metagenome ERZ808046 (study PRJEB31490, sample SAMN06133421) | mouse gut metagenome | isolation source: Z6_2 | host: mice | place: China: Chengdu | collected 2015-05 ...
ATGCTTTTTAGGCATTGGTCAGTCATAAAAACTAAGTATTTGATATATTAAAACAGACTCACTATAATGTAAGTGCAAGACTGGAACTACAAAGGCACTGGCCGAATATGCTGCGGATGCCCGAAAGGGGTGCTTTACTGGCTCGGATGCCGGGCAGCGGCGTGCCCGGCCCCGTGAAAAGTAACGCCTGAGTTCAGACATAGAGGAATGGCTGAAAACAAACCAAGTGATTGAGTAAGGTGAAACAGAAAGGAATTATCTTGAAAATGGAACGGCAGACGGAACTTTTTTCTAATCAGGAACTGAAAAAAATAGTTGTCCCATTGTTTTTGGAGCAGCTTCTGGTCATGCTGGTGGGGCTTGCGGATACACTTATTATCAGTTATGCAGGGGAGGCGGCGGTATCGGGTGTTTCACTGGTAAACCAGTTTAATACCATATTTATCTATCTGTTTACCGCCTTAGCTTCCGGAGGCGCAGTGGTAATCAGCCAATATATCGGCAGGAAAGAAATGGATTATGCCGGGGAGTCCGCAAGCCAGCTTTTGTTCTTTTCCGCAGCATTTTCAGGAATCCTTGGCGCGGTGGTTCTGGTTGGAAACGAAGCAATGCTTTCCCTGCTGTTCGGCAGGGTGGAGGATTCTGTCATGGCAGCCTGCGTTACTTATTTGAAAATATCGGCTTATTCCTATCCGGCATTAGCGGTTTATAATTCCGGAACGGCAGTCTACCGGAGCCTTGGAAAAACCAATGTGACCATGTATATATCCGTATTTTCCAATATCATCAATGTCATTGGAAATGTGATTGGTGTGTTTGTGCTGAATGCCGGTGTCGCCGGTGTTGCGTGGCCATCTTTTATCGCACGGACATTTTCAGCGGTATTGATTACTGCGCTTTTGTTTGAGAGAAAAAGTGCCGTGTTTTACCGCCTGCGATGGATTTTCAGATGGAATGGCGAACTGATGAAAAGCATCTTAAAAATCGCTGTTCCGGGTGGTGTGGAAAATGGGATTTTTCAGTTGGTCAAGGTGGCGCTTTCCAGTATTGCGGCACTCTTTGGAACCTATCAGATTGCAGCAAACGGAGCAGCACAGAGCATATGGTCTTTGGCGGCGCTGGCGGGAGTTGCCATGGGACCGGCGTTCATTACTGTGATAGGACAATGTATGGGAACCAGGGATACGGATGCCGCGGAATACTATTTCAGGAAACTTACGAAAATGACTATGCTGATTTCTTCCGCGTGGAATTTATTGATTTTCCTGTTGACGCCGCTGTTCCTGAAATTCTATTCCCTTGGTCTGGAAACAAAACAGCTCGTAATCTGGCTGGTGCTGATCCATAATGTGTTTAATGCCATTGCTTTTCCGTTCTCCGGTGCGCTCTCCAATGGACTCAGGGCGGCAGGGGACGTAAAGTTTACCATGGTGGTTTCTATCCTGTCCACGATTGTTGTGCGTCTGCTCCTGTCGTATCTTTTAGGAATTGTGCTGGATATGGGAGTGATGGGCATTGCGGTGGCAATGGTATGTGACTGGATATTACGTGCAGTTATTTTTGCATGGAGAGAAAAATCAGGAAAGTGGAAAGAATTTCAGGTAATATCCACGTAGGCAATGAGCGAGGCGGTCAGGGAGGATAAGCTCTCCCTCCGTGACCGCAGCATAGTGACCGTGGTTTCTTTGATGGCGCAGGGGCTGACGGATCAAAGGAGCAGGTCGGGATTTTCAACATGACAAATGGGGTGGAGATTCCGAAGCTGGCGGCAGAAGCAAAGCCGTTTCCGGCTTATGGCCGCACGGTTTCCGACTGCCGGGATAAGGTTTATTTCCAGATACATTTTGGAGCCAATACAGCGGAGGAATGTATGGGTGGACAGCAGACCTTGATGCGGTGAAACGCTCTGTATACTAGCAGCTTGACGCATTAAAAACAGACTATATTGAATTTTGTGTTTTACATGGAAAAACTTGATATAATTCAAAAAAATGATATAATTTGCAATATAGCATATAAATTGAAATGCTTATTGCAAATTATTTGTTTTAATAGGAGTTACGAGAAGTGCGTACAGTAAGCGGAACATTTTATAAAAGTTTTGATGTAGAGCGAAATCGAAGATATTGGACTTTTTTGCCGACTGAATTGAATTTGTTAAATATCAGAATCGATCAGGATATTACAGATCTTTTGATACAGGCACATCGCGCGCTTGGCATTTTGGAAGGAGTGATAAGATATATTCCAAATGTGGAACATTTTTTGGAAATGATGATTTGTGGAGATGCATATTACTCATGTAGGATTGATAATATTGCAGTACATTATAGGGATATATTAATTGGGAACAATAATTTGGCAGAGGCAAAGAGTGCTATAAATTGCTGTAAAGCTTTTCATAGTCTGTCAGATAGATTTTTTATAAAAAATAATTTATGCGATTTGCAAAATTCAGTTATGGATGGAATTGGGGCAGATGGGGTAGGCATGATTAGGAATAAAGGATTTTTAATGCGCCCAAACGTTATTGTTAATATGCAGGAATATAATCCTCCATCTCCGGAAAATATAGAAGAATTGTTGCAGGACTTAATAAAGTATATTGCAGTAGATCAGAGTGTAGATATTTTGGTTAAAACGGCATTAATGTACTATCAATTTGAAACAATACATCCCTTTAGCAGCGGGAATGGGCGTGTAGGGCGGTTACTGCCAGCTTTATTGCTTATGAAGAAAGAAATTTTATCAAAAGGATGTTTGTTTATTTCAGAATACCTTTACAAGCATAATGATGTTTGTTCGGAATTGTTTTTTGGAGTACAGCATTTTGGAAATTATACAGAATGGATAAAGTTTTTCTTGCAATGTGTCATTGATTCATCTAACCAAACTATAAAACGGCTTAATGCGGCAGTTGAGGAAAGGGATAATATGGAGAAGAAATTGCAACATAGTGCTAAGTTTTCAGGAGAATTGTCAAAAATATGTGATTTTATAGAAAGAACACCGATTTTCATGATTAATGACTTAGTGGATGCATTTCATATTTCTTATAACACTGCGTCAAACAGGGTGGACATGATGGTAAAAATGGATATTATAAAAAAGGAGAAAGAACAGTATAGAAATAGGATATTTACTGCACAAAAGTATATTGACATTTTTATGGATTTCAATATAGATGGTAAAAATAAATATAATGATTTAGATTTTATATGCAAAGATTAATGTATGTTTTTCAAGTACTTTTAGATGGCAGTTTTCCTATAACAATATGTGAAGAAAGTTTTAGATGGAGGATAAGGAGTATGGCTGAAAGTCAGAACACAGAATATAAAGAGTCATGGAGAGATGAATATCTGAAATGGGTGTGCGGTTTTGCTAATGCGCAAGGAGGATGTATCTATATTGGACTTGATGATAATGGGAAGGTTGTTGGCGTGGTTGACTGCAAGAAGCTTCTTGAGGATATTCCTAACAAAATTAAGGATACAATGGGGATTATAGCTGACGTAAATTGTTTAAATGAGAACGGAAAACAATATATTCAGATTATTGTAAATCCAAGTTCATATCCGGTCAGCTATCGTGGTGAGTATCATTATAGGAGCGGAAGTACCAAGCAGCAGCTTCGCGGTTCGGCACTGACAGAATTTCTTGTCAGAAAGACAGGATATCGTTGGGATTCAGTGCCAATAGATAATCTTTCTGTTGCAGACTTAGATATAGAGAGTTTTGATATTTTTCGCCGGGAGGCTGTCCGTACGGAACGAATGACACGTAAAGATCTGGAATGTACAAATGAGGAATTACTCAATAAATTAGGGCTTGTTGTTGATGGAAAACTGAAACGGGCAGCAGTCTTGCTTTTTTATCGTAACCCGCAACGTTTTTTACTGGCTGTTATGTGAAAATTGGGAAGTTTGGCATAGGTTCTGACCTTCAATATCAGGATGTGGTAGAAGGCTCGCTTATCCTGATTGCAGACAGAGTGGTTGAACTGATATATTTGAAGTATTTAAAGGCGTATATATCCTATGACAAAGAGGTGCGTGTGGAAACATATCCATATGCAAGGGAAGCAGTGAGAGAGGCAGTATACAATGCTTTAATACATTGTAAATGGGAAGATGGTATCCCAATTCAAATTCGAATAGAAGATGAGGCTATGTATATCAGTAACGCATGTGTATTTCCAAGTGACTGGACAACAGAAAATCTTATGAAAACACATAATTCCAAACCATATAATCCGGATTTGGCAAATACATTTTTCAGAGCCGGGTATATAGAATCATGGGGACGAGGGATACAGAAGATATGCGAAGAATGTAATTTAATTGGTGCTAAGATTCCTGAATATAGCATTCTTGGAGATGATATTACAGTTAAGTTTACTGCTGTTATAAATACTAAAGCCTTTAATTGGACAAATAATGTCCGAAAAGAAAAAGGCATAAATACAAGGGTTTTAGAGCTTATAAAGATCCAAACGGACATTTCGTTGTCCGAAATAGCTGACCGTTTAGGAGTGTCATATAAAACAGTGCAAAGGTCGGTGGCAGACTTAAAAAAGATTGGCGTTATTGAAAGAATTGGAGGAAGGAAAAAAGGATATTGGAGCATAAAGGAAAACGGTTGATAACTATGGAAATATCTATATGGTTTTAGAAGCAACGGTGTACAAGGGGCAACTAACAATATGAAAAAACAAGTGGTTTGATGGAGTGGAAAAATCATATTTTCCACTCTATCTTTACGCAGTCGCTGGTTGCGCTGATGGAAGAAATCAGACAATCGGCGGCTGTTCTTTTATCGTCAAAACTGATATTGTCCCAATCGTCCAGATAGCCGGACAATAGTTCAATTTGCTTCGGGGACATGGTTTCAACGGTCAAGTCCGCAATTGAATATTCTAAAGCTTGGGAGCCACCAATTTAAAGCTTGGGAGCCACCTATACATGTGTATTTTAAATCTTTAAAGCCACCACAATATATAGAGACTATAGTTTGGTGCAAATATCCTTAATCGCTTGATTGCTTTATACCGAAATTACTTTCGTGTTGCAAGGGCTGCAAATGCAGTGTATTTACCCTTGCAACACGAAAGTAATTCTGGTTCAATCGTGTAAGCAATGAAAAAGGATATACAATATCTAGTGTTTCGAAATGGCTCTCAAGTTTTAAATTTTTAGTGGCTCCGAAGCTTTAAATTGATGGCTCTTAAGCTTTAGAATATTCAATACGGTTCTGAATGTGATCAAGACTATCGTAACCACATATTTCAATGTGTACAAGACGATTATCACAACCGTTTTCAATGCAATCAAGACAGTAATCACAACCATCCTGAATGCGATCAAGACTGTGATTACAACGGTGTGGAATACCATTAAAAATGTGTTTACTACAGTATTGAATGCCATCAAGTCGGTAGTGTCCGGTGCGTTTCGTTCCATGTGGAATGGGATTAAAAATACAGTTTCGGGAATTGTAAATACCATTAAAAACGGATTCAATAATGCGGTTAGTTTTATCAAGGGACTTGCTTCATCAGCATTTTCCTGGGGAGCGGATATGATTATGGGAATTGTAAATGGTATTAGAAGTTGTATTGGGAAAGTGAAAGATGCAGTATCCAATGTGGCAGCAACTATACGTTCTTATCTTCATTTCTCTGTTCCGGATGTGGGTCCGCTTACGGATTATGAAAGCTGGATGCCTGACTTTATGAGTGGTCTGGCAAAAGGGATTGAACAGAGTAAGAGTATGGTGACAAAAGCTGTGGAAGATGTTGCCGGTGATATGGTTATCAGTCCGCAGATGGCAGCGATGGAGTCACGGAATGTTACTCCATCTGAACGTAGTGTGACGAGTGCCGGATTGCCTGGAATTACTACAGCAATCACAGAAGCACTCAGTCAGTTGAATGGCCAGAATGGAGACATTGTGATTCCGATTTATCTTGGAGGAACAATGCTGGATGAAGTGATTGTGAATGCACAGCAGAGGATGAATTTAAGAAGTGGGGGAAGGTAAGATGGCATTTTTTGAATATTTGAAATTTAACGGAACTGTTCTTCCACTTCCTGACTCCTATGATGTGAGTTTGTCAGCGGTAGAAGCAGACAGCAGTGGAGAAACAGAAGCAGGAACTACACAAAGAGATGTTGTCCGTCAGGGTGTTGTCAATATCTCAGTTAGTTTCTCTGTGACTGCTGCATGGCTTAAGAAACTGACGGCCTATTCTAAACAGGATAAGCTGTCGGTGGACTATTTTGATACAGAGACAGCGGAGATGAAGAATACAGAAATGTATGTTGAGGGATTTAAGGCAAAGCTGGAAAAGGATACTTCATACAGGAGCCTTTGGACAGTTTCTTTTACTTTGAAAGAGTTCTGATAAAATTGATTTGAAGATGGATATGGATTATAATTTTCACAGAAAGGTATTGACTCTCACACCATGAGAGGCAGTAGAGTGATATTGAGCTCAAGAATGTACGAAACCATGGAGGTACGAAATGTTAAAAATAGGTGATTTTTCAAGACTATCCAGAGTCAGTATCCGAATGCTGCGCTATTATGATGAGGTGGGGCTGTTAAAGCCGGATAAAATCAATGATTTTACTGGTTATCGCTATTACAATGAAGAACAGCTTCTCGTTATGGGAAAGATCAATGCTCTGAAAGATATGGGGTTTGGTGTGACTGCGATTGCAGAGATTATGAAAAGCAGCAATCCAAAAGAAATCGAGCAGATTTTTCAAGTGCAGAAGGCTCAGCTTTTAGAAGAAGTAAATGATCTCAATCATAGGATACGGTTTCTGGACACAGCCATAGCAAGGCTGAGAAAGGATGAGATTATGAAGTATGATAGTATTATCAAACAGATGCCAGAGAGATATGTTGCCAGTGTAAGAAAGGTGATACCAAAATATGAAGAGGAAGGAAGACTTTGGCACATCCTGTTTTCTGAAACAGCTAAGTTTGGAATGATTCCATGTGGTCCGGCAATGGCGAAACTCCACGATAAGGAGTTCAAGGAAAATGATGTTGACGTAGAGGTTCAGATTGAAGTAAAGGGACATTATGAGAATACAGAAAATGTTACATTCTTCACAGAACCGGAAATGACAGTAGCAAGTGCTACTTTTAAAGGCTCTTATGATCAGTTTTCCGATGTGTATGCATCTCTGGCGGCATGGGTTTCAGAAAATGGATATGAATTTACAGGGCCAATGATTGATGTGTACCATGTGAGTCCGAATGATACACAGAATTTAGATGAATTTGTAACAGAAATCTGCTGTCCGGTTCACCAGATCTAAATAAATTATAGCAAATAGAAAGACTATGGGAACATCTGTCCATTTTGCGGCAGGTGTTCTTTTTATGCATGGAATTAGGAGGTGTTGCTTTTGTACCCAGTAAGTGAAGCGTTCCTGTCAGCGGTACAGGAGAACACAAGGAGATATTACTGGACTGGAAAGATTACTACAAAAGCCGGAGTGGTCCATGAATTTTCAGAGAAAGATATTGTAAAAGGCAGCGGATATATTTCGTCCCAATGCTGTGGCAGTACGGAAATGGAACTTGGTACTGTTTATGCTACGGAGATGGGGATTACCCTGTTTTCTGAAATTGACAGATATACACTGGAGGATGCGCTGGTGGAATTGTTCTACCATCTTCTGGTTGGGGAGACATATGAAACCGTTCCGATGGGGGTATATGAAGTCAGTGAAGCTAACCGAACCATCCGTTGTCTGGAGATTAGAGCCTATGACTATATGCTCCGTTTTGAAAAAGACTTCAATATTACGGAAACAATCGGAAATGCGTATGAGATCATCATGCTCTGCTGTAAAGCGTGCAGTGTGGAGTTTGCACATACCAAGATGGAGATTGAGTCCATCCCGAATGGTTCAGAAGTGCTTTCTATTTACGGTGAAAATGATATTGAAACCTACAGGGATGTGCTGTTTTGTATCGGTCAGGTTCTTGGCGGTTTCTTTTGTATTACCCGTGAGGGGAAGCTGGGATTTCGCAAGTATGGCATTGACCCGGTTATGAATATCACAAATAAGCAGAGATTTTCCAGTAGCTTTTCTGGTTTTATTACCAGATACACCGCAGTCAGTTCTACCAATATGCGAACACAGACCGCGGAATATTATGCACTGGAGCGGGATGATGGACTGACGATGAACCTTGGTGTGAATCCGTTTCTCCAGTTTGGTGTGGATGAGACGAGAAAAGAGTTATGTGAGCAGATTTTAACGGACATTTCCGTAATCAATTATGTACCTTTTGATTCAGAAACCATTGGGAATCCGGCATTGGACTTGGGGGATGTATTGCGGTTCAGCGGCGGCCATGCAGATGAGGAACAGCTTACCTGCATCACATATTCACAGTGCAGGATCGGAGGGAAACATTCTTTACGCTGTGTTGGGAAAAATCCACGCCTGGCACAGGCAAAATCGAAGAATGATAAGAACATATCCGGGCTTCTGAATCAGGTGGATGCCGGGAAGATAGGGATTCATACATTCACCAATGCATCTGCCTATACGCTTGCGGATACGGATACAAAGATTATCAGCATTGAATTTGCCACAATGGAAGAAAACCATGCCCAGTTCTTTGGGCAGATGGTTGTGGATGCATCCGCATTACAGACAGAATGTTCCGTAAGTGCAAAAGGAACCATTACCATCCCACTTATGGAAACGGATGCAGAAACCGGAGAAACAACAGAGAATCCGCTGTCGGTAGAAGCAGAGCCTCCTGTTACCTGGTCAGAAGAAGGAAAGGTTCTCTACTGTGAAAGAAAGTAGAGGACAGCCAATAAATGGCGCACTTTAATAAGCTGTCTAATGACAGTGAAAAAAATTATTGTTTTAAAAAGCTAAGAAGCTAATTGCGATTCGGAAATTTCCCCTTCGCGTATAAGAAGTTTCACAGCTTGTTTGATAGCCTTTTCCTTTTGTTTTTCTTTCATAGGTTCTGGCATATCAACTTTAAATAAATCGGTCGGATTCCATGCTTCACCAGTAGACAACATCTGATAGATAGCAGTGAGAATCATCCGGGCGATTGCAATAATGGCTCGTTTTTTGCCACGACGCTTCATAATGCATTCATATTTCTGTTTATAGTAAGGAGACTTATCGGATTTCACGGCTGCATGGGCAACTTGTACCAATGCAGGTTTGAGGTAGACACCGGCACGTGTTATCCTGACAGATTTCTTCTTACCAGCAGATTCATTGTTTCCGGGAGTGAGTCCCGCCCAACAGCATAAGCGTTTGGAATTTGAAAACGGAGTCATATCGGTACCAATTTCAGAGATAACAGTGATTGCACTGTTACGGTCAACGCCTGGAATGGTACACAGTAACTGGACAGCATTTTCATATGGAGCAATCAAAGAATCAAGCATAGTGTCTATATCATTTATTGTAGATGTGATATAATCCAAATGTGCGCGTACGAGGCGCATACGATATTTTTGGGAATCGGTCATCTGATAACCTTCGATGGATTCAATGACACTGTCAGACTTCTTCTTTAGGGAACGAAGCAGTCTGGAAGCTATTTCTTCGTGGTTGATGGAATTGTCAGGTTGTTCAATTAGGTAATCAATAACAGATGTAGCTGATTTCCCAAAGATATCGGAAACTACTGAATCTAATGCGACATTACAGACCGTAAGCGCATTCTGATATCTGTTCTTTTCACTGGTACGGCAGGAAGTCAGTTTGTAACGGTATCTTGTAAATTCACGCAGGATACGTATCGGCTTACAAGGAATATAACTTCCCGGAACCAGACCTAATCGAAACAAATCCCCAATCCATTTGGAATCTTTCGTATCATCTTTATTGCCTTTGACAGCTTTTACCCATTTAGGGTTAGCGATGGTGACGTTTATTTCGTCTTCTAAAAGGTTAAAGACGGGAACCCAGTATTTTCCAGTAGATTCCATGCAGACATCACGACATTGGTTTTTAACAAGCCATTCTTTGAATTGCAGAATAGAATTGTTAAAGGTGGAGAAACGCTTCTTTTGATACGAAGGTTCCACACCGGAAGTGGTTTTAATGATTGTGGCAACGAGAAAAGATTTGTGAACATCGACACCGCAACAGGTTTGATAAACAACTTTCATAATCAGGAACTCCTTTCAAAGTAAGATAAAGAAGCCATTGACTGTTCCATCACACATTTAACAGAGAAGTTAAAACAATTCTTACTGTACGGTCTTGTAGAGCCACTTATTTGTGCTTGAAAGATGGAACTTACACTGATTGCTATGCTGTCTAAAACGAAGAAAGTCTTTACGACTCACCTTCCCGTGCTTTGTAGTATAGCTTCTTTAGAAACTATTTTATCAGTACGTTGGAAAATTGAAAGACTTTCATTACTATTTGTGCCGCCGGCTTGGCGGCGGAATGGAGATTGCTATGGAAATATGGTTATGGGCTTTAGTTGGCATTATGGGGTTGATAATTGTTGCTCTGTTTGTGAAAATCTCTATCTTGCAAAAAGCCGCAAAGGAAATGGCAAACGCCTTTGCCGACAGGCTCATAACCGATACGAATACTCTTATTGATATTTCTTGTAACGACAGATATATGCGTAAGTTAGCAAATGCTATAAATTCGGAACTTCGCAAACTTCGCACAGAACGGCACCGATTTCAACAAGGCGACAAGGAATTAAAAAATGCAGTTACAAATATTTCCCATGATTTACGGACGCCGCTTACGGCTATTTGCGGTTACTTAGAATTGTTGGAACAGGAAGAAAAGTCAGAGGCTGTTAACCGGTATATCGGAATTATTAAAGACCGTGTGGATATTTTAACACAGCTTTCAGAGGAACTTTTCAGATACTCCGTTATCATTTCAACGAAAGACATTACAATCAGGGAGCCGGTTGTCATCAATACAGTATTAGAAGAAAGCATTGCGGCATTTTATACCGTTTTGACAGAACGAAAGATTGTGCCTGAAATACAGCTATCTGAAACAAAAGTAATACGAATGCTTGACCGTTCAGCTTTATCCCGTGTGTTCTCTAATTTAATCAGTAATGTTATAAAATACAGCGACGGAGATTTAAAAATCGAAATGTCAGAGAATGGAGAGATAGTTTTTTCTAATACGGCTTCTGGGTTAGATGATATACAGGTTGGAAGGCTATTTGACCGCTTCTATACAGTAGAAGCCGCCAGAAAATCAACAGGTTTAGGATTAGCAATTTCCAAAACGCTCGTTGAACAAATGAATGGAACTATATCGGCAAAACATGAAAACAGCAGATTAAGCATCCATATTTTCTTTCCAGATAGCAAAGTGTGAGCTTCTTTATCGACGACGGTTATTCTGGAGTAACCTTCACAAGATATTTGATTTTGCCCTGAAGCCGTATCAACGAGAGGTAATTTCACTAGTGCAACGTCTTCCAAATAACCCGGCTTAATACGCAGAATGAATTTGTCATATGCAAGACGGAAGAAGGAGGCGCAGCGGTGGCTGCGTCGACTGATGACAACGCAGCAGATGAAAATTCAGGCAAGTATAAAGTCGAGTTAATTTGGAGACGTTGTACTAGCTATATGACGGTAACGTTATGTTGAGATTATAAAATTTCAAATCCCGCAAAATCTACCTTTCCTTCTTTGATAACAAAATACAACGCATGTTTTCCCTCTGTTTTTTCCAAACTGGCGTTTACCCAAATCCAATTTTCTGCGTCTACGGACACTTCTGCGATTTTCTCTCCCTTTGGAGAATCAATTCTCACTTCTGCAATGCCCTGACCACGAAGTTCCACCGCAATTTCTGACTCATCCCCATCAAAGCCAAAGTATTTGAATCCTGCTACTGCGCCTGTTCTCAGATTGTAAATAAATGGTTTTAGCCCCTGCTCACCTTGTTCATCTGCTTCTTCTGTCACAAAGGGTCTCTCCTTCGGAATTTCTGACAGAGCCTGTCCGGGACCTCCCATAGTGACCTGACCTACTTTTGTTCTGTCACACTCTGTAATATGGCATGCAATATAAGACTCATATTTTCCTTTTGCAGGGAGCGGTCCGCCATTCAATCCGCAGCTTGTAATCTCGGTCTGCGGAATTGTTCCGTCTCCCAGTATCTGGATTTCTTCCGCGCATCCCTGTCTGGAAAATGCTGCTCCATGTGTATGTCTGTGCCAGAAAATGTAATGTTTTCCACATATCTCCACGAGCCCGCCATGGTTATTCCCGATATAATTTACCGGAAGTGAATTTCCCTCGTATCCAATGTCTCCGTTAGATACAATTGTTCCTTTATACTCAAACGGACCTTCCGGACTCTTTGACATCCCATAGCACAGCTCATGCATATGCAGACTGGAATATACAAAATAGTACCATTCTCCGTATTTCCGTATGCTGGACGCTTCAAAGAACGGATGCGCTTCATAATCTGTTCCCTTTGCCGTATCCACTCCGTTTGCCACGCATTTCGGCTCACTGATGATGGTATGCATATCATCCGCCAATTTTACGACCATTGCTCCCGGAATATCTAATTCTTCCATTCCCGGGAAACGGACTGCCGGACAGAAACCGTAGTACAAATAATTCCCACTCTCCTCACAGAGAATTGCCGGGTCGAACCATCTTCCGACATTCGGAATACTTCCGTCTTCTCTTGTCACATAATCCAGAAATTCATATTGTCCCGCAGGTGTATCGCAGACTGCCACTGAAATAACATTTGCCGTATCCAGTGCATAATACAGATAATATCTTCCGTCCGGTCCTTTTGTAGCATCCGGTGCATAAAGAAGCCGTGGTCCCGTTCCGAAAAACCGTTCCTCATAATCTGGCAGTTTCTTCGGATACACAGCTCCATTGATCGGATCCTGCTCTTTTTTATAAATA
>ERZ808046.1181-NODE-1181-length-12935-cov-10.167289_pt1 | contig 12935 bp, 11 predicted proteins | sample MGYA00380196_ERZ808046 | MGnify/ENA primary metagenome ERZ808046 (study PRJEB31490, sample SAMN06133421) | mouse gut metagenome | isolation source: Z6_2 | host: mice | place: China: Chengdu | collected 2015-05 ...
AGTCTGCTTTTCTGTTTTTGGCATAAAAACGGAGCCGTTGCTCCGGCAGATTATTCATCTACTTTTGCAACAGCCCCGCTCTGTTGTTCCCTGCTTACTGCAAATATTCTCTGACACACTGCAGCGCCGCCTCGTCCTCCGCCTTGGCCCTGAGAATCTGCTCCGCCAGTTCTTCCCGTACTTTCCTGTCCGCCAAATGCCGAAGCATGGCATCCACATCTGACCAGTCCCCTATCCGACCGCTCATCTCCTGGGCAAAACCGCTTACTTTTCGGAAATGACCAGCGGCCTCTTCCAGCTTCCCATTGTCCTGACCCGGCTGTCTGGCCGCCAGTTCCAACAGATACTCCGCTCCGCGGCTCCTGCCGTCCATCAGACACTGGGTGGCGTCGTTCTGAACCAGCAGCTTGGAGAACAGGCTGTCATAGGCTTCACTGGCAAAATGGCTTTCCTCCAGAAGCATCTCACGCCATGCGTCATAGGCCAGTATTCCCTTGGCGTAGGAATATTCCTTACGCCCTTCCAGGGCTGCCACCGCCTGCCGCAGCACTTCCCGGGGCGCCATTCTCTCTCCAACGATGGGGCCAAGGCACATCACTGCCTGGGTGTCCGTGTTTTCCCACCATTTCCTGCTGATAAAGTAACCATTCTCCGCAGTTTTCACATCAACTGCGTACTCCGGCTCCTCCTGGAAGAAATTCCATCCCAGCAGGCTGTCTCCGTTGTCTTCGTAGCCTGCCACAATGCAGGGTTCGGGCGGCCCGATGATCCCCAGAGCAATACAGGGGTATCCCTTCTCCAGATGCTCTTCGATATAGGCCAGAAACGCTTCCCTGGCAGTGGACTCTTCCCTGCCCAGAAAAGAAAACTCCCGGCCCAGGGCCTTGGCCCCCAGCCCATACACCTGGTTGGATTCCGTGAATGCATGGTATATATCCACATTGCTCAGATCCCATATCTCTGTGTTCCACACCAGACGAAAAGCCGCTCCGGTGGCTGCCATAATATAAGGATAAGACACATCGTCCCCCAGATACTCCGACACAGCCTTGACACAGATGGGAAAAGGTGTACAGCTTCCGTAACTGCCATATTTCACTTGCTGAATATCATGTAATAGTATGCTCTCCTGCTTCATATTCTCTACATCGCTCCTTGTCTCTTTCAGATGAAACTCCATATGCTTTCCCAGTAATTCAAGACCATATACACCGGGCAGCAGCTGCGCCTTGCCCACCACCGGTCTGGTACTGCGGAATGCCCGGGGAGACATGCCCATGGTTTTGGAAAAGGCCCGGGTATAGGCTTCATGGGAGCCAAACCCCCATTCCAGCGCTATATCCAGTACACTTCTCTGGGTGCGCAGCAGCTGCGCAGCCGACAGAATGATCCTCCGCCTTTTATAGTAACGCATAATTGACATGCCCACCTGACCGGCAAACAATTCCCGAATATAATTTTCCGAGAACCCAAATTTCCGTCCCATTTGTTTCAGATCCAGATATGGGTCGGCCACATGGCTCTCCACATAGCTGACCATGGCCCGTGTAATGGTTGAATAACTCATTGACTGGTTCCTCTCTCACTGCAGTGTAGGTCTATTCTATCAGGATTTATATACAATTTCTTGACTTTTCTGAGGTTCTTCCATCCCACTGGTCCAGACCGTTCCCCTGTGTTTAGGACCATGCCCAAAGCCTGGCAGGGCAGAACGCAAAAGGCGCGGACACCGGCTTTCAAAAACCATGTCCGCACCAATCATCCGTATAAGACCGATGGATTCAGATAAATCCCCATTACATAAATTCTTCTGACAGAGTACCTCTATCCCCTGCCTGCACACGGCAGCCCCCCTAAAGATCATTCTGCCGACAGTTTATCAAACGCCTCAGCCGGAATCACTTCCCCGTCCGCAGTATAAAGGCCGGGAACCTTCTGCTTCAGATACTCGATGAGTTCCGTGCCGGATTCCTCAGAACATTCCGCGATGGCACGGCTTTTGCTTTTGCTCAGCAGCATGACGGTAAGATACTCTATTCTCTTTCTGTTGGGCATATCCCCCACCGCTGCCGTCTGCTTCACAAGGCAGGCCGCTGAAAGATCGGATATCTTTAAAATTGTGTGATGCGCGTCCGCAAGATAGATATAATCTCTTGTCAGAATACCGTCGGACTGTCCCACCGCCAATGCTTTCGCCGTGTCCAAAAGCCTGATAACCCGACACTCCATATCTGTAGTCTGGCGCTCAAACTCGTCCATATCGCTTACGGTATATCCGCTCTGCTTTGCACAGTTGCTCTTCCAACTGGCTGCTCCTCTTACATGGCGTATAATTGTAATAATAATGGAAGCCAGGGCAACCAGCGCAAAACCGACAAAGAAACCCGCTATGAATTTACCGGCACCGATCATGTCCTCCTGTCCCGACAGACGATATTCTTCTATTCGTCCCATTGCCCAGTAAAAGCCGTAAGCGCTTCCGAAAAGCACGATTCCGAAGAAAATATAAACCCCGAAAGAAATCTTCGCCGTTTTCTTTCTGATAGAAGTAAATACCCCTTCAGCATAATGCTTTCTTTTGTAGTCATCACTCATCACCTGCAGATACTTTTCCATTTTCATTTTCTCCTCTTTATAAATTCGATCTTTTTCGGATCTTGTAAAATAGTATAACACAATGTCTTCCGCAAGTCCACATATGACTTTCTATGAGTGTATCAATAAAAAACGGCAGAATGACGGATTTGATTTTCCAAGCCATTCTGCCGCTTTTAGCATACTATCACTATTTTTTCCGGCCTCTTGCGGAAGATTTTCCGTCTATTTTTCCCCGCCGCTCATCCGAAGCTGGGCGTTGACCAGGCCATAGTAGATTCCCTGCTGTTCCAACAGTTCGTTATGGGTACCGATCTCGGCCACACCATGCTTGTCAATGACCACCAGCCGATCCGCGTCCCGCAGGGTGGAAAGACGGTGAGCAATGGCAAAGGTGGTTCTGCCCTTTATCAAACGATTCAATGCCTGCTGGATCAGGAACTCGCTCTCCGTGTCCAGAGCAGATGTGGCCTCGTCCAGAATCAAGATCCGGGGATTGTTCAGAATCGCCCTGGCGATGGCAATGCGCTGCCTCTCGCCGCCGGACAGATTATAACCGTGCTCACCCACATAAGTGTTGTAGCCGTCCGGGGTCTTGCAGATAAAGTCATGGGCATTGGCTGCTCTGGCCGCCATGATAACTTCCTCCAAAGTAGCATCCTGTTTGGCGAAACGGATGTTGGCCAGGATCGTGCCGGAAAACAGAAAAGTCTCCTGCAGCACCACGCCGATCTGGGAATGCAGACTTTCCATCTGCACGTCCCGCAGGTCGTACCCGTCCAGGGTAATCCTTCCCTGGTCCACATCGTAGAGCCGCATTATCAGATTGATCAACGTGGATTTCCCCGTGCCGGATGCCCCCACCAGACCGATCATCTCTCCCGGCTTTACATTGAAAGAGATATGTTCCAGCACCGGTTCATAGGTCTGATAACCAAAGGACACATCCTCAAAGGTAAACCCGCCCTCAATGGGAAATGCCTTACTTTCCGCCTTGTCTGCCAGTATGGGTTCCTCGTCCAGCACATCGTAGATGCGGTTTAAACTGGTCAGCATCAGCATCATCTCCCTGGGCAGATGAGTCATCCAGCTTAAGGGGCCGAACAGATAGCCGCTGTAAGATATAAACTGTACCAGCTGACCCACGGTCATACTGCCGTCCAGCACCTGGATCCCGCCGAAGTAGACGGCGATATAGGTTCCCACTCCCAGCAGAAAAGTCAATATGGGATAGAATACCGCCCAAAAGGTCTCGTTCTTTTTCTGGATTGCGGCATAAGCCCTGGTCTTTTCGGTGAATCTGGCGCTCTCCCGCTCCTCCTTGCCGAAGGATTTCACAATCCGCATGCCGGACAGGATGTCCTGCAGATTGCTGCTTAAATCATCCGCCCGCAGCCACTGCTTGTGGAAAATGGTATGGATATGATGCCAGAACAGTCTGGTAATCACAATCACGACAATGACAAAAACCAGGGACAGCAAAGTCATCCGCCAACTTATAATCATCATCATCACCAGAGACACCACCATGGTCACCAGCATGGAGAACATATCTCCGAATACATCCTGCATAAAAACCCTGATTTGTCTGGTATCCCGGGACACCCGGTTCATCAATTCTCCGGGCTTGCGGTTGTTGATAAAGGACAGGGACAGTGCCTGGATCTTGTAATACAGCTTGGCCCGCAGGCTCATACTCAGGGAAGCCCCCAATTTGACGCAAAGCCAGTAACGATAAATCCAGCAGACCATGCCCCCCACAGTAAGAGCAAAGGTGAGAATGATAAACAGCCATAAATCCACTGTGGTCCCCTGCCCGGTGGCCAGGGAATTGTCAATAAAGTACCGCTGTACCATGGGATTAAACATATTGATGCCCGCCAGCAGTACCAGCAGCAGAGAGATCACAACCAGCCTGCCGATAAATTCCCCGCACAGCGCCATAAATTTTTTGAGTATATCCGACTTGCCGTCGCAGTACATGCACTTGCTGGTGCCCGGCAGAGCCCGGCCGCATTTTTCACAATATTTCTCGTATTCCCGGCTCTCCACCCGGCTGACCATCCGAAGGCTTTTCCCTTCCTGCATAGCTTGCACCAGAGTCTGCGCCCCCCGGACCGCATAGGCTACCCGGACAATCTGGCGCATGGAGAACCGGGCCACGCACTCCGGCAGGCCTTCCCTGGGGAATACGGTCACAATGCCGCAGCCTACCTGGTGCTCACATTTTATTTTCTCGCAGTCTGCCAGCAGATGCTCAGAGGTCTTCTCCTCCCCCCGGAGAGTCATCAGGCGTTCCTCCGTCACCACGATCCAGGTCTGGTCCGTGTAGCTGGTCTGAGGACTCCGCGCCCGGTTGTCAAAGGCCAGATCCACAGGCACACAGTACCAGATGGTCTCGCCGTCCCGGAGGGACAGAGCCTGCTGCTGAGACTCCTTCAGTGTATATAATAGTTTCATGAATAATTGCTCCTTGTGAAATTCAAAAACATACGGATTAGATAAACAAATCCAGTTTCTTTCGCTCCATAACGGTCAGGGCATACAGATCCGGCAGTTCGTAGCGATTGCCGTCAATATCCGTGATCTGGTAGCGGGCCTCGCCCAGAGACACCACTGCGTCGCCTCCCATATGAGTGGTGAAGCGGCAGCTTCCAAAATCCGTCTGCACATGCCAGTAGGCATAGCCGTATTCATCCTTTACTTCCATCACCTTGCGGATCACGGGCATGAAGTAACGCAGGCGCACCTGCTCCTGCACCATGTCCTGCACATCCCGGGGCATATCTCCCAGAGAACGGATCATGCCTATCTCTTTGGCTTTCTCATCCGCCTCCCGTATGGAGATAAACTCCTGGGAATTGGTGAGGGGAAATGTCAAATACACCCCCACCCGATCATAGGTCCTGCCGTCAAACTGCAGGGACAAAAAGCCTCCCTCTGTACGGGTAAAAACAGCGTTGTCCGCCGTCAGCAGCCGCATCTGCAGCACTTCTTCCGACTCCTTCTTCAATGCCTCCTCGTCAAACTCCTCCAGATCCAGCAGATTCGGCATCCCGTTTTCTCTATTATCTTCCATAATACATGTTTTCCTTTCTTGACGATACTCATCTTTTATCTGTTCAGGTCTGCTTACTCCAGACCGCGCATGGCCAGCGCCTTAGTCTGCAACTCACTGAGTTTGAAGAAAGTACCCTTCAGCGCCATCAATTCCTCATGGGTCCCGGATTCTGTCACCCGGCCATCGTCCAGCACAATCAGATGGGTGGCATTGCGCAGAGTGGAAAGACGGTGGGCAATGGACAATACGGTCCTGCCCTTCTCCAGCTGCTCCAGAGATTTCTGAATGGCCAATTCCGTCTCCGTGTCCACCGCCGATGTGGCTTCGTCCAAAATCAGAATCTTGGGATCCGCCAGAATGGCCCTGGCAATGGAAATCCGCTGCTTTTCGCCGCCGGAAAGCGACCTGTTGGAAGCTCCCAGAATGGTGTCATAGCCCTGGGGCATCTTACAGATAAAGTCATGGGCGCTGGCCTGTATGGCCGCCTTGATGATTTCCTCCCGGGTGGCCTCCGGCCGGGCATACGCAATATTTTCCGCCACCGTACCCATGAATATATAAGTCTCCTGGGACACCATGGACACGTTTTTGCGCAATTCCCTGAATCCATACTGTTTTACATTGATGCCGTCCACCAGCACCTGCCCTTCCTGGGTATCATACAGACGGGAGATCAGGTTCACCAGCGTGGATTTTCCAGCGCCGGAACGGCCCACGATTCCCAGTACTTCTCCGGCTTCCACATGGAAACTCACATCCTTCAGAATGGGTTTGTTGGGTTCATAGCCGAAAGTCACATGCTCCAGAGTGATCTCACCCCGCAGCCGCTCCGGCCTCACCGGGTCCGCCACCTCCTTGACCTCCGGCACTGCGTCCACAATCTCAAAGAGCCGCTGAGCCGAGTTCATGGCGTTGGTATACCAGCGGATAATCCTGGACATAAACTCCAGAGGCCATTTCAACTGCCCCACATAACCGCTGAATGTGATCAGCACGCCCAGTTCCATATCGGATCCGCTGATGATCAGCGCTCCGCCCACTGCCCATACCAGGAAAGTGAGCATATCTTCCACAAAGATGTACAGAGCGGAAAAACGGCAGTCATACCGTGACACATCCAGTTCCGCGTCCCGCACCTTTTTATTGTTTTTGGTAAATCGGGTCATTTCCTGTTCTTCCTGGCCGAAAGCCTTGACCACCCGGGCTCCCGTGAAATTCTCGTTCATCTGCCCGTTAAGCCTGCGGTTGGCCCTGTGGCGCTTACCATAATAATGCCACAGTCTGGGCATCAGCAGATAGCTGATGAAGAACAGGATGGGCATCAGGATCACCGATGCCAATGCCAGCAGAGGATTCAGCATAAACATGATGACGCAGGTGGCCACGATGGTTCCCACATTGATGAAAAAGTAGGGGATACCGTCGATAAAGAAGCTGGATATCTCCTCCGCGTCATCGGAGACACGGGTCATCAGGCCTCCGGTCTGTCTCCTGGTAAAAAAGCTGATGGACAGCTTTCCCATGGAGTTAAACACCTGGCTCTTAAGTTTACCCACCACTTCCGGGGCAATGCGGGCCGTCAGCACCGCCTGGAGAATGCTAAGCCCCTGCAGCAGCACTTTGGAACCGATCATCACCAGCACCAGAATACCCAGGGCCAGCACAAACCGCCCGGCGGGCAGATGCATCGCGGCCAGGAATCCCTCGTCTTTGGCCAGCACCTTGTCATACAGCACCGTGCCGCTGAGATAAGGCCACACCAGATTCAGTCCCGCTGTGGCTAAGTAACAGAACATCATCACCAGCAGGCGGAATTTGTAAGGCTTGAAATAGGACACCACCCGAATCAGGATGGAACCCTTATCCATACATTTGGGGCACACCTTCCGCTCCTGATCGGGGTAAATCATACCACATTTGGGGCAGCATTCCTTCCCCCGTTTCACATCCAGGTCCTCCTGGGTGATTTCCTCGCTTTTCCTCATCTTCTCCAGCAGACGGCCGATCCGCATAAAGGCTTCCATCCTGGTGTTGGAGAACTGACACAGATATTTGTCCATGCCGCCGATACGCCCCATCAGGATGCCGGTGCTGACCTGCCGGATCACTTCCAGCTTTTCCACTTCGGCCAGGTCATACAGCATCACCGCCGGTTCCTCCATGCGGGTTTCCTGCTCCAGAGACCAGCTATTGTAACCGCCCAGACGGTATTCCTGCTTTTCCCTGTAGGGATATCTGGCTACAATCAATTTTTCTTTTGTCAGCGCCACGATGGAGTCCGCAAACCGCTGCTCCTCGTCCAGATCCCCCGTGGCGGCAAATACCACATCATTCTTTTCAATGCCATACCTGCGTATGACATCCGTAAAACTTCCCGGTAAATTCATTTCTTCCTCTTTCCGCATACTTACAGCCTGCCTGCGGCAGACTCCCGGATCGGCTTGACGGCCGGCCGCTTTTCCATATGCTCACTCTTCCAATCACGATCTCCCGAAAACTTTATGGACGCAGAAAAGGCATAACTTACAAAATGTATGTCATGCCCTCGGTTCATCCATATATGCCATGCTTACGCATGTGTATGCTGCCAAACCATCAGCCCGGCAACACAGCATACCTTCGGGAGACAATACGATACAAATCATGGTTGATCTGCCTTGCGCCTGTTAATAAATTGAACATCTTGATTGCCTCCTTTCCCTCGTTTTTAGTTCCATTAAACACTATAACCACTTTTCCATCATCTGTCAACTGTTTTTCACATATTCTAAGCCAAAATCTAAGCCTTACTTCCCCATTTTCTCATAGATACCCCTCACCCGTCCGCAGGCGCTGCCATGCAGATACTCATGCCAGAACTGAAAAGTCGTGATACTATTGGCCGCCTGCATATGCCCCAGCAGTATATCTTCAGAAAGAGTTTCTCCTGTGAGCAAAGCCCTCTCCTGTACATAGATCTCCACCAGCTTTTCGGGAGCAATCTCCGTCCCGTCGGCCCCCAGGCGGCTTATAAAAAAACTGATATCCCCGGAAGCCCCTCCCGCGTTCACTCCCTGCCAGTCGCAGATCACGATCTCCCCGTTTTCCCGCAAAAGCAGATTGTCCCAGTGAAAATCCCCGTGGCACAGAACCTGTGGCTCCTCATGGTGCCAGCCGATGATCTGATTGATCCTGTAACGGCGCATGGTGCGTTCCGCTGCCACAGGCCGTTCTCCGTATTTTTCGTAAAGCCAGTCATAGATCTGGGCATTGGAAAGATCCGGATATTTTTCCAGCCATGCCAGTATATCTGTTTCATAGTGTGAAGCAATGCTGTTCTTCATGTTCCGATGTATATCCTTAAAAGCGGCGGCATAATCGGTCGGTTTCATGTCCCAGTATCGTGCAACGGTTCTGAAGTTGATCTGCAGTTTTCTCGCAGTGTGGGATTTTGAGAATCCCATGGACTATAATTTTTGAATTTAGCTATACATGTACCAATCAATCACCTTTCTTTACCTCCGATCGAATGTTACAACTATTCTATCAGAGTTATTCGTGAAGCACTGCACGCTCCGGCAAGGACAGAATGGCGGCTGCAAGATGTTCATTGGTGAAGATAACCGTCTGCCCGCATAGCACTACGGGATATTCCCCGTAAGTGTCAAAATATTCATCTGTCGTACCGAAAGAGTAATGCAGTTCTTCTGTGAGATAGTCAAGGGAGATTTCTCTTTGCTGCTGTCTGCTCCGGTTTATCCATGCGGTCATGGCGGCGTTGCGTATCACGACGTTACAAAGGGTGTGAAAGGTGTAAATGATATGCTCTTTGTATGCTTCTGTGACGGGCATGAGATTCCCCCTTTCCTCACAAAAGATGTTTAACCTAATTTACACAAATCGTTCCTTTATGAAATCTCTGCATTTTGCCGTCTGTATGTATCATTATCTTTCTGGCTCAATTCACTCTCTATTTGAGCTAATTTTTTCTCCAATTCCCGGACTTTCTTTTCATTTCCAGAAGCTGACCGTATCTGCTGTTCTAACTGCTGTTTTTTCTCTTTTAATTTCTCAATTTCCCTGTCTACTTTATCCGTATTTGTAGTACATTTTTCAGCTGATTTTTCGGGAGTGTCAGAACTTATTTTCGGCTGTCCTTTTTCATCTGCACCCTCGGCTTTTTCGGGGTTATCAAAGAAAACTTTGCGATTTCCGTTTTCGTCCTGTCCTAACCGATACAGACCTGTTGGTTTTGTCGCCGACTTTTCACTGCTGATATATTCGTCCTGTATAGGCTTTTTATCAAGGGCTTCTTCCTTACGCTCCTCTACCTCCTTTATCTGCCCTTTCTCCGCTTGTACCCGCTCCACATAATTGGCTTTATACTGCCCATAGCTTCCACTGATTTCCATTGACATATCGTATTACCTCCTGCTGTTTTATTTTTAGACAGCTTATCTATCTTAGTAAATAAGCTGTCTTTATTCATTTTTTCGGCTATGAAATACCGCAATTAACCAATTTGCTGTGAAATGCTTTCTGAGTGCGGTGGAATGATAAGCAATACGCTAAGAAGAAACGAATTATTTTGCGCTTTTATATTCATTGCACCATGATATTTTTCTGCAATGGTTTGTATGTTCAACAGTCCTGTTCCCTTTCTGAACAATCCCTTTTTTTGACAACTGTTCTCAATTTCAAGCAGAATAAAATCTCCCTGTATCTTTCCAGAAACACGAATATATTTTTCAGTATGATTATCCATGCTTTTACAAGCATATACCGCATTATCCAAAGCATTAGACAAAATAATAGCAAAATCAATATCACGAATCAGACAAGGATACGGCAAACTCAAGGAACAGGAAATGTCTATCCCCATATTTTTAGCCATTCCCAATTTATTCTCTATCAAAATATCGGCTACCGGATTATTAGTATTGCATGGAAATGATAATTCTTCTGTTATCTCGTCCATATCCCTGATATAATTGATTGCCTGTTCCGCTTTTTCTTCCTGCAAAAGTTTCTTCAAGACCGCTATATGGTTTTTTATGTCATGGCGAAACGATTTCGTTTTTTCATATCGGCTTTTTGCTTCTGCGACATATTGACTTAAAGAATGTTCTTCCTGTTTAAGCAGCGATAATTTTGTATTCAAGTGAAAATTCTCTAACAGTTTTTTATAAGAGAACATAATGCAGAACAGGCTGGCAATTCCTAAAATTTGTATGATAAGTATTTGGGAATGGTTTTCACGGATAATCATTCCATTACTGCCTGTGACAATTGTGTTTCCGTAAATCGCAGAATTGATATACTCACCGATTAAGAATATCATCAGTACGGGTGTCAAAATCATAAGTGTATACTGGTTTTTTGACATTTCATCATACGAAAAGAATTTACTTGTTATATGACAGAAAATAACTGTCACTGGTAATGACAAATATCCTAATGCCATGAATAGAATACCAACGATTTCTTGATTAAATGCTTCGACTGACGGATATAAAATACACAAAACCGCATTAAAAATCCCAAACGTAAACTGCATGACTTCAACGATAATGACTGCATATAGGATAACAGATATGTTTTGGACTTTACACACAAGGATTCCGATTATAGAAAGCAGAAAGATATATAAAATAAATTTTGTAATATTCCCGGCTTTGACAGATTCTATCATAGTAATACCTGCTGTTGAAAACAATAAACAGTAAATTGGATTTATCTTTTTCCCTAAATATTTTGTGTAGAAATAAAATCCGATAAACATTTGAATACTTCCCATGATATACCGATTGAAAAAATCAAAATAATCCATATTTATATCCTCCCGTCTTTCATATACTGCAAAATAACATTTGAAAAATCTTTGCTCCGTAAGCGTGATACAGGTATTTCTTTTCCACCTTTCATAACTACCATACCGTTTTTATAGCTTCTCACATATTTTAGATTGATTAAAAAACTTCTATGGCATTTGTAGAAATATTTATCCAACTTTTTCTCTAAATCCTCTATCTTTTCATAATAGTCAATCACTTCTGACGATAATAAATGCAAATAAATTTTTCTGTCAATTATCTCGCAGAAAACAATATCGTCAACGGGAATCAGCCTGCTTTCATAACCAATTCGGATAAGCAGATTCTTATCTTTTGCATTTTTCATACAATCCAGCAAGCGAACCATTGTTTTAGAAAAAGAATCTTCTTGAATTGGCTTTAATAAATAGTCAAAAGCCTGTACCTCAAATGCTTGAAACACCAACTCTTTTAAGATTGTGACAAAAATCAAAAAGCCTTTGAAATCCGACTGGCGCAACTTTTTTGCGGTTTCCATTCCGTCTATATTTTTCATTTGAATATCAAGAAAAAGAATATCTATATGTTTTCCATACCGCAGCAATTCTTCTCCGCTTGCAAATAGCATAACTTTTATATCCGTATTGTTTTCTCTGAAAAAATCATTCACTAATTTTTTTAGTGCTTCCAACATATATTGGTCGTCGTCACAAATTGCAATAAAAAGCATATAATCACCTCTTTTTCCGAATACACCATTTTTACCACTCATCAGATACACATACAACCAAAATGCTGCCATATGCTTCTTGAGCGGTGTCAAATGAGTTTCCTTTAGACTGATTATGTCTGTTACGCACTTGACCAGCGGCTCATCTGACTTGAAATCACGTTTTAACAGATCTTCTGATTTCCGGACTTCCCGATCCGCTTTCGTGATTCCGTTTGGTTTGCGCCTGAGGTGATGACCGATGCCGATATCCTTCATGACACGGTAAATAGTACGTTCGCTGGGAATATCCACATTTTCAGGCTGTTTTAACATTAATGCCTGATACATGCGGATCCGGCCGTAGGTGTCATTACAATCATCTTCCTCCAGGATTTTCATCATGGCATCTGCCAGGGGCTGATACTTCCATGGGTGGTCTTTATTTACAAGGTACTGGTAAAATCCCTGCCTGCTAACATGAAGGATTCTACAGTAAAAGAAGATATCCCCTTTTAATTTGCCGTCTTTGGTTTTAAGAGCAATGAACTTCATTCTTTCGTTTTTGCTGACCTCAGACGGCTCGCGGCGAAAAAAGCACTGGCTTCCTCCAGAAAGTCATTTTCCTTCTTCAAACGGCGGATTTCTTTCTCCTGTTCCTTAACCTGCTGGCGGAGCTGAAGAAGTTCCTCGTTAAGCGCCATAGCGCTTTGTGGTGTCTGTGAGCCAGCTCCAAGGTCAAGATTACCAAGGCGGCTGGCTCTCATCCAGCCATACA
>ERZ808046.1183-NODE-1183-length-12930-cov-3.272310_pt1 | contig 12930 bp, 8 predicted proteins | sample MGYA00380196_ERZ808046 | MGnify/ENA primary metagenome ERZ808046 (study PRJEB31490, sample SAMN06133421) | mouse gut metagenome | isolation source: Z6_2 | host: mice | place: China: Chengdu | collected 2015-05 ...
GCATTTGCCGTATAGACCATGAGAAAGTGTGATGGAGAGGGAATCAGACAGATAAAGGAGAGTGCCAGGAAAAATGTATGAGGAAATTGATTTAGAAAAGATAGACTTAAAATCACAGATTCCTATAGAAGAACCGGCCAGACAGTACTACTACATAGCTAAATGCCGGGCATGGGTGAAGGAATTTGAGCAGAACAATAACCGTCTGCCTAAATATTGCGTGACTACCTTCGGTTGTCAGATGAATGCCAGAGATTCTGAGAAATTGGCGGGGATACTGGAGCAGATTGGATATGTAGAAGAACCGGATGAGAAAAAAGCGGATTTTGTCATCTTTAATACATGTACAGTGCGTGAGAATGCAAATATGCGTGTTTACGGAAGGCTCGGACAATTAAGCCGGATGAAAAAAAAGAATCCGTACATGATGATCGGCCTGTGCGGATGTATGATGCAGGAGGCGGAAGTGGTTGAGAAAATCCAGAAAAGCTACCGTTATGTAGATTTGATTTTCGGCACGCATAACATCTACAAGTTTGCGGAACTGATTGCTGCCCGTATGGAATCTGAACGGATGGTCATTGATATCTGGAAAGATGCAGATAAAATTGTAGAAAACCTTCCGAATGAACGGAAATACTCTTTTAAGTCAGGGGTCAATATCATGTACGGCTGTAATAATTTCTGCAGCTATTGTATCGTTCCATATGTGCGGGGCAGAGAGCGCAGCAGGAATCCAAAAGACATCGTGCGTGAGATTGAGCAGCTTGTGGCAGATGGTGTTGTGGAAGTCATGCTTCTCGGACAAAACGTCAATTCTTATGGTAAGACATTAGATGAACCGATGAGTTTTGCACAGCTTTTACAGGAGATAGAGAAGGTTGAAGGATTACAGAGAATCCGCTTTATGACGCCTCATCCGAAAGACTTGTCTGATGAGCTGATTGATGTGATAAGCGGATCCAAGAAAATCTGCAGACATCTCCACCTCCCGCTTCAATCGGGGAGCACCAGGATTTTGGAGAAGATGAACCGCCGCTATACGAAAGAGCAATATCTTAATCTGGTAGAGAAGATTCGGGCCAAAGTGCCGGATATCTCCCTGACAACAGATATTATCGTGGGATTTCCGGGGGAGACAGAAGCGGACTTCCTTGAAACAATGGATGTGGTGCAAAAGGTACGTTATGACAGCGCCTTTACCTTCCAATATTCCAAACGGACAGGAACTCCGGCGGCTGCGATGGAAGAACAAATTCCCGCTGATGTAGTCAAAGACCGTTTTGACAGATTATTGAAGGAAGTACAGCATATTTCTGCGGAAGCGTGTAGTGTATACACGGATACAATACAGGATGTCCTGGTTGAATCAAGAAATGACCATGACGAATCGCTTGTAACCGGAAGAATGGGAAACAATCTTTTGGTGCATTTCCCGGGAAATGATTCGCTGATTGGAACGGTTGTCTCTGTACGGCTTACAGAATGCCGCGGATTCTATTATATCGGAGAGCGAATTGTGAAATGAAAGTGCGATGTTACAAATAATTTCTAGAAAAACGTCCAAACTATAGGTTAGGTGTTCCACAGGTATCTGGAAACATCTGAACTGATAAAGGAGGACGTTTTTTCCATGAAAAGGATAAGTGAGTATTTGTTTCTGTGGACGCTGGGGGGCTGTATTTATTATGGGATAGAAATGGCGTTCCGCGGGTTTTCCCATTGGTCTATGTTTGTGCTTGGCGGCTTCTGTCTGCTGTTTTTTGCCCAGCAGGGAATCTGGACTGGATGGAAGGAGCCGCTTTGGAGACAGGTGCTCTGGTGTACGGTATTTGTGACAGCGGGAGAATTTATTACAGGAATCTTTGTGAACAAAATCATGGAGTGGCATGTCTGGGATTATTCGGACCAGCCATTCCAGCTTTTCGGACAGATCTGTATTCCATTTACGATTTTGTTTTCCGGATTATGCGTAATTGGAATTTTTCTGACTGCGTATCTGCTCCATTGGTTTTACAAAGAGACGAAGCCGGAATTCCACGTATTATAAAATGGTTTTCCAATATCAGAAAAAATGATATAATATATGCCAGAAAGCTTAGCGAGGTGTTTTCCGAGCTTGGCGGACATGGTATAATATAAAATTAGGGATTAGAAACCTGAAAAGGTGATTGGAGAGTAAGTTCAGCTTGTCTGAACTGTTACACCGGATAAAAAGAGACAGAAAGGAATTATCATCGTGGCAGAATATACACCAATGATGCAGCAGTATCTGGATACAAAAGCACAGTATCCGGACTGTATATTATTTTATCGTCTTGGAGATTTTTATGAAATGTTTTTTGAAGACGCATTGACTGCGTCAAGAGAACTTGAGATTACATTGACCGGAAAGAATTGCGGACAGGAAGAGAGGGCGCCCATGTGCGGCGTACCCTATCATTCTGTGGACGGGTATTTGACCAGACTTGTGGCAAAAGGATATAAGGTTGCCATCTGTGAGCAGGTGGAGGATCCGAAAAGCGCCAAAGGAATCGTGAAGCGCGAGGTCATCCGCGTAGTCACGCCGGGAACAATCCTCGATGCACAGGCAATTGATGAGACGAAAAACAATTATCTGATGTGTATCGTCTATATTGCAGACCGTTATGGGATTGCAGTTGCGGATGTTACAACAGGCGATTATTTTGTGACAGAACTTCCTGACAGCGGGAAGTTAAAGGATGAGATTGCGCGGTTCATGCCGTCAGAGATTATCTGTAATGAATCTTTCTATATGAGCGGAATGGATCTGGAGGATTTAAAAGAACGGCTTCATATTGTGATTTCTTCTCTGGAGCCGGATTATTTTGACGATGCCGTCTGTAAAGAGAAATTAAAAGGACATTTCCATGTATCTTCATTGGACGGGCTTGGGCTTAAGGATTATGACTGTGGTGTTATAAGCGCCGGGGCGCTTCTTCAGTACCTGCTGGAGACTCAGAAGAACCAGCTGTCTCACATGACACATATCACTCCTTATACAACAGGTAAATATATGATGCTGGACAGTTCCACGAGGCGGAATCTGGAACTGTGCGAGACATTGCGTGAGAAGCAGAAACGAGGGTCTCTTCTCTGGGTTCTGGATAAGACAAGGACTGCTATGGGAGCGCGCACCCTGCGTAAATACATCGAACAGCCGTTGATTGAAAAAGCAGAAATACTGAGACGCTTGGATACAGTGGATGAATTGAAGGAACAGGCGATTACAAGAGAGGAAATCAGGGAATACCTGTCCCCGGTCTATGATCTGGAGCGGCTGATTACCAGAATTACATATGGAACTGCAAACCCGAGAGACCTGACTGCATTTGCAGGATCTCTATCCATGCTCCCGCCGCTTTCTTATTTATTGCAGGAGATGAAAGCTCCCCTGTTACAGGAAATATATCAGGAAATGGATCCGCTTGAGGATCTTTGTGCGCTTGTACAGCAGGCGATTGCCGATGAACCGCCAATTGCCATGAAAGAAGGGAATATCATCCGGGATGGTTACAGTGAAGAGGTGGATACTCTGCGCCGTGCCAAATCAGACGGAAAGAGCTGGCTGGCAAAGTTGGAAGAAGATGAAAGAGAAAAGACCGGAATCAAGAATCTGAGGATCAAATACAATAAAGTATTTGGATATTACCTGGAAGTGACGAATTCTTATAAGGATCTGGTGCCGGATTATTACACAAGAAAGCAGACGCTGGCGAATGCCGAGCGTTACATCACACCGGAATTGAAAGAATTGGAAGATACCATCCTAGGCGCTGAGGACAAGCTGTACGCATTGGAATATGAACTGTACTGTACGGTGCGCGATACCATTGCAGGCGAGGTGGAGCGGATACAGAAAACAGCGCAGGCTGTGGCAAAGCTGGATGTATTTGCCTCCCTTGCCCTTGTGGCAGAACGGAACAATTATATCCGTCCGAAAATCAATGAGAATGGCAGGATTGATATCAAAGACGGCAGACATCCGGTCGTGGAACAGATGATACCAAACGGAAGCTTTATCTGCAACGACACACTGCTGGATGACAAAAAACAGAGGATTTCCATTATCACGGGACCGAATATGGCAGGCAAATCCACCTACATGCGTCAGGCGGCTCTGGTTGTATTGATGGCGCAGATTGGATCCTTTGTTCCGGCGGTACAGGCGGATATCGGTCTGGTGGACCGTATTTTTACCCGCGTGGGAGCTTCCGACGATTTGGCATCGGGACAGAGCACTTTTATGGTGGAAATGACAGAGGTTGCGAATATCCTTCGGAATGCCACATCAAAAAGCCTATTGATCTTGGATGAAATCGGCAGGGGGACAAGTACATTTGACGGATTATCCATTGCATGGGCAGTCGTAGAGTATATAAGCGATACCCATTTACTTGGAGCGAAGACCTTATTCGCCACCCATTATCATGAACTGACGGAACTTGAAGGCAAGATTGACAATGTAAACAATTACTGTATCGCCGTGAAAGAGAAGGGCGATGATATCGTATTCCTGCGGAAGATTGTCAAAGGGGGAGCTGATAAGAGTTATGGCATACAGGTGGCAAAGCTTGCCGGCGTGCCGGATATCGTGATTGACCGTGCAAAAGAAATCGTTGACGAGCTGGTCAGTGAAGATATTACGATCAGGGTGGGTGAAATTGCCGGTAAAGAAGATATGCCGAAACATGCAAAGAAGAAAACAAAGAAATACGACGAAGTGGATTTGGCACAGTTTTCATTGTTTGATACGGTGAGGGATGATGATGTGCTGGAGGAATTGAAAACGATTGATGTAGGCAATCTTACGCCCATCGATGCATTGAATACGATTTACAGACTGCAGAATAAACTTAAAAACCGCTGGTGAACTTATCATGGGCTGGATTCATGTAACTGTGAAGCCGACGGCTGAATAGTTACAATCATGTAATAAAAGGAGAAGAATATGGCGCATATTAAAGTATTAGACCAGATTACAATTGATAAAATCGCCGCAGGTGAAGTGATTGAACGTCCTGCATCGATTGTAAAGGAGCTGGTCGAAAATACAATCGACGCAGGGGCAGACCACGTGACCGTGGAAATTGAAGACGGCGGCGTGACCCTGATCCGGATTACGGATAACGGCTGCGGAATTGCCAGAGAGGATGTCCGCAATGCATTTCTTCGTCATTCTACAAGTAAAATCGAACATGTGGAAGACTTATCCCACATTTCTTCTCTGGGATTCCGCGGCGAGGCGCTTTCCAGTATCGCTGCCGTTACCAAGACAGAACTGGTGACAAAGCCAAAAGATGACGTATTAGGAACACGTTATGTCATTGAAGGCGGCAAAGAAATCTCCTTTGAGGAAACGGGTGCTTCCGACGGAACTACGTTTCAGATCCGTCAGTTGTTTTATAATGTACCTGCGCGTCGGAAGTTCCTGAAAACAGCCATGACAGAAGCAGGACACGTACAAGATCTGCTGACCAGACTGGCTCTTTCCCATCCGGAAGTTGCATTCCGTTTCCTAAACAATGGACAAGAGAGGCTTCGGACATCCGGAAGCGGTAAGTTAAAAGAAGTGATTTACAGCATTTACGGCAGAGAGATTGCCGCCAATGTACAGGAAATCGATTTTGAGAAACATAAGATCCATATCACAGGTTTTATCGGAAAACCGGTCATTACCCGGGGAAACCGTAATTTTGAGACATTTTTTGTAAACGGACGCTATGTAAGAAGCAATATGATATCCAAGGCCGCAGAGGATGCCTATAAAGATTTTAAGATGCAGCACCGTTTTCCGTTTGTTGTCCTTCATTTTCAGGTAGACGGTGAGAAGGTGGACGTCAACGTGCATCCCACCAAGATGGAACTGAGGTTCCAGAACCAGCAGGATGTCTATGATGCGGTATATGAAGGCATTCACCGGGCGCTGCTCCAAGAAGAACTGATTCCTCAGGTAACTGTGCCGGAAACTGTACCAAAGACCGTAAAAGCTGCTTTCCTGACACAGTCAGATACGGCAGTGGACAATCCTGTTTCTGAAAATCCGGTAAAAACAGAGCCGAGTCCGTTCCTGCTGAAGCCCAAATCGGAAAAAAATAATTCAGGGATTCTGGTAAATCCGTCTGTGCCGCCAAAGCTGGGGGCTGATAAAAATGTCACCGCGGTTCAGGAAGAAGTCCGTGACGAAGAATATTTTATCCGCAAAATGCGGGAGCGCGTACAGGCGTATCATAACCGTGCCTCTTCGGCAGAAGTGAGCGGAAAAAGCGATATTTTCCGGGAAAAAACGCAGACACAAAAGACGCGGATAGAACAGGCGGTAAAACAGGAGCCCATAACAGAATCAAACTTGCATGTCAAAGAGCAGTCCAATTACCATATAGGTCAGAATAGCACCCCTTTGCCAAAGCAGCTTGACTTATTTGAAGAAAAGCTGCTGAAGAGGGACGTCCGTGCGGAGTATAAACTGATTGGGCAAGTGTTCGACACATACTGGCTGGTACAGTTTCATGACAATCTGTATATCATAGACCAGCATGCCGCCCATGAGCGGGTACTGTATGAACGGACATTAAAGGAAATTAAAAATCGGGAATTTACATCCCAATATTTAAGTCCGCCGATGATCCTGACATTGTCCATGCAGGAGGAGGAACTGCTGAAAACCCATATGGACAGGTTTACAAAAATCGGTTTTGAAATTGAACATTTTGGCGGCGAGGCGTATGCTGTACGGGCCGTACCGGGAAATCTGTTTGGAATTGCGAAAAAGGAGTTGTTTATTGAAATGCTGGATTCACTCGCAGACGGACTGACTACATCTACGGCTCCGGAGCTGATTGACGAAAAGATTGCCTCTCTGTCCTGTAAAGCCGCAGTAAAAGGAAACAGCCGTCTGTCTGCGCAGGAAGTAGATACGTTGATAGGGGAGCTTCTGTTACTTGAGAATCCCTATCACTGTCCCCATGGAAGACCGACAATCATCGCCATGTCTAAACGGGAGCTGGAGAAAAAATTCAAGAGGATTGTATAGATGAAACGACCATTGATCATATTGACCGGACCTACGGCAGTGGGCAAGACAAAGATGTCTATTGACCTGGCAGAAGCGGTAAACGGTGAAATCATTTCCGCAGATTCCATGCAGGTCTATCGGGGAATGGATATCGGCTCCGCAAAAATCCGTCCTGAGGAAATGTGCGGTATTCCCCATCATCTTGTAGATGTATTGAATCCAGATGAAGAATTTCATGTTGTCCGGTTTCAGGAAATGGCAAAGCAGGCCATGGAAGAAATCTATGCCAGAGGGAGAATCCCGATTCTTGTAGGGGGAACCGGATTTTATATACAGGCAGTCCTGTACGATATTGATTTTACAGAAAATGACGGGGATGGAGCGCTTCGGAAGGAATTAGAACACTTTGCAGAAGAGTATGGCGCGAAAGCCCTCCATGCCAGACTGGAAGAGGTGGATTCAAAAGCCGCCGCGGAAATCCATGCCCACAATGTGAAACGGGTAATCCGTGCATTGGAATATTTTTTGCAGACGGGGAAGCCGATTTCTGAGCATAATGAAGAGCAGCGCCAGAAAGAAGCGCCTTACCGGTCTGCCTATTTCGTATTGAACGATGAACGGGCGCATTTGTATGAGCGCATCAATCTGCGGGTGGATCAGATGATAGAACAGGGGCTTGTAGAAGAGGTAAAAGGATTACGCGGAAAAGGCTGTACGAGAAATATGGTCTCCATGCAGGGACTGGGATATAAGGAAATCCTTGCATATCTGGACGGAGAATATACGCTGGATACCGCTGTGGAAATTATTAAGCGGGATACGAGACATTTTGCGAAGCGGCAGATTACCTGGTTCAAACGGGAAAAAGATGTCATCTGGCTGGACAAAAAAGCATTTGATTATGACGAAGACAGATTGTTAGGACGTATACTGGAACTGCTAAAACAGCGGGGGATTTTATAATCAGAAAGGAATTTTATAATCGGAAAGGAATTTATCATGCAATATAATGTGAGCGATATGTATCTGGAAATGGGTATTTCAGAAAAGGTATTTGAAGCTGGCAAAAAAATGGAAGAGGAGTTAAAAGGACGTTTCAGACGTTTTGATGATATTGCGGAATATAATCAGCTGAAGGTGGTAAACGCAATGCAGAAGAACCGCGTCAATGCGGAATGCTTTCACTATGCTGACGGATATGGCTACAATGATCCGGGAAGGGATTTGCTGGAACAGGTATATGCCGATACGTTCCACACAGAAGCGGCCCTTGTGCGCCCGCAGATTACTTGCGGAACCCATGCACTGGCGCTGGCTCTTTCGGCGAATCTGCGTCCGGGGGATGAACTGCTTTCTCCGGTAGGAAAGCCATACGACACGTTGGAGGAGGTCATCGGTATCCGTCCGTCCAAAGGGTCTTTGGCAGAGTACAAGATCGCTTACCGTCAGGTGGAACTTCTGGAAGACGGCAGCTTTGATTATCCGGCAATTGAAAAAGCAATCAGTGAAAAGACAAAACTGGTTACTATCCAGCGTTCTAAGGGATATCAGACCCGGCCAAGCTATTCTGTAGAGAAAATCGGGGAACTGATTGCTTTTATTAAAAAAATCAAACCGGATGCCATCTGTATGGTAGACAACTGCTATGGTGAATTTGTAGAAACAGTGGAACCCAGCGATGTGGGAGCGGATATGATTGTCGGTTCTCTGATTAAGAATCCGGGCGGCGGTCTGGCTCCGATCGGAGGCTATGTGGCGGGAAAATCTGATTTGATTGAGAACTGTGCATATCGGCTGACCTCACCGGGGCTTGGAAAGGAAGTGGGTGCCTCTCTTGGAGTCATGAAATCCTTTTATCACGGATTCTTTCTGGCGCCGACCGTTGTATGCAGTGCATTAAAGGCGGCTGTATTTGCGGCAAATCTCTATGAAAGGCTGGGATATTTTGTGATTCCGGATGGCAATGAATCCCGTCATGATATCATTCAGGCTGTGCAGTTCGGTATGCCGGAAGGCGTCATTGCGTTCTGCGAGGGAATTCAGGCAGCGGCTCCGGTGGATAGCTATGTCACGCCTGTTCCGTGGGCAATGCCGGGATACGACAGCGAAGTCATTATGGCGGCGGGAGCATTTGTACAGGGGTCTTCGATTGAACTAAGTGCAGATGGTCCGATCAAGCCGCCGTATGCTGTGTATTTTCAGGGCGGGCTTACATGGCCTCATGCTAAATTCGGCATTTTAATGTCATTACAGAAGCTTGTGGATGCAGGAGTTGTAACGGATGAAATGTTACAGAGAATATAATCAGGAGTATAGACTATGAAACGTATTGCAGTCATCGGAGGCGGAGTGGCGGGAATGACGGCGGCTATTTTCGCCGCAGAAGCAGGAGCGGAAGTGACGGTTCTGGAGCAGAAAGACCATGTGGGCAAAAAAATACTGTCTACCGGGAACGGACGGTGTAATTTTACGAATCTTTATCAAGCGCCGGAATGCTACCGGTCTGACAACCCGGAATTTCCATGGAGGGTGGCAGAACAGTTTGATGTACAGCAAATCATTGCATTTTTTCTGAGAATGGGGATTTTCTCCAAAAACCGGAATGGATATCTCTACCCCAATTCGGATCAGGCCTCATCGGTGCAGGAGGCTTTCCGTATGGAGTGCAGGCGTTTCGGGGTCAGCGTACTGACAGATACAAAGTGCAGGGAGATCATTCCAAACGCAAAAGGATTCCGCATAAAGACGAATCAAAGAATGCTTAAAGCAGATGCTGTTATTCTGGCGGCGGGATCTAAGGCGGCTCCGGCTACAGGCTCAGACGGTTCTGGATATGCTCTTGCCAAGATGTTGGGGCATCATCTGATACCAGTCCTCCCGGCCCTTGTCCAGCTCAGATGTAAGGAAAAGTTCTATAAAATGGTTTCTGGCGTACGCGTTCAGGCGAAGGTATCCCTTTATGCGGACGGGAAGCTGTCAGCAGAGGATACAGGGGAAGTCCAGCTTACCAATTATGGAATTTCCGGAATCCCGGTCTTTCAGGTAAGCCGTTTTGCGGCGAGGGCACTATATGAAAAAAAACGGGTAACAGCAGTATTGAACTTTATGCCGGATTTTGACGCTTCCGTTTTTTCCTCTTTTTTGAAGAAACGTGCAGACAGCCGTCCTGAAAAAACGTTGGAAGAGTTCTTTGTGGGATTACTTCATAAGAAACTGGCAGGGCTTTTGATTAAAATAAGCGGCATAGGACAGGACAGAACAGCCGGAAGTCTTTCGGAATGTGACTTGCAAAAACTTTCGCACCTGATCCAATGTTTTGAAACCGAAGTAGAAGCCACCAATTCTTTTGGACAGGCACAAGTCTGCTGCGGAGGGATTGATACAAAGGAAGTGGATGCAGGGACGATGGAGTCTGTTTATGTTCCGGGTCTTTATTTTGCTGGGGAAATTCTGGATGTAGATGGAATCTGCGGCGGATACAATATCTCATTTGCAGTGGCAAGCGGCGTTTTGGCCGGGAAAGGAGCGGCAGGTGCTTAGAATCAATCAAATAAAGCTGCCTCCCGATCATACGGAGGAAGCATTGAGACAGGCGGTTTTAAAATTCCTTCAGATTTCTGGAAAAGAGCTGCTGGGCTTCCGGATTTTCCGGAAATCCATTGATGCAAGAAAGAAACCGAGGATTTCATACGTGTATACAATTGATGCGCATGTGGAGGGAGAAGAGCGTTTATTAAGGAAATTCAAGAATCACGTGCAGAGGGTAACAGAAGAAAATTACCGGCTTCCTGCCCATGGAACAGAAAAAACCAAGAATCGTCCCGTAATTGCAGGAGCAGGTCCGGCGGGACTTTTTTGCGCCTATCTGCTGGCAAAAGAAGGCTATCATCCAATCCTTGCAGAGCGGGGGGCTCCGGTGGAAGAACGACGCAAAGATGTGGAAGCCTTCTGGACGGCCAATATCTTGAATCTCAATTCTAATGTGCAGTTTGGGGAAGGCGGAGCCGGTACGTTTTCGGACGGCAAATTGAATACATTGGTGAAAGACAAGTTTGGCAGAAACCGCTATGTACTGGAAACCTTTGTCAGATTCGGCGCTCCAGAACGGATTCTCTATGAGCAGAAACCACATATCGGAACCGATATTCTGATGGATGTGATTCAGAATATGCGGAATGAAATCCTATCCCTGGGCGGAGAAATCCGCTTCCATACACAGGTGACAGATCTGGAATTTGCAGAAGAGGACGGGAATCTACGCTTAAAACAAGTTATCCTGAACAATACAGAATCTCTCGGTGCGGAAATCCTTGTACTTGCAATCGGACACAGTGCGAGAGACACCTTTCAGATGCTGGTTGATAAAGGAATATTGCTTCAGCCAAAAGCATTTGCCATAGGAGTGCGGATTGAACATCCCCAGAGGATGATACAAGAATCACAGTACGGAGCAGAGATGGCGGAAGTGCTACCGCCGGCCGCGTATAAGCTGACAGAGAATCTGGATAACGGAAGAGGAGTTTATACATTCTGCATGTGTCCGGGGGGCTATGTAGTCAATGCTTCTTCCGAAAAAGGAAGGCTTGCCGTCAATGGAATGAGCTATCATGACAGAGCCGGGACAAATGCCAACAGCGCCGTCATTGTAACGGTCACACCAGAAGATTTCGGCTCGGAGGAACCCTTATCAGGCGTGGATTTTCAACGCCGGGTAGAAGAAGCAGCTTATGAAGCGGGGGAAGGGGCCGTCCCGGTACAGTGCTTTGGAGATTTTTGTGAGAACCGGAAAACAGAAAAGCTGGGCGATGTTACACCGCAGATCAAAGGTGAATGGAGATTTGGCGATGTACGGAAGATTTTTCCTGTGGAACTGGCGGAGTCGCTTATACAGGGAATTCAAAAAATGGACAGGAAGATTCACGGATTTTCCCGTCCGGATGCGGTTATTTCCGGCGTGGAGAGCAGGACGTCATCACCTGTTCGGATCTGCCGGGATGAAGCATATGAATGCAATATCAAGGGGATTTATCCCTGTGGGGAGGGCGCAGGTTATGCGGGAGGAATTACCTCGGCAGCCATGGACGGCATGAAGGCGGCGGAGGCAATCATTCAGCGTTTTTCTTCCTTTGACGATGGGCGGTCCAGATTCTCGCCATAACGTGCATCCTCCACGCCAATCAGCGTAGTGATTGGCGTAGGTGTGAAAAGTAACACGTAATATTCTTTACAAAAAATTAAGATGACAGCTCTATACACATTTTTTTAAATATGGTAGAATAAGTCGTTGTATTGTGTCATACACAGAAGGAAATGTGTATGGAAAAAATAAAAGAACTTTACGAGGAAGAACGGCCCTATGAGAAATGTGAGCGGTTTGGGGCAGCAAATCTGACAGACACAGAACTTCTGGCAGTGCTGCTTCGGACCGGAACCCGGGGAGAGAGTGCACTGACACTTGCAGGACGGCTTCTGCATCCCGAAATACACAAGGAAGGGATTTTGAATCTTCATAGCTGGACATATGACCAGCTTCTGCAGTTCAAAGGCATCGGCAAGGTAAAAGCGATTCAGGTCCTCTGTCTCTGTGAGCTGGCAAAACGTCTTGCCAAGGCATCTGCCGGAAAGGAATTGGATTTCAGTATGCCGGCGACGATTGCAAGGTATTATATGGAAGACATGCGCCATCAGAAACAGGAACGGATGAAGCTCCTTCTGCTGAACACGAAGTCCCGTCTGATTGGGGAAAGTGAGATTTCAAAAGGCACGGTCAATGCCTCTCTTGTATCGCCCAGAGAACTGTTTATTGAAGCGCTTCAGAAGAATGCGGTGTCTATTATTCTGCTTCACAACCATCCAAGCGGAGATCCCGCTCCCAGTACAGAGGACATTCTCGT
>ERZ808046.1186-NODE-1186-length-12879-cov-5.697313_pt1 | contig 12879 bp, 12 predicted proteins | sample MGYA00380196_ERZ808046 | MGnify/ENA primary metagenome ERZ808046 (study PRJEB31490, sample SAMN06133421) | mouse gut metagenome | isolation source: Z6_2 | host: mice | place: China: Chengdu | collected 2015-05 ...
AAAACAGAGGTAAGCTACGACACCACGGAAGGAGGGATTGGATTGGAAAAAGATTCTGCATTGTACCAGCTCATGGACACCCGCATGCACAGCGTCATGAACGGTATCGTGAGCGGTGACGGGGAATACCAGGCGATTCTCCGCAAGTCGGACATATACTCCGGTGAACTGGACAGGATGGATTCCCGAAACATTCCTCTGTGCCTTTCCCATATCACGCCATGCGGGATATCCCGCTGTACCTATTCCATTTACACTCATCTTTAAATATCCTCCATCATTTTTTATTGCAGCCCCTCTATCGTTCAGAGCCGCATCCGCTCCCTTGTAATAAGTCCGAGCGGTTCATTGCCTCACCTCCGGGCAGACCGCAGAGGCAAAGCATTATGCGCCTCTGCGGAATAGGGTGTAAGCAACATCTCTTTATGCCTTTATGTCAAAACTGCCCCCTGTGGGTGACGATGTGCCGGATACCGCCGCAACAATATTCTGTGTAATGCTTTTCACATCCGTGCCAGTGGCAGACACAGTGAACGTACCTTCCATCCTCTCTTTTCTTTCTGCCCGCCGTTCCGCTGCCTTTTCTTCCTCCTCCTTTTTCTCCTTGCGCCTCTCGGCGGCCTTTTCTTCGGCTGCTTTCTTCTCTTTCGCCCACCGTTCCGCATTCTCTTTGGCTATTTTTCCATCCGGGTCACTTGTGCCAGAGATTGCTACTGAAATATTCCCATTTGCATCAACACTGTAGCTGAGATTGGTCAGCGTTCCACGGCAACTCGATACTGCGCTTTTCGCACAATCCGGTAATGCCGCCAGATTTTCCTCCAGATACTTTGCTTTTTCCGGGTCGTTCATACATTTCTTCAGGAAAGCGCCCGATACGGATACCGTTGTCGGAACGCCCTGCATGGAAGTTGTACCCGAATTCATATAGCTGTACTTGCCCTGCAGATATTTGGAATAGTCATTGACATTGCTGTAACCCGTCTTGATCTGCTCTGTTTTTGTTCCCCCGGTCGAGGTTTTCAGTTCCACCGTGCTTGTCGTCACATTTCCTTCCTTTGCAGTATTTGTGTAGCCTTTCCCATAATCGCTGTAATTGTTTGTGATCTCCATTGACATAATAATCATCCTCCTTCAAAAAATCTTACCTGCGGTCCCTCTGTCATTCAGGGCCGCCCATGCCCCCTTGCGGTAAGTCCGGGCATGATCTTCCTTACTTCAAAATGCCCGCCGCCTCATATGCTGTAATCGAAACCGCCTTTTTGGTCATGCTGTCCTTATAATATCTATCGTCCGTTTCCTGCTCCATCAGCCTGCGTTTCAGGGCGCTCTCCTCATTCAGCCGGGCATATTCCTCACGCCTTTTTTTCTTTGCCGCCTGCTCCGCCTCAAACTGGCGCATTTCTTCTTCTGTCGGACCGGTAATATTTCCACCGTGGCTGGAAGCCCGGAAACGTGCAATCTCCCCATTTTCATCCAAAACAATCAGATGGGAGCATATCCTTCCGGGTACTTGGTTTGTTGCAATAAAACTCTCCACTCTAGCCATGACCTGTTTTGCCAGTGCCGGATCATTTTTCATTTTTTCTTCCAATTCCGGCGGCACGACAATCGACTTCTGCCCGGCAATTGAGTGGAGCCTTGACTGTACCCCGGATGAATCCATCGCAGGATTCGCCCCATTCGGTTTCCAATTCACGGCGGATTCGTCCAAATCATTACGGAAAAATTTCTCAAATGGGAAATCATTCCTCTCCCATACCCCCTGCGGAATATCGGACGCATCTGCCGTATGGTAGTACGCTCCGGGAAACCTCGCCTGCCACATATCCTTAAAACTCATTCCCGATACATCCGACTGCCCCGCCGCTTTCGCCGCCGCAAGCTCCGCAAAACTCACGCCTCCATTCTTATCAGCCGCCGCATTCTTCCGGTACTGCTCCGCCAGATAGTACCCTCCCAATTTACCTGTCACTCCGAAATCCATCTTCTTCACTCCTCATTTTTCATCATCACCGACAGAATAAACACCCTGCCATTTACCTTAAAATCCATTATTCCCTGGAGCTTCTCCGTTACGGTAAGTCCGGGCATAATCTTCCCTGCTTCATAATGCCCGCCGCTTCCATAATGTTCTGTTCATATGCCGCAAACGCAGAATCCATAACTCCCGGTGTTTCCGTATATGTAACTCTGCTCATATCCACTGTGCGACTGGCAAAAAACTCCGCCACAGCCTGTTTCCTGTAAGCTATTTCCATCTGCTGTTTCCGTTCTTCCGCCGCCTCCTGGCTACGCTCCATACTTGCTTTCCTCTGTGCGGCTTCCTCCTCCTGCTTTGCCTTATTGATTGCATTCACCTCCGCCACACGTTCCGGGGAATCGCCGCAGCCGCCAATATAGGTAACTCTCCCATCCTCATGGACGACTACCCCGCACGGCTGGTAGTCAAGCCCCTGTGCCGCAAAAGATGCCTTCAATCTTGGCGTGGCCTCAAAGAAATCATCTATCTTGCCCTCATAGTAAGCTGCCTTTTCCGGGTCATTCGCCATCTGCTCCAGAATGTTCGGTGCAATAACAACATCACTGCCGTTCATGCTCTTTCCCACCCTGTCGAGGCTCTGTTGGTCTTTTCCTACGTTCTGGATTCTCACATTGCCATACTTTGACCGTAGATATTCTGTGTAATCATCCACTTTTGACGTATCCGCCGCCTCTCCCGTTTTCTGTAACTGCTCTGCAAAACTTGTTCCGCTTGTGGCTGTTTTTTGTGTCCTGTTCGCATACTGGTATGCGCCCGCTAAAGCTCCGTTTACTCCTAAAATGCTCATACTGAGTCCTCGCTTTCCAAAAAATATTTGTATTACAGCCCCTCTGTCATTCAGGACTGAATCCGCTCCCTTGCAATAAGTCCAAGCGATTATTTCAAAATACCCGGCACAGTAAAAGCACTCATTTCATAAGCTGCAATCGCAGAACTCATAATTTCCGGCGTTCCTGCATATGTAACCTTGCCTGTCTCTATTACACGACTGACAAGCATTTGTTCCATAGTCTGCCGTTTATAGGCTATCTCCATTTCCATTTTCCGTTTCTCCGCCGCCTTTTCGCTTTGTTCACGATACTGTTGTTTGCGTTTTGCTTTCTCCTCATCTTCGGCTTTCATCTGAGCCTCTATCTTAGCTTTCTTTTCCGGGGAAACATCACCGCAGACATAATAATTCGCCGTACCGTCCGGATGAATCACCACTCCATAGGACTGGATTTCAAACCCGCCTGCCGCCATCTGCGCTTTTACCATAGGCTGCGAAGCGAAGAAATCATCTATGATCTTTTCATAGCGGGCAGCCTTCTCCGGATTATTTGCCATCTCCTCTAAAATATTAGGGGCAATCGCAATATTGTTCATTCCGTATGTTCCTGTTCCCAATGCGTCCATGCTCTTTTGGTCACTTCCGACATTCCGTACCATAATAGGGCCATATTTCTGTTCCAGATATTTTTGGTATGCATCCACCTTTGATGTTTCCGCCGCCTCGCCCGTTTTCTGCAACTGCTCCGTAAAACTTGCCTTGTTTGCTGATGTTTTCTGTGTCCTGTTCGCATACTGGTATGCCCCCGCCAAAGCTCCGTTTACTCCTAAAATGCTCATATTACTTTCTCTCCTTCCTGCCGATTAACTTTTTACCATGACTGACAATATGAATCGGTTGCCTTTCACAATACAGTCCATATCGCCGCCATATTTTACTGCACATTTTCTGACATTCTTTAGTCCTATCCCATGCACCTCCTTATCCTCTTTTGTTGATATGGGAAGGCCGCCGTCCTTATGAAACAGTGCCACGCCATCAAAACTGTTTTCAATCTCTATAAAATACATATTCTTTGCCTTGAAAGACCGGATCGTGATAAAGGCTTCTGAGTCCGGATGTTTCTCCCTCATCCGCATACAGGCTTCAATCGCATTGTCCAGCCCATTGTTCAAAATAACCCCCATATCATAAGCCTTTATCGCAACGGCATCTGAAAGCATGAAACCTCTGGCATCCAGTTTGATGCCCTTTACCTTTTTTGCCGCATAGCGGAATTTACTGCCTACCACTGCATCACTGACTGCATTGCCCGTATGCACCCTGCTGTCAAGCTGCTCCACCGACTGGTACATCTCCTCAAAGTACTGCCGGATTTCCTCATCTTCCCCACTATACTTTTTCCGTATAAGGTTCTGCAGGACAGCCATATGGTTCTTCATATCGTGCTTGACCGAACGTACCCCGTCATACAGATGCTCCATTTCCACCATTGAACCCTGCATCTGCGTGATCTGGTTTTCCAGTATGATCTTCTCCGCCCGTTCTTCCTGCAGAGCCGCCATGTTCTGATAAATGCGAAAACTGAACACGATGGCTCCAAGCAATACAAGCGCCATCATCGGAATGATAAAATACAGTGCCGGATATTTTTCATACAGCAATACCGAGATACCGTCTGTAACGGTAATCAGGAGCAGGCGCACAAGCGCCGAAACCAGCAGGCCCGCCACGGAGGGCAGCAGGTAAAATACTATTTCCTTACCCATCTGTCCTTTCTCCTTGCCGGAATAACTTCCTGCTATCTTTCTTGTGGAAACAAAAAGCAGGGCGCACTGTGCGGCTCCCACAAGGGCAATGCCAAAACAGGACAGAATGCCTGCCGCCACAAGCAGATATTCCGCCACTGCCATACTGGTGCCTGCTTTATGCACCAGCGCCTCTATCAGCTTATTTACAATGTAGAGCAGGCTGTACCCGGCCCAGAATGACAACTCCCGCAGGGAGATGAACTGGACAGCCAGAAATATCTTTAACAGGATATCTCCCTGATACCAGTACACACAGAAAACAAACAAAGTACAGAATGTGAAAAGCAGCTCCATAATTAACGCTGCACTGTCCGTATCCGAAAACAGCCCTTCACTGGCAATCCTTATCACAACCCATGTAATACACGCCGCCCATTCCGCATTCCTTATCCTGCACAGCTTCGGTTCTGCAAAACCGCCAAAAAAGGATTGTATGCAGTACCCTTCAAACAGGCACAGCAAAACACTAATTATTCCTATAACCCATTCAGCCATCAGCACCCACCCCGTTTCTCAGATACCGCATATAGGCTTTCACAAACTCCCCGTATTTCTCTTTTGCCAGATAGGCATACCCTCCGTTATTCAGGGTAATGCTCCCGCTGTCATATTCCGCCACATATGCCATGTTCACCAGATACCCCCTGTGGCAACGGAAGAACCCGCCTCCAAGCTGCCCCTCCATTTCATTCATGGACGCATATGCCTCTATGGCCTCCCCCGTGGTGTGTATCTCCACTTTCTTCCCCCTGCTCTCGATATAGAGGATGCTGTCCTTTTCCAGTGAAAAGCTCCTGTTCCTCGCCTTTATGAACACTGTTTCCCGCCGTTTGCTTTTCCGCTTTTCCAGCTCCCGTCCTGCCCTGCGGAACACCTCCCGGAACTTTTCTTCCTCAATGGGCTTTAGCAGATAGTGGAACGCCGCCACGTCAAACGCCTCGAAAACATATTCCCGGATGCCTGTTATGAAGATCAGTATGGTATCTTCATCCCTCTGCCTGAGCCTTTTCGCCGTTTCAATCCCGTCCGTCCCCTCCATCTGTATGTCAAGGAACACAATGTCAAACTGCTTCCCGGCGGCAAGCAGCGCATCCCCCGTCTCGTATAATCCGGCGCATACGTCCGGCATTTCTTTTTCTGCCAGTTCCTTTATCTGTTCACGGATGACCTTCTCATCATCACATATGGCTATGTTCAATCCCATCACCTGCAATTCATTTCCCATGGGCATAGCTTCCCCACGGGCAGTTCTTTTTACTTTTTATATCGGCAGAATTTTGGCGCAGTCAGCCGCGAGGGAACGAAACCCTATTTGAAAGGGAACGAAATCTTTTTCTCTCCTGAAAAAATCCCAAAACAGGTCTAAAGTTTTTCGCCATTCGTCCGATATAGGGGCGGCACAAACGCAAACCGCCGTGTAAGCATATTACCTCTGATCTCCCCCGCTTTCCAAGCAGTTTTCTGAATAGGAAAAAGGGCCTGTGAGCCCTTTCCTCATTTCTCCTTAGTGCAGTTTTAATAATGTTTCTATTCTCCTATATTTTGTTTGCGGTATTCTGCAGGTGTTATCTTCAATATATCCCGAAAAGCTGCCCCAAACTTGCTCTGGTTCTCATATCCCACCTGATTTGCGATCTCCGCTATTGTGCTTTTCGTCTGCCTGAGAAGCACAGCCGCCTGTTTCATGCGGTATTCTTTCATGTAAGTTCCGATAGGCTGTCCATAAATTCCTTTAAATGTGGCTTTTAAAGTAGCTGTATTGATAAGGTATTCTTTGGAAAGCTCCTCAATCGTAAAACGCTCCTGCAAGTTGGAAATTAACTTTTTATGGATTTCCTTGACAATCTCCACCTGCGGCGAAGTATACATTTCCCGCTGTTTCTCTTTTGTTACGTCCACCATGCAGAGGAAAAGAAGAAGCTCCTGCACCTTTAGCTTAAAATATGGCTTTTGCAGACAGTCCGGCACAGAATAAAGCTCCGAAAAAATATGCTCGATTTCATCCTTTGCCCGCATAATAAAACAATTTCCATCTGCACAAAACTTTTCTTTAAATTCCAATATGTCAATTCCACTTTCTGCCAAAGTCTGCGGCGGATATTCTGATACTATTTCTAAATTGATAACAACGGAAATTCCCCGGTAATGCTTTAGTGGAAATGCCATTTCGGAAGCACAGTTATCCATTGTATGAATGGACATATCTCCTTCTCCAAGATACAGACAGGAACCGCTTAACAATTTGCTTCCCTCACGCCCTTCTCTGCAATGGTTGATTTCCAATATATTCTTCCCAAGCGTACCTTCCCATTCACAGCCTGTTGCTTCAAAATCATTGTAAATAAGCTGTATGCCCGGATAAACCTGATAAACTGTCATCAGTCCTAAACCATCGGCACAATCCATTTTATAGACCGTACAATATCCGTCATTATCCTTTGGAATAACCGCAGACAACCCTTTTGTGTTTTTCACTAAGTTTTCCTGCATGGCAGTCCTCTCTATTCCTTCTATACTGTTAATCTGTTCCGCCAGATGTTTTCTGGAATCCTCTATTATATATCTTTTCTTCATAATATACTGCTCCAATCGGTAGAATTTACACTCCAATTAGAATTATATTCTATCTCCACCGATTGTGCAAACAAAGAAAAGAGCCAATACCTTATCAGACAAAGTATCGGCTCAATATACATTTCCTTACTCTATTTTGTTTCCGGCATCTTGCGAAACTCTGAAAGCATCATCAATACGGTAATCACAACCAGAACCGCATCGGTCAGGGCAATCGCAAGCCAGACACCACGAATCCCCATGCCGCCAATCATCGGCAAAACAACACAAAGCGGGATAAACAAAATAATCTGCCGGAACAATACCAGCCAAGTAGCCTTATTTGCCTTTCCTAACGACTGGAACAGCGTTACCGCAATCAGGAAACTACCCTGTAAAATATAGGTACTGAACATGATCCGGAAATTCGTTGCCCCAGAAGCCGCCACGCCCGGTGTTGTGATAAACATGGAAAGCACCTTATCCGGGAATAATTCAACCGGAATGTAGAACAGTAAGGACAACACTGTTGCCGCCGTAATGAATACACCTGTCAATTTCTTTACCCGGTCATAATCTTTCGCACCGTAGTTTGTCCCTGCGGCTGGCTGAAATCCCTGACTGATACCCCAAAGAGGAACAAACGAGAAGTTCCAGAAACGCAGTGCAGCTCCTAACAATATCTGCGAATTTTCCCCGCCATACACAGATGCCACACGATAAATCACCGTCTGCTGTACCAGTGTCAAAACCTGCATCAGCAAAGCAGAAACCCCAACCGCCAGAACCTGCGGCAGTAATTCCCCGTCAATATGTATCCGTCCGATTTTTACATTTATGCTTTTCTTCTTAAAATACCATAATGTAATCACCGCCTGAATGAACTGTGAAAAAATCGTTGCATACGCAGCCGCTTCCACTCCCAACCCGTAAGGCTTTAAAACCGTAATAAAAATCGGATCAAGGATAATGTTCAGGATTGCCCCGCTTGCTATAATAGCCATTGCCTTTTTAAGCTGCCCTTCCCCACGAATGACCATATTCGCACTTTGGAAGAAGTTCACAAACAGGCTTCCTGCAAACACAATACGCAGATACTTTTCCGCATAGTTCAGGATATTGTCGCTTGCGCCTGCCAGAGATAAAAGCTGGCGGGTAAATACCATACCTATCACAGTGTAAATAACGGACAGCAGAAGCACCATTGCAATCAGGTTTCCCATAATCTTTTTTACGGTGTCCTGATCCTTCTTTCCAATCGCACGAGATAGCACCGAAGCAGAGCCTACTCCCAACATCGCCGCTGAACCCGCATTGATGAGCGTAAATGGATAAGATACGGATACCGCCCCCATTTGCGCTGCGCCTACCATTTGCCCTACAAAAATGGAATCCATCATGTTATAAAGTCCTACAACCACCATGCCAAGAACCGCAGGTATACTAAGCTCCAGCATGAGGGAAAACGGACTTTTCGCCAATAATTTTGTCCTTGTGTCAAGTGACTGTTTCATCATGTTTCCTCCTTACATCTATATTAGCCATGCCTAACCATATAGAGTATATTAAAAGTCAATCCCTTTTGTCTGCTCTTATCCGAAGAACTTTTGCTCCAATCGGAAATATCTGCTCTATTGCACCATTTTTTCCAATAGATGCAACGCTTCCTCCAGTTTCGGGTTTTCCGCATCGGTCTGTAACGCTTCCCGGACACAGTTACGGATATGTGCCTGTAAAATCTGTTGGTTAGCACTCTTTAATAATGCCTGTGTCGCTAAAAGCTGATTTGATATATCCACGCAGTAACGATCTTCCTCTATCATTTGCAGGATACCGTCTAACTGACCTTTCGCAATTTTCAGTTTATGGGTGACATTTCCTTTTTTCGCTTTCATAGGCAACCCGGCTATTGAACACTTATGAGCTGATAACCAGCATCTTCAACCGCTGTTTTCAACCTGTCCTCTGATACCGCATGGCGCATCTGTACCAATGCTGTTTTTGCTTCCAGTTGCACATTGACATCCGAAATACCCTCAATCTCCATTAACGCCTTTGAAACGTGCTTTACGCAGTTTCCGCAAACCATTCCTTCAATCTTCAATAATTTTTCCATGTTCTTTTCTCCTTCACTTTTTTTCGATAAAATTATCTGACTGCTGCTATATGTATCTTTCTGTTCCGGTTTTGCAAGATGCCTTGCTTTGAACCAGCGAAGCCGCAGGGCATTTGATACCACAAAGACAGAGCTGAAACTCATTGCAAAGGCTCCGATCATCGGGTTTAACTTCAAGCCGAAGGACAGATAAAATACCCCCGCCGCAACCGGAATACCAATGATATTATAGATAAACGCCCAAAACAGATTTTGCTTGATGTTGCGGATAACCGCCTTGCTTAACTGGACAGCGGTGGACACGTCCAAAAGGTCACTTTTCATCAATACAATATCCGCTGATTCAATCGCTACATCCGTACCTGCCCCGATAGCAATTCCTACATCTGCCCTTGCAAGCGCAGGCGCATCATTGATGCCATCCCCAACCATAGCTACCTTCCTGCCCTTTTCCTGCAGCCGCCGGATTTCTTTTTCCTTATCCTGCGGGAATACTTCGGCAACTACCCTGTCTACACCCACCTGCTTTCTGATTGCTTCCGCAGTTTTGGCATTGTCCCCGGTAAGCATGACAACCTCCATTCCCAAGCCGGATAATTCCTGTATTGCCTGTTTACTGGTAGGCTTTACCACATCTGCCACAGCCACCACACCGATAAGCTGTCCGCCCCTCGCAAAGAATAATGGTGTTTTTCCGTCCACAGCCATTGCTTCCCCAAGCTGGAGCAATGCGCCTCCTTCTATGCCTTGTGCAGACATCAGGCGGCGGTTTCCTGCAAGACAGGTAACATTTTGGATTTCTCCCATAATCCCCTGCCCCGGAATCTGCTTAAAGTTATTTACAGGCAGAAAACCTAAAGCGTTCTTTTCTGCTTCCTCCACAATCGCATCTGCAAGTGGGTGTTCTGACATTTTTTCCAGAGAAGCGGCAACCTGTAGAAGCTCATCCTGTGAAATTCCCTCTTTTACCAGCACATTCGTTACCACAGGCGTTCCCTGTGTGATTGTCCCTGTCTTATCCAAAACAACCGTATCAATGCTGTGCGCTACCTCCAGAGCTTCCGCCGACTTAATCAAAATGCCATTTGATGCTCCTTTCCCTGTGCCTACCATGATTGCGGTAGGTGTTGCCAGACCGAGAGCGCAAGGGCAGGATATGACGAGAATGGAAATACCAATAGAAAGGGCAAACTCAAATCCATACCCTGCAAAAAGCCATACAATAACCGCAATTAAGGCAATGCCGATAACAACCGGGACAAATACCCCGCTGACCTTATCCGCCAGTTTTGCGATAGGCGCTTTGGAACTGGTTGCTTCATCCACAAGCCGCACGATCTGTGCTAATGTGGTGTCATCCCCTACTTTCGTAGCCTGCATTTTAAAATAGCCGGATTTATTGATTGTTGCGCCGATTACTTTATCCCCGGTCTGTTTTTCCACAGGTATGCTCTCTCCGGTCAGGGCTGATTCATCCACAGAAGAAACACCTTCCACGATAACCCCGTCTACTGGAATGGACTCCCCCGCTTTTACAACTAAAATTTCTCCTGCCTGTACTTCCTCTACCGGAACTTGTATTTCCATTCCGCCCCTCTCCACTGTGGCGGTTTTGGGCGCAAGGTTCATCAGTTTTGTAATGGCATCCGAGGTCTTTCCTTTTGCACGAGCTTCTAACGTCTTACCCAATGTTATAAGTGTCAGAATCATACCAGCGGATTCAAAATACAAATCCATCATAAAGCTGTGTACGGTTTCCATATCGCCATGCCCGAACCCTATGCCGATTTTATAAATAGCATAGATGCCATAGACGATTGCCGCCCCGGAGCCAATGGCAATCAGGGAATCCATATTTGGTGAACCATGAAACAGCGTCTTAAAACCCATGCGGTAATATTTAAAGTTGATAAACACTACCGGAATCAGCAACAGAAACTGCGTAAATGCAAAACTCATCGCATTTTCCATGCCGAGCAGCCCCTCCGGAAGTATCCACCCCATCATATGCCCCATAGATATGTAGAACAATGGAATGGTAAACAGTGCGGACAAAAGCAGCCGCTTTTTCATCTGTCCATATTCCTTCTGCGCTGTGTTTGCTTCCGGCTGTGCTGTCCGGTTCGCAGAAGTGTTTACACTCTGCTCCTTATTCTGAACCGATTTAGGAAATGCCCCATATCCAGCTTTTTCAACTGCCTGCACAATTCCCACCGTATCCAAAACAGACTCATCATAAGAAGCAACCATACTGTTTTTCAGCAGGTTTACGGATACCTCCTTTATTCCCGGCAGCTTTGCTACACTTTTCTCAATTCTTGCAGAGCAGGCGGAACAGGTCATACCCGTAATGTCAAATTGCTCCTTTTGCAAAATTATCCCTTCTTTCTTTCTAAATTTGTAACAGTATATTACCCCTCCCCCGTAGGGGAGTGGAGCTGTTACCGTTTTTCATTATAAACACCCGGTTTTCTTTTTGTCTGCTCTGAAAAGGAGCTTTTTTTATCCGAAAAGCAATTTCTTTTTTTACAAAAATCCAATCAGGAGGTTTTATGCTCCAAAAAGGAATACCAACTTCAAACCCATTGACTTATCTGATGAAGCAGGAATATTGTGTGAGCGAGCTTGCAAAGAAAATCGAAGTCACTGAATCTGCCATATCCCACCAGCTACACGAACTTCGCATTGCAAGGTTAGTCCGTTTCCGCAAGGACGGTAAAAAGGTCTTTTACAGTATTCAGGACGAACAATTCAATGGATTCTTGAAGAAACTTATGCACATATTTCTGAAAGACATCCATAAAACACAACGGGCAGCACGCTGTGCGCACTGCCTGTCATGTTTAAATATTTGCAATCACTCCCATTACAGATTTTCGTAGGATACCAACTGACTTATCGGAATACGCATATCTTTATGGCGTTCCGGATCGGCGGCTTCTTCATCCGAATAACCAACCGCAAGGATATTGACGGGTTCCAGATTTTCAGGAAGTCTAAATTCCCTGCTGATAACATCCGGCTTGAAATAGCAAATCCATACAGAGCCAAGTCCCAGTTCCGTAGCCTGAAGCATCATGTGGTCTGTCAGAATGGAGGTGTCAATATCACCTGTCTGCTTCTTATCAAACGGGCGCACCCACGCCTTTTCATGGTCAGCGCAGACGATGATTGCCAGCGGCGCACCGTAGAGGTTTGCTCCCTGTCCTATCTTTTCAAGTCCTTCTTTGCTCTGCACCACAATCAGATGCACAGGCTGGAGGTTTGCGGCAGTTGGAGCTACATGGGCAGCTTCCAGAATCTTATCCAGTTTTTCCTTTTCCACTGCCTGATCTGTGTAGCTGCGCACAGAGAAACGCTGTTTTGCAATGTTTAAAAAATCCATAGTATCAAGTCCTTTCTTATGTTATATTTAGTATGCCAAACTAACTGACAACTCTATTGTAACGCTGAAATAAAATTCCGCAAGAACGCACTTTTGAGGAAGACACTTTCCAAAAAGGTAGCCATGAGCAGTCTCGGAAACTCAATAGCGAATAGGCAGGAAAGGGTTGATTTTCAGAAATGAGTGGGATAAGAGATGGAT
>ERZ808046.1189-NODE-1189-length-12875-cov-9.351696_pt1 | contig 12875 bp, 15 predicted proteins | sample MGYA00380196_ERZ808046 | MGnify/ENA primary metagenome ERZ808046 (study PRJEB31490, sample SAMN06133421) | mouse gut metagenome | isolation source: Z6_2 | host: mice | place: China: Chengdu | collected 2015-05 ...
GCGGTGCGCCGTATCGCCTGCCGGAGAAATTCGGACTGGCTGATACCATAGGGCGCAAGCCGCGCTGTGAAGTCGGCGTATTCATCTTCGGACAGCCGGGTTTTCACAACGCGGCTGCGGTGGGGCGTGTTGTATCGCTTCGGCATGGGCTGTAAACCTCCTTTCACTTATCACAAAAAATAGGCTGGTCTGTTAGGTATTTCCGGGGCAGTTCTCGCAAAAAAACGGCCTGCCGAACGGAAATCTTTTTGCGGCGCAAGCCGCCATAGCAGGGTTTGGGGAAGGCACTCCCCAACAAGTTTCCCGCGAGGGACAAAACCGCAGAATTGCGGATTTTGGCACCGTGGTAGAAACTTGCTCTAAGACTGCCGCAGACTGCCCCTGTCTGGTTTTTCCGTACATAGAACGGACAGGACAGGGCTTGCGGCCCGCTGTGGGCGGCCTTTTTTCCTTTCGCCAATATGACGCCGGAACGGGGCTTTGCTGCCCGCTGGCTGCGGCTTTTTCCCTTTCCGCTAAAGATACATTTCAAAGGCCGCCAGCTACCCGCTGGACGGGGATTTTTCAAAATTTCTTTTGCCTTAGTAATCCGGGCAACAGGATTTTGGCAACCGGCGGGGCAGAGAATTTTTCCTTTCACTCCCCACACCACCGCTCTTAGAAATTTGCCAAACGGAGCAGGCAGTTTTTTCTGGCTTCACCTACCTACTACGGGTGATTTTCGATTTTGCCAAATGGACACAAAAAAAGCAGCAAATCTTTTTCAGACTTACTGCTTTCGCTGGCCGCTGGTGGGCGGCTGATATTCAGTTTTGAAAGTTCGGGTCAGGGTGCCCCGAAGATAAAAAAACAACAGTATTCAATTTATTAAATAATTTCCTGTCGATTCCCTTTAATCAATACAGTTTGACCGTCAGCCAATTCAATCAAATCGTTCTTCGATATATCTCCAAAAGGGCTCTCTTTTTCAGCGTGTGGTATCAACGGATTTGCTAAATATCCTAATCCATCGGAAAAATTTCCGGCAGCAATCATACTACCTGCGCTAATTCCCAGATACACCAATCCATTCTCTATTGCTTGCTTTAGGGGCTTCGAAAATCCTGTTCTGTTTATTTCGCTAAGAAGCGTATGGGCATTTCCTCCACAAAAAGCAATCATGTCATATTGAGTGAGTTCTTGAACACTCATTAAGCGAAACGGTACAGGTATGTCACTAATATAACTTGAATATGTTCTTTTATATCCATCGGAAAGTAAAAACGCAAGATTATATATAAGAATATTATTCATAGGTATTCCCATATTCATAAGGCGCTCCATACATACAATGATTCCTTCTCGCGCACCATCATTTCCAACTGCGGCGGATGGAACCAAAATCGCTTTTGTGTTAATCGGTTCTTTTCCGATACATTTCCAAAATAATACCATAGTCTTTTCGTTTAAGCCACTTGAAGTTAAGAACAGGGTTCTCATAAACTTAGTCCTCTTTTAATTTTTCAAATTTCTGATTCTATGTAAGATGATAAAACATCAATTCATACCGAAATAATCCCATAATGTTAGTTATTTTGTTTTTTTTCAATACAGCTTACCATTATTATCACTATTCCGCGAGTATTAGATGACCTTAAATTCAATCTCTCCTTCTTGTATCTAACAAATATATTCTACTACCCCTGTTGTTTTTACTTTCTAATATACTTTTATGGTTAACTCATTGAAATCTACTATCAACAAAATCCAGCATTAAATTCTCTTCTCAGATTTTCGCACTACCATGCACATTTTTATAGAAATTATCAATACTATCTATTTTTTGTACCATTAGAAGTATCAATCCTTGTTCTACATTTCTTATTGCTACTAGACTTTCGTAAAGATGTTCTGTTTTGCTTTTTCAATTTTTTATTCATTTTTTGAAGTTTTTTATATGCATCTTGAAACTTTTTTTTCTTTTCATCTGTCAATCCAATTTTGGAGTAATAATAAATATTCATCCACTGCTCGGCCGTGATTAACGTATATGAATTTGAAAGACTAATTCTATTGGCTTTTCCCAATCTTTTGATTTGCTCATTAGAAAATAAAATAGAAAGTCTCTCTTTAGCAGTCTCTCCTTTAATATTAGTGTAAAAAAAAGCCACTAAATCTTTATAATTTTGAAGATCATCACCACTCAATCTATCATCCCATAACTGCATATGAAGCATAACTGTATCAACATTAGGCGAAGGAAAAAAATCGCTCCTTTTAAAACTATGTGTAATTTCTACCTTATATTGTGCCTTTATTATAGCAGCACGAAAACCTTCATATTTTTGTAATGGAATACCGCAATTCTTTTTAGCTGCCTCTCTTTGAATTATGATATTTATATCTGATGGTGGATTTACATCGTCTGTTAATTTCCTAATAATATCCGCTGTTATCTGAAAAGGAATATTGGAGAATATTTTATATCTGCGATTTAAAGGCAACTTATATTTTAAAAAATCACCAAATATATATGTAACATTATCATGACTGTGATATCTTACTAAATTATTATATAATTCTTGATCATATTCAACTGCAACAACCTCTCCAGCATGCTGAGAAAGTACATCTGTTATTATCCCTTTTCCAGGACCAATTTCAATAACATAATCTGTTACATCAATATTTGACTTGCTTATTAAACGTTCTACCAACTTTTTATTAACCAAAAAATTTTGTGAATATCCAAGATTTTTCATCTAATCGCACCTCATTCTCTATTTATTTTCATAACTATATACGAGTAAGCCCTAACGTTGCATAAAAAACAGCCCCTGTAAAACGATATATAAGTAAAGTGCGCCAATAACCTATTCTTTCAAACACGATGAATGACCATTGTAATTTCTTAAAAAATGTACAATTACTTTAAAATATTATATATCTGATCTTTACCTGAATCATTTGCTCACTATTGTTGTATCTATTTTCTTGCATAGACCATTTTTTTTGGGCACATACCAGTCTCACGGAACGACTGTTGCACATTTTCTAAAACATAGAAGACAAAATATTTTTACTCTATAGAATTCTTTCAAAAAATATAATTACTATTTGTCGATGGCTTTATTATACTATGACCGCTTACTTATGGGAATAGATGAATTGTAAACTTGCTGGTGAAAATCGCTAATGACAGTCGGTGTTCGTTCTTTGCTTATCGGTCAAAGCGAAATTTGAACAGCGCGGCGATTAGCTTCTGTTTTATATGTTCCTCAACCTCGGCGCTGACTTTCCCGTGTACTTTGGAACAGTATCGGATATATCCGACGTAGTGGGAAAGAACGGTGTCGATTGCGTCCGGGTCGCCCTCATGCGCCTTGACGATTGTTTCATAGGGGAGAAGTTTACTCATAGCGTTTTCCCTCCATGAGCCGCCGGAGCCGCTTCAAGGCAAGCTGGATATGCCGCCCTGCTGTGCTGCGTGTCCGTCCGATATGTACGCCGATCACCCGCTGCGGCTGGCGCAGGAAATAGTAACGGAAAATTTCTTCCTGTGTCTGCTCTGGCAAAAGGGCAAGGGCGGCGGCGAGTTCCGCATGGTACAGAACGGCGGTCTGGCCGCAGGCGGTAAAAAGATATTCTTCAAGCTGCTCCGGCTCGGCAAGCTGGACAAACTTCTCATTCATCAGATAGTCAAGGGAAACTTCCCGTTCCCACCTCCGGCGCAGCTTCAAAATTATATCTATGGCGGCGTGACGAATGACAACCTTGCAAAAGGCGTTAAAGGTGTACTGGATATGCACTTTGTAGGCTTCATCTTCGGTCATGGAAATTCCCCCTCTCTGATAATAGTGCGGGGCGGCAGCACTCCTTGCTGTCGCCCCTTGATTGCCTACCAGCAAAGGCGGGCGGGGCTGTCAACGGCGGCGCGGTACGCGCCGTTCATCTTGACCGTTGACTGGCTCGGCTGGCTTTGCTATGACAATATAGTTATTTCCAGTGCTTTAATTGCGAAAGGTACAAATCAAACTGATTACGTCTGGTTTCTTCATCTGCGTTATCGGGATTTGGCATATTCGCAACCAGATAATCCAATAAAGATTCCTTGGATTGATATGCAAATTTCCCATTAGCATAGCACCATTTACAATAGTCCTCGTTATAGCTTCCGTCTGGTTCTCGGCTAATCAGACCATCTTCATTCAATGGCATTCCGCAACACTGACAAACAAGTTGCCGTGGAGAACCCAGAAGCGTATTGATTGACACATCAAAAACTCGTGATAACAGTTTTAAGGTATCTGTATTTGGCTGCGTTTCGCCTGTTTCCCAGCGACTAACCGCCTGTCGGGTAACTTGCACACGTTCAGCCAGTTGTTCTTGCGTAAGGTTGTTTTTCTCGCGTAAATTTTTAAGAATACCTTGTATTTCCATGCCCGTCCCTCCTAAAGGTTGTTTTTACTCATTATAACTTCAAAATGGGGTTTTAACAAGCAACTCGCTGTTGCTGCGGAATAGTGGGCTGCTGTCTATCAATTCTTATGTGTTACTTTATGGCACATGAGCATTTGCACCTGGGTTATCATTCCCATACCCTTCCAAAAGGTTGATGACGCCCCATACTGCAAGCCCTGCCCCAAGGGCTACCACCAGTGTCTGTAAGATTGTGATCGCAGAAGTAAAAAATGCCATAAATTCCGTTTCCTTTCCTGATATTTTTAGATAAAAATAAGGCTCCTGTATCCGGTGCTGCCCTGCCCGGGCAGCCATATATACAGTAAAGCCTCTGGTTTCAAGTTCCATATTCAGTTTTTCCATTCTAGGCGGCTGCAAATGCATGTCCTGCCGCCTCCTTATCCTGAAACGCCATGCCGATTATCCCCTGTCAGTACCTGGTACATTCCCTGCATGATATAAGCCGCACAGGGAACCGCAATGCTGTTCCCCAGCATCTCGTAACGTCTTGTATCCCCGATCTCCTTCCCGTCATGCCTGTATCTGGTCCAACAGTCAGGAAATCCCTGCAGCCGCTCACATTCCAGCGGCGTAAGGCGGCGTGCCCCATACCCCGTTTCAATCAGACGGTTCCTGCCAGACTGGCTGCACTGCACCATAGCAGGCGCTGTTACTACATGACGGTCCACTGTTGTCAGGGTATAGGAAAGTTCCCTCTGGCAGCCCAGGCCATGGGCTCCGTTCCAGGGCTGCCGCCCTATCGTATTCCCTACAATGCAATACACCCGGTCATCTCCCTTACCGCCCCCGGTCAGGCTTCCGCCCCCGCTGCCTGCCCTTTCAGTACCTCCTCCAGCATAGGCGGAAGCTCCCTGCCCCGGAGTGCCGCCCGCCTCAAAATATCCCTGCAGGCTTTTGGGGACAAAAAGTATTTCCCCGGCACATCTCCCTCCAAAATCCATGACAAGAAACACACGCCTGCGCCGCTGTGCTGTTCCGAAATATTGGGCATCGTACACGCACCAAGCAACGTCAGTTCCTCCGCCTCGCACCATTCCGGCGTTTGCCCATTTCCCCGAACGAGGCATTGGAACTTCGCCCTCTGTGAGCGTTTCAAGCACAGCCTTAAAGTCATGCCCTCCGGCAGAATACAATGCGCCGGGGACGTTCTCCCATAATGCAAACCTTGGGTATCTCCCATCTGTCGCCTCCTTCATTTCATAAATGACCCTTGCAGCCTCCAGAAACAGCCCGCTCCGCGCATCGGCAAGCCCCAGCCGCTTCCCCGCCAGCGACAGCCCCTGGCAGGGCGATCCAAACGTGACGATATCCACTGGCGGAAGCCTCCCACCGTGGAGCAGCGTGATATCCCCCACATGTTCCATTCCCGGAAAATGCCGCCTTGTGACGGAAATACAGTCACCCATAATCTCGCTGGCCCACAACGTGCGGATGCCAAAAAAAGATGCCGCATAGGGGAATCCCCCTATTCCGTCAAAAAGGGAGCCTAATGTAATTTCCCCCATAACCACCTCCATAAAATACTTCCGGCACATGGCTACAGCCCTTGCGTGCCCTGTCCGGCAAAAAAATAACAGCAGAAAATCCCTGCTGCTAAAGCACGCCTGCAATATGCGGCGGCTGTTATGCTGCAATATCCTTACAGCATGCGATGTTCATTTACAACGGGCTGTGCGTCCCTGTCAGGTGCGCGTGCCTGGTATGCTGTGCCTTCTGCCATCCTGTCCCCCTTTCCGCACCAGAACCTGCTTTATACATCAGTCTAAAATTTCCTTTTCCGGGAACAGCGCTATCAGCCCCTGCACCGCCTCCCACACGGAAGGATTGCTGTCGGCTTCCGGCACATACCGGATCAGCCCGGTGTTTACCGCCCTGCCTGAGACAATGTCAAGCACAATATCCTCACTTTCCGGCTCACCCCTCTTATGGAGCTTTATGCCGATGGAGGGGACTCCATTCATACGCCCCGGCGGGATATTCCGGTAGATGGAAACCGCCTCATCTAACGTCTTAATGCCCTCATGGTATTCCCCGAGGCTGTGGAACTCCCCGCATTCCGCTACCGTAAAAGTCAGCGTTACCATACCCGCTTTTCCCTTCTTTATACTGTTTCCTGCCATAAGCTCTCCTTCCTGTTTTCAGACTGTAAAGGAGGCGGCCTTCCGGGTTCCTGCCTGTACCGCCCTATCCTTCTGCGATTCCCCTGTCTCCAGCATCTTCCGTATCTTTCGTGCTTTCCTCCACTTCGATCAGTTCAAACTCCTCATCTGCCCGGAGCTTCAGCCTGTGTTCCAGATAAGTTTCCACGTCAAAGACATTCTTTTTGTCATAGTCCGACAGTTCCTTATAACGCTTATGGCTGGTGATGTCGAACTTGTTGCTGAGGAACGGGCGCACCCCGCGCAGCTGTAAGATACACTTGTCACCGTCCATCACCGCAAGTTCATCCCTGCTCATCAATTCTTTGCCACATTGTCAAGTGGTGAATTCAATTTAGAGCAAAAAATAAGGTTGCTGAACAATTGTCCAACAACCCTGCATAAATTATCTTTATTCAGCGCAACAATTTTCAAATGTTTCTCAATGAATCACCAAAATATCTAAAAAAATAAAAGTATAGATATTAACAAAAGTATCTGGTTAATATATTTTGTAATTTTGTTTTATCCACATTTAAAACATTTTCTTTGTCCAATAGTTGTGCAATAGAAATCCGAATTTTTTCTTTAACCCGTTTATTCTTTGCGATTTCTTTCAATGTATGTGGATATAAATTTAACAGCCATGATACATCAAATTTATTAAAATCAAATTTATCATATTGAAAATAAAAATCAAAAGCAGCACTAACACCAACAAATTCTTCAAACTCCTTTTTATGAAGATTTTTTGTCAAACACCAGTATCCTACTTGTTCTAAATCCTCATATGGGTTTCTTATAGGATATGGCGTAATACCATTATTATTAGAATCCAAGGAATTTTCTTGAATCAAATGCCTCAAATAGTCTTTAAGCAACTCAAGAATATTCTTGTCAATTTTTGCATTACATTCAAGTAATAATGTGAATAAATCAAATCTAAAATTAGCACATAGTTCCTTTTTTGCCCAACTATTAACTTTATATCGAGAACAGGAAGAAATATAGCCCCAATAATGCTTTACAATATGTGGGATCATTTCAGATAAATCATTATCTATTATAGTAGAAACTCTGCTCGCAATTCGTCGAGAACAGTATTCTTTATTATCTGGATCAATATAATGAACTAAATTATAGTAGTTGATTCCACTTGAAGTTGATCTTAACTCAAAATATGTTGATTTTTTTAATGCATCTATTTGTGCATCTATATAGGTAATCAATTTATTTTCAATGATCTGTGCTGTGATTTTACTATACCTTTTTCTACGAAAAATCTGATGTTCCAAAAACAGAATCTTATCATTAATCAAAATATCCGAAAATTCATATTTAAACATAAATCTACAAACATTTTCAACTAATTTTTGAGAAATATCAATATACCTTAATAAAACTAATACATTTTTAAATTGTTTTTGAATATCTGTATCCCTTACCTCTACCACTTTATTTTTAATTACATGATCATAATATTTCATAATATTCATGGTCATTATTTCAACTACATCTAAATCACAAAATATAACTGAATCAATATTATATTTATTAAAAAGCTTTACTATTTCTTTATCGCTAAAATATTCTATAAAGCAATAGAAATCTATTGAATCAAAACTAATCCCATCTTGCCAATGTTCTGGAAACATTCGAGGACTCAGTCGCTTATTTCCTTGCACAGAATATTTATAAACCAGTAACGACAACAAATTTTTTATTGCATTCTGAAATTCAGAAAAAAAATCTACAATAATACCATTGCCAATCAAGAAATGTAGATAGTCATTAATTCTACATATTACTTTTGCGCTACTTGTCAAACCAAGTTCTGCTGTGTTTGATTCTATAGCATTCTGTAATTTTTGCCCATCAATAAAGGCTCCATAAAAATATTGATATAATAAATTAGTCGAACATAACTCTTTAAGACTTGCATACTGGTTTTGGAATTCTATAGGAAGCCTTTCGAACAAGTATTGAATATCCTCTGTAGTTGGAACCATTGCATCAATTTTTTTTATATCATAATTATAATACATGTATACATTTTTTATAATCTTATATAAATTAATACAGTTAATCTCTGCAAAGTAATATAAAAGATAATCTTTTGATTTAAACGAAGTACTGGCCACCTCTGAAAACAAATAAAATGCCTTATCATACTGTCTTAAACGAGCAAAATAAAATGCTTTTCTATATTTACTTTTAGTTTCCGAAAACTCTTTTGAGGTTATTGCAAGCATTTTCATATAATCAAAACTAAGGCAATTAAAATCCGCAAATGGTATTGAGGAATCTATAAAAGAATGTATTATATGACCCATTTTAATTCGTCCTATTTTAGCCTTTGTAAACACCTCCAAAATAGTCTGAAACTTTTTTTGTATAACATTGGGTAATGCATTATATTCCTCAATAGACATATTGCAAATTTTGTGAAAATATTGAATTAAAATACTTTTTCCTGGCAGTGCATAAATTGTTCCATCTTCACTTATTGGCATATCATATGATGATAATTTAGCATATACGTCTTTAATCCGTAATGCATTTAATTTATTGAGTGGCTCCAACAACTCAAATAAAACAAAAAATGCTTCTTCCTCTGTTTTATTATCAAGAATAAAATCTGATGATTTTCTAATTGCTTTTAAAACGGATATATATCTTGTAAAATAGTCATCTGTACTTTTAGATATTTTTTCATATTCTATTACACACAATCCTCTTGACTCTTGGTATAAAATCTCTTCTGCGCTCAACGAATTATCACCAGTATAAATAAAAATAGGTTTATTAAAACGATCCTTAAGCAAGGCTTTCGCCCAATTAAGAATCAGTTTTATATTGTAATCATTTAAACCATATCCAATAAACACTACAGTATTAGTTGAAAAAATTGACTTAAGTAAAGTTTCTATAAGTTTGAAATTTTCACTATAATTCAGATAATCCTCTTCTTTAAAAACAATATTTTTATGCTTTAAATCACCATGAAGTTTTAATATAAATCTGTCGCCATTAATACTTGAAACTTCATTATCACGTGCAATCACTTTAAACCCTTGACAAGATTGAATTGCTGATTCTTCAAGCAAATCATCAAAGTTTGTCGTTATAAATGAAATAGGATTAAAATTTAATAGCTCCCTATGTATTTCATTAGGAAAAAGCGGCGTTGAAACAAGCGATTTTTCTATAAAATCATAATATTTAGTATCATCCTTTCCAGTAGCATAATAATACATTTGTGGAATTTGTAAATATTCATCCGATGAATACGTCTCTTTAACAGAAAGCTTCAATTCACGACATATATCTTGAATTAACCCTTTCCAAGATGGTGCTCCTGAGAGAGCCGAAATTCCTGCACCAACAAAAAAAGTTAGTGAATGATTTCTAGATGCATTAGTAATTCTTTTAAACTCTTTTTCGTACATATAGATTCTCCTAAATTTTTACCGAAAATATTACTTACTTTATCTATTTTTCAAATACCACATAGGGAAAATTCTTTCGGACTGTATTTCCCTCCCTATGTGGCAAATAATTCTTTATAAAATCAGAATATTTATAAAAAACAAGTCAATGCAATAATTTTGCTATTTAACACTCACATAACATTAACAAATTATTGTTCCCCACAACAAACATCAAGAGCTGTTTATTCAGTAACACTATAATCATTTTTCTATTATCTCTCCAACAAAATTATAAACAATTCTCACTTTTTGGAACTTCTGACCATCCACTTTCCTGACTTCACCAATCAGAATCTTACTGATAAGTCGGTTCAACACAGCTTCGTCCAGTTCCTGAATTGCAGCATATTTGCGGATTTCCTGCATAAATGTCCGAGCATCACTTTCCTGCTCATCTGTACGGCGCATCACCAGCATCAAGTCCTGAAGCCGTTTCCGATTGGCTTCCTGTTCCTGCTCCAGTGTGGCAGTCAGCTTCAGGAAACGCTGTTCTGTCAGGATGCCTTTTGCTTTGTCTGTGTAAAGGCTCATAAACATACTGTCTATTTCCTGATTCCTTGCTTCCAGCCGGTCACATTCTTTCTGCATTTCAGAAGCATCCGCCATATACCGCCGTTCCATGCGACTGGACAGCCGCTGATAGAACACGTCCGCATCTTTCAAAGCCATCGCCGCCAAATCCTGTATATCTTTCAGCACAAGGTTATACAAATCCCTTGCTTCGATCTTGTGGCTTGTGCAGGCATTTTTTCCTAAACGGTTATAAGTCTGGCAGATATAGTATGCCTTGTCTATTGGTTCCCGTTCTTTCCCGGTAAACCGGTTCTTACCGGTTCTCCCGACTTTCTCATAACGCACCTGCATGGATTTCCCACAGGTGGCGCAGTAGATAATGCCATGAAAAAGATTGTAAAACGGGCAGGCGTTTCCTTTCATAATCGTCGGCCTGCGGTCAATAATCTCCTGCACCTGTTCCCACTCCGCCGGTGTGACGATTGCTTCATGACAGCCCTCAATCACTTCCCAGTCCTCACGGGGAATGATGTCGTAAGTATTGGAGCGGATGCCCTTCTGGTGTGTCCGGCAGACCAGATGCGCGCCTTTGTAGAATGGGTTCCGCAGGATATGGCTGATCCTTGCGCTGCCCCAGGAATAATAATTCACATCACATTCCGTATTGGCTTTTACCCTTGTAATCGGCGCTTTGTCATCCATCAGCTGCTTTGCAATCCGCATACAGCCCCAGCCATCCAGCGCAAGTTCAAAAATCCGGCGGATTACCGGCGCAGTTTCAGGGTCTATAATCAGATGCCCTTTTTCGTCCGGGTCACGCATCAGCCCAAGCGGCGGCTGTCCTCCGCAGAATTTCCCCTGTCTGGAACGGGTCATGCGCCCTGCCAATACCTTTTTGGAAATGTCACGGCTGTACATGTCATTCAGGATATTTTTAAACGGCGTAATATCCATTTCCTGCCTTGTCAGGCTGTCCACCCCGTCCGTGACCGCAATGTATCTTACATTATGCTTTGGGAAAAAGATTTCGATATAACTGCCTGCTTCAATGTAGTTTCTCCCCAGCCTGGATAAATCTTTGGTAATCACGCAGCCAACTTTCCCCGCTTCAATGTCGGTAATCATGCGCTGAAAAGAGGGACGGTTGAAATTTCGCCCCGTATAACCGTCGTCCACATAGTATTCATACTGGAACATGCCGTTTTTCTCGGCATAATCTTTGAGCATAAGCTTCTGGTTGCTGATGCTCATGCTTTCATTCTCCCGGCTGTCTTCAAGGGAAAGCCTGCAATAGAGGGCAGTTATCTTCTGGTTGATTTGATTTTTCCTGTTCATAGTCATTCTCCTTCTCTATGAACAGGGACACGATATTATTATAATACCATGCCCCCGCCCGTCCTGCAACCGTTTTTTAGCCTGCTTTCCGCCCCAGCCATTCCTCAAACTGCCCGCAGGCCTGCCGCTCAATAAGTTGTTCAAAGGCTTCCTGCATGGTCTGGCTGCCGGAGAATTCCCGTGTTACGATAAACTGCACTTTCTTCCGGCTCACCTGTTTCTCTTTCTTCTTTTCTGAATTTCTCTGCATAAGCATTTACCTCCATAAATGAAATAGCCAGATAAAGGAACACGGCAACGAAGTCCAACAACGGACAGCGTAAAACCTGTAATCTAATATCTGGCCTGTTATTATTGTTTTTTTAATTTTCTTAAATTTCCCGTTGCTTTCGTTGTCATAAAAATATAGACAATAATAAATTTCCCTAAAATAAGCGGTTTTCTGAACAACAGGGCAGCATATTCACCGGCAACGTACCCGGCAACAAAGCAACAACCAGACCGACAACCAGCATACAAAATCACTCCAGCCACTCCTTCGGAAGCTCCAACTGCCGGGCTTCTTCCTCTGTCAGTTTCAAAAAACCGACTTCGTTGCCGGACAGTTCGTTGCCAGAATCCGGTATGCGTTCCCAGCCTTTCTGCCTGCCGTATCCGGCAAATGCCCTGGGATTGGAAAAGTACCGCCAGCCGGTGACAACAGAGTTCATAATCTCATTGATGTCGTGGATTTGCCAGCGTTTCGGCTCGTCATATTCATGATGCAGGGCTTCCCGGTAAAGCTGTTTGGAGCATACCTGGTTCCCCTGATAGGTTTCCAGAAAACCGACAATCATTCCGGCTTCGGTATCCTCCGGCATAAAATCCTTTTGAACCTCCGCTAATTTCTTCTGTATGGACTTGCTGAATTTCATGGAGTAATTCCCGCCCCGGTAAA